>Ga0302210_10000444_pt1 | contig 18996 bp, 10 predicted proteins | sample II_Fen_E3_2_FD_198793 | JGI IMG/M metagenome (GOLD analysis project Ga0302210, IMG submission 198793) | Peat permafrost microbial communities from Stordalen Mire near Abisko, Sweden - II_Fen_E3_2 | ecosystem: Environmental > Terrestrial > Soil > Wetlands > Permafrost | place: Sweden: Abisko... | reverse complement strand
CCAAAATTATCAGTTCTAAAGTTGTAACGGAAGTGGAATAATCAACTATTGCAAGTAAAAATCTAAAAAAGCCGGAAGTGAGTGGAATCTGGTTAACTTAAATATGTAATGATTATAAATATTCGGGGTTTATATTAGCATCAATTTAGTTTACAAAACTATAGCACTTTTTTATTAAGAATTGAGCTGGATTTATTTTACAATAGAATACGTTTATCCGTAATTATTATCTATCTTTGAAAAATCAAGTCGATTTTCGTTTAACATATTTGCTTTTATATTGTTATATGAATATTATTCAAAAGATTTGTTTCCATTGTCATTTGACTATTAAACAGAATATATACTTTCATCCAATTCATATTGAGGGTATTTCATAGTGTAAAAGATATTACAGATTCATATTTTTTATATCTATTCCATGTTTGGATTAATCAGGTTTTAGAGTTTTATAGAAGACGGTAGTAATTTACAACCTTTAGCTAACTTTCTTTGGGTAATTTGTCACTTTAATGGCTTATAAAAGAACTGCACATGGAAATTATTTCACGGTATTGTATTGCTAAAACACAAATAAGAAACTACTGATTCGTGTTAACAAATAATGAGAGTAAACGTAAATATTTATATTTAACATACCACCCTTTAGTCTTAGAAATTTACTAGTCCTTTAGGACTAGTAAACTAGTTCTTTTTATTATATTTTTTAGCCTTTTAGCTCATTTCAATTAAAGTTAAAACCCGTAATTTTACTGCATTTAAAGGAAGTACAGGAAGAATATTTAAGAAAAAAAGAAATCAATTTGATAAAAGTATCCTTTAAAAAAAAATAAAAATCAGCATATACGTTGTACAGGGTACTGATTGGTCAATTTATGAGGATACAGGTTTTTTATGCAATTGAAGGTGTTATAAACGAATTTCTGGAAATAAACATTATTTTTTTAATCCAATTCGGTTTTATAATACATGAACATTCAATGTATCAGCATATATATAAGCGTTTTACAATGCATCAAATAAACTGGAATCGTTTTTTAAATGAAACCCGTACTAGAAAAGAGTTGTAAGATTCACAGGTTGTTATATTATTTTTATCAAAAGCCCGTTAATAGACAAACATTTTCGAGAGGATTAAGTAGATCAACCAATTAAAAACCATTATTTATACATTAATTTTTTTATGAAAAAGCTGAACGAAGTTTTCTTTTCAATGCTTACCAGTGTCATCTTATTAGTTATTTTCGGTACAGCAATTGCTTATGCCACCTTTGCAGAGAATAGCTCGGGTACAGAATATGCCCGTCAAATAGTATACAATGCTAAGTGGTTCGAAGTTTTACTGTTTGTGCTCATTGTAAATTTAGTGGGAAGTGCTGTAAGGTATCAACTTTTCAAAAAACGCAAATTCAGTGTTCTTCTTTTCCATTTGGCATTTATATGTATGATTATTGGTGCCGGGATTACCCGTTATTTCGGATCGGAAGGTATCATGCATATCCGCCAGGGTCAAACCAGCAATGAGATGTCATCGGATAAAACTTCAGTAAGGATATTAGCTGAATACAAAGGTGAAAAGGTTGAAAGAAGCAAAGAAGCCGGTTTTTCGGAAGCCGGGCGGAATACTTTTTCAGAAAGCTTACCGATCGGTGGCAAGACAATATCGATTGAAAACGAATTATTCATTCCAAATTCGGTAGAAACCATTGTTCCGGATGAACAGGGCGAACCGGCACTATCGCTTTTCGTAATGAACAGTGAAAATCAGGGAATGGATTTTATCCTGCTCAACGGAGAAACCAATAGTTTCGGTGGAGTATCTTTTGCATTTGGCGATACCCTGCACAAAGCAGACATCTCATTTACCCTGGCAGGTAATCAGCTTTTTTTTAAAACAAATCTACCACTCTCGAAAATGAGTATGATGCAAAAAACCGAATCGATGATGATGCCTGGTGCGATCATACTTGCTGAACAGAAAACCATCTACAAGGCCGACAATTTATTATTTGTCCTGAAAACATATATGCCTAAGGCAAAAAAGAATCTGACACAGGCAACCCCTGAAATGGAAAAAACAGGGATTATCAAAAAAGGAAAAGATGCTATCATTTTTAAAGTAAGCGATGGCAATATAACAAAACGCATCAATGTGCTGAGTTCTGAAAAACAGATATCTCAACCGGGGACCTGTATGCTTAACGATGTAAAGGTTTCAATCTCTTACGGTATGCTTCAACATGTATTGCCGTTTAGCATCACATTACGATCCTTTCAGCTGGATCGTTATCCAGGTTCGAACAGCCCGTCATCATATGCAAGTGAAATTACTTTGATTGATACGGAATTAAAAAGTGAACGACCATTTAGAATTTACATGAACAATATATTAAATTACAGGGGATACAGGTTTTTCCAGTCATCCTACGATCCTGACGAAAAGGGGACGGTATTATCGGTGAGCCATGATTATTGGGGAACACTCATTTCATACATTGGATATTTTTTAATGGCATTAGGAATGATCCTGACTTTGTTGAACAAAGACAGCCGATTCAGGACCGTTTTAAAACTGAGCAATGAATTACAGGTAAAGCGCAAAGCCGGGAAAATAGTTCTGCTCATCGGATGTATCCTGCTTTCGGGATCATTATTTGCATCAGGTGGTGATATTACAAAGAAATCACACATCAAAGCATTGAACAGTTTGCTTATCCAGGATGAAGCACAGGGCCGGATCGAACCATTCAATACTTTTGCATCGGATGTACTGCGTAAAATATCCAAGAAAACAAGCTACAACAACCAGTCGGCAGTAGAAGTATTACTCGGGATGAGTGCTAATCCAACCAGCTGGCAAAACGAACCCATGATTAAAGTTGCCAATTCACAACTGGGAAAAGAATTAGGGGCGGTAAATGATTATGTTTCGTTTAATCAGCTTTTCGATTTTGACAACGGTGGTGTTTACCGGTTGAAAGAGAAAATTGATAAAGTCTATCAGAAAGAACAAGCCACCCACAACAAATACGATAAGGAGATTGTCAATGTCGACGAACGGGTAAACATTTGTTATCAGATTTTTAATGGAAATATGCTGGCCTTGTTTCCGGTACCCGGACATATTGAGGGGAAATGGAGTACCGCTAAACCGGTAGTACAGGAACCGGCACAAAATCCACACACAGGAATGGGTGGTATGAATGGAATGTCAGCTCCGGCAGGAATGGGTGGCATGAACGGCATGTCGGCACCCGCCGGGATGGGAAGTACTGAAGGAAAAAAGGCTCCATCCATGGAGAGCATCCAGGGAAAAACTCCACCTCCGGGAATGGGAGGCACTGAAGGTAAAACAGCACCTGCAGGAATGGGAAGCACCGAAGGCAAGACTCCACCGGCAGGGATGGGAAGTATAGAAGGGAAAACGCCTCCTGCAGGCATGGGTGGCATGTCACCGGAACAACTAAGTGCATTGATGGGAAATGGTCCGGCAGCTTCAACAGCATCCACCATGTCGAACGATTCGCCTGAAATGTTGCTGACCAATTATTTTAAAGCGGCAAACGAAGCCATGACTTCGGGAAACTGGGACATTGCCAACCAACAGTTAACCCGCATTAAGAGTTATCAATTGATGAATGGAGGAACCAATTTACCTTCCGCCACAAAGATAAACCTTGAGATCTTTTATAATAACCTGAATATATTCGGCATACTTGCAATTATCTATGCATTGCTTGGTTTCTTACTGTTAATCATGCATTTGGTTGATATTTTCAAAGTAAAATCAGGATTGGATAAATACCTGAATTTAGCCATTTATCCGTTTATGGTTGTCTTTGTTCTTTATACGGCAGGACTGGCCATACGTTGGTATATTTCGAGCCATGCCCCCTGGAGCAATGGATATGAAACCATGATATTCGTAGGATGGGCAGCTGCTCTTTCGGGGATGTTGTTTGCCCGAAAATCACCGATTACACTCGCAGTAACAGGCGTTTTATCAGCCATTGCATTGTTCGTAGCCGGAATGAGCTGGATGAATCCTGAAATTACAAACCTGGTTCCCGTACTAAAATCGTTTTGGTTGATCATCCACGTAGCCATCATTACTTCCAGTTACGGATTCCTGGCCATGGGTGCCTTACTTGGGATGCTTAATTTAATTCTGATGGTTGCACGGACGAAAAAAAATGCCGTTAAACTAAAGGACAACATTCAGGAAATAAGTTACATCATAGAACTGGCCTTAATAGTGGGATTGATCATGCTGACCATAGGATGTTTTATCGGCGGGGTCTGGGCCAATGAGTCATGGGGTCGTTACTGGGGTTGGGATCCAAAAGAAACCTGGGCGTTGGTAAGTATATTGGTTTATTCGGCGATCCTGCACTTACGGAATGTACCAAAAGCGAACAACCAATTTGTATTAAGCAGCTTAGCACTTATTGGGTTTAGTACCATAATAATGACATTTTTTGGTGTTAATTATTACCTGTCGGGGATGCATTCCTACGCACAGGGAACACCTCCACCCGTTCCGGCATTTGTTTATTTTGTCATTGCCGGTGTAATTGCCTTAGTAATATTAGCTTACAATTCAGAAAAGAAAAACAGGATTTGAAATCATCCTTCAAAACAAATCCAAAAAATAAATATCTGTATTTGTGCTATTTACGCCAGGCTTCAAGGGTTAAACGAGATATCCTTATTTTGAATAAATCTAAATAGTTGATTTTTAACCTTTTGAAAAATTGATTATCTGATTATTTTTCTAATTTTGATTTAAATAGAGTATAAAATATTGAGAAATAGCTCATATTTTAAAGAACAAAATACTGAATTAATTTCTAAATATTTTAGTATTAAAAAGTGACTAAATAATGACCCGAAACATCCATAGATTAACATTAACAATTTATTCTTTAATCGTTATCATTGCAATAATTGGATTGACCTATATAGGATTTACTTATTATAACAAACCCATTGAAGAACGTTTTTTTGATCCGAATTATGCATTGCTCAAACCGAGTGGAATTTTAGGGCATGGTTTAGGTATATTAGGTTCACTGTTGATTGTATTTGGATTGTTTTCATATATGATTCGTAAAAGATTTAAAGTATTTGCCCGTGTTGGCGTATTGAAGTACTGGCTTGAATTTCATATTTTTTTATGTACGTTGGGTTCAGTATTGGTAGTGTATCATACTACTTTTAAATTCGGAGGAATTGTATCCATTGGATTCTGGAGTATGGCAATTGTTTGGTCAAGCGGAGTTATCGGACGGTACATTTATATCCAGATACCCCGTTCGATTGAGGGACGTGAATTAACATTAAGGGAAATACAGGATGTCAAGACAGATCTGGATTTAGAATTAATGAATAAATATCATGTCGATATTTCGGAAGTTAAAACAAACAATTATTCAACCAGAAAATTAAAACTTATATCGGAGAATATAAAATCAGAAGATTTTAAAAAGATTAAACAATTAATACGATCACAAAAAAAATTAGTACGGAGAATTGACCGGTTGGATAAGATGCAAAGTCTTTTTAAATACTGGCATGTTGCTCATTTGCCTTTTGCACTTATTTTATTAATAATCATGGTTATTCACATTGCAGTTGTGCTTACATTCGGCTATAAATGGATTTTTTAAAATATGAATCAACTAATAGAAATGTCAATTTATGGTTTTGCTATATTAATGATTTTGATCATTTTGCTTGTTTATATAAAAAAACAGCGAAGGGAATCAAAAGAAGTTGATGTAAAAATAGAGCACGCCAAAGAAGAAGGGATTCACGAACCGGTATCCCTGTATCCCGTTGTCGATCCGAACAGATGTATCAAAAGTGGTGCCTGTATTGATGCTTGTCCGGAACATGATATTTTAGGTATCAGGAACGGAAAAGCCACCATCATCAATGCATCCCATTGTATAGGGCATGGTGCCTGCTTCAGGGCGTGTCCGGTTGAGGCAATTTCATTGTGGATTGGTACTGAAAAAAGAGGGGTGGATCTGCCTGATGTGGGTCCAACTTTTGAGACCAATGTTCCGGGGGTATATATCGCCGGCGAATTAGGCGGAATGGGATTAATAAAGAATGCCGTTTCTCAGGGAAGAGAAGCTGTAGAAAACATTGTAAAATCAATAAAAAAAGATACAAAGGCAGACTATGATTTAATAGTGGTAGGAGCCGGACCTGCCGGAATTTCGGCAACACTTGCCGCAAAGAAAAATAATTTAAAAGTATTAACGCTGGAACAAGGCACATTAGGTGGCACTGTCTTTACTTTTCCAAGGTCAAAAATTGTAATGACATCCCCTATGGATTTGCCATTATACGGGAAAGTTAAATTTCATGAGACTTCAAAAGCCGAATTACTTGATTTATGGCACACTGTTTTATCAAAAAACAATATACAGATCAAAGAGAATTCAAAAGTAGAAGCTATTATTCCTGAAGGAAAAATATTTAAAGTTGAAACCACCACAGGTGAATCCTATACTACGAAAACAGTTTTAATAGCAATTGGCCGCCGTGGCACACCCCGTAAACTAGATGTAAAAGGTGAAGATACCGAGAAGGTAGCCTACAGGCTGCTGGAACCTGAAGAAATTAAGAATAAAAACATTTTGGTTGTAGGAGGAGGTGACTCAGCTATAGAGTCGGCATTGCTGCTGGCAGATGCAAACAAAGTGACTCTTTCGTACCGGAGTGATTCCTTTAGCAGATTAAAAGTACGAAACGCAGAAAATATTGAAGAAGCCATCAAAAACAAAAAGGTCACTGTATTATTCAGTTCGAAAATTGCAGCCATTGATACAGACACGGTTTCTTATACAATGAAAGATTCAACAGATGTATTAAAAATGAAAAATGATCTGGTGTATATTTTTGCGGGGGGAGAACTTCCAACGCAATTTCTCAAAAAAATAGGAATTGATGTGACTACAAAATATGGTGAAAGCGTTTTAAAACACTGATAATAATAATTACGACCTGAATAGCACTACATAACGGATTTAAAGAATCATCATCAGATATGAAATTAAAAGAATTATTGTTTATTTTTGGAATATTTTTTTTAAGCACACAGTATGTTACTGCTCAGATATCCCCGGGCGAGCTGAGCAATACACATGCCTATCTTGAAGGTGTTAGCAATTGTACGAAATGTCACACAGTGGGGAATAAAGTAACCAGGGAAAAGTGTCTGGCATGCCATCAGATTATTAAAACAAATATACTGGCCCGAAAAGGTTATCATGCTTCGAAAGAAGTAGTAGGAAAACAATGTGTAGCATGTCATAACGAACATCATGGACGTAATTTCCAGATTATCAGATTTGACAGAAAAACATTTATCCACAGCAAAACAGGATTTGTATTAAAAGGTGCTCATGCCCGTCAGGATTGTAAAAGTTGCCATAAAAGTGAGTTTATAACCGACGCCAGATTAAAAAAGAAGGCATCGACTTTTATGGGATTAAATCAGCGTTGCCTTACTTGTCACGAAGATTACCATCGGGGTAAAATGTCTTCAAAATGCACGAATTGCCATAGTTTTGAATCGTTTAAAAATGCGACAGGGTTTAACCACAATACAACCAGATTTCCATTGCTAGGAAGTCACAGAACCGTTGCCTGCGATAAATGCCATAAGACAGAAATTGTAAATGGCAAGCCAATACAGAAATTCAGAGGTGTTGAATTTGCCAATTGTACAGCATGCCATAAAGATGTGCATGATAATAAGTTTGGACAGAATTGCAAGAAGTGTCACAGTGAAGAATCGTTTCATGCCGTAAAAGGGATGAAGACATTTGATCATGATAAAACAGATTTTAAACTTGTCGGGAAACACGACTTGTTAGCCTGTAAAGCATGCCATAAGAAATCATTAACAGCACCGATACGACATGATCATTGTACGAGTTGCCATGCCGACTATCATCATGGAGAATTTGCAAAAAAAGGAATTTCACCCGATTGTAATCAATGTCATAACAACAATGGGTTTACTCCGAGTGCCTACACCATTGAAAAGCACAACCTGACAAATTTTAAACTTGAAGGGGCCCATTTAGCAACACCCTGTATGGCATGTCATAAAAAACAAGGGAAATGGTCGTTCAAAAACATGGGAAGCCGATGTGTCGATTGCCATATTAATATTCATAAAGGATATATACAGGACAAATACATGGTGAACAACAACTGCATTACCTGTCACAATGTAACCAGTTGGAAAAAAATAACATTCAATCATTCGCAAACTAAATTCAAACTGGATGGAGCACATGCGAAATTACTCTGCAGTGATTGCCACTATGCAAAAAATGAAAAAGGTGTCAGGGTGCAGAAATTTATCGGACTCTCAACAGAGTGCGAAAGTTGTCATAAGAATTCACATGTCGGACAATTTGATGTAAATGGTAAAACCGATTGTACAAAATGCCACACTACTGATAATTGGGTAAAAACAAAATTTGACCATAACACTGCCCGGTTCAAACTGGATGGAGCACATGCAACGGTCGAATGTAAGGAGTGTCACAAAGAAGTTACCGATGTTAAAGGAAAATATATTCAATACAAATTCAAAAGTATAGAATGTTCAACTTGTCACTCATAATTCATTTCGTCCATTTTACTACATTAATAAGTGCAATACAAATTTAGAAATATCGAATGTTTAAATTGTCATTAATAACTCTTCTTACTCTGTTTGTAGCAGTAAATGTGTTTTCGCAATCTTCACCTCACGGAGATAAGCTAAACATGAGATGTGACGTGTGTCATGTCAGTAAGAACTGGACAACCATAGTCATAAAAAAAGATTCATTTAATCACAACGATACCGGTTTTCCGTTATCCGGACAACATCAAACCGTTTCCTGTAAAAAATGCCATAGTGATTTAGTATTTTCGAGTGCTAAAAACAAAACAGAATGTATATCGTGTCACGAAGATGCTCATCAGCTCACTTTAGGGAGAGATTGCGGACGATGCCATACGCCTCTTACCTGGAAAGTTGAAAACATTACTCAGATTCACAACCAAAGCAGATTTCCTTTACATGGAAGGCATGCCCAGACAGATTGTCTGCAATGCCACAAATCGGCATCATTACTTCGGTTTGATCCTATGGGCACCGAATGTAATGATTGTCACGCAACGGATTATTTCGCAACGACAAATCCATCCCATGTTGCATCGAAGTTTCCGAAAGATTGTAACATGTGTCATAATGAAAACAACTGGCAATCGGCTACATTCAATCACAACAATACCGGCTTTCCTCTAAAAGGTGCCCACGTTGGATTAGATTGCATACAATGCCATTCGAAAGGGTATGCGGGCACACCTACCACCTGCGTGAGCTGTCACTTAACGAATTTTAATGCCACCACAAATCCGAATCACATAACAGCTAAATTCTCTACGGATTGCCAGACCTGTCATAATGTAACAGCATGGAGCCCATCGACTTTTAATCACAATACGGCAACAACTTTTCCTTTAACAGGTGCTCATACCGGTGTAGCCTGTATCAGTTGCCATACAAATGGATATGGTGCAATCCCGACAACCTGTGTCAGTTGTCACCTGGCCAATTATACCGCTACAACCAATCCGTCGCATTCAGCGGCTAAATTTCCGACAACCTGTGAAACGTGTCATACCACAACGGTTTGGCAGCCTTCTACCTTTAATCATACAACATCAACATCTTTCCCATTAACGGGATCACATGTTGGCGTGGCCTGTATCAGCTGTCATACCAACGGTTATACCGGCGGGACTCCAACGACCTGTGTGGGTTGTCATCAGACGAACTTTAATGCGACTACAAATCCGAATCATGTATTGGCTAAATTCTCAACCGATTGCCAGACCTGTCATAATGTAACTGCATGGAGTCCTTCAACATTTAACCATACTACGGCAACAACTTTTCCATTAACAGGAGGCCATATCGGTGTAGCCTGTATCAGTTGTCATGCAAAGGGATATGCCGGCATTCCAACTACTTGCGTGAGCTGTCACCTGACGAATTATAATGCTACCACGAATCCGAACCATGTGACTTCTAAATTTTCAACGGACTGTATAACCTGTCATAATGTAACTTCGTGGACCAGTACATCATTTAATCACAATACTGCAACGACATTTCCTTTAACCGGAGCACATATCGGAGTTGCCTGTATCAGTTGTCACCCAACGGGTTATACGGCAATTCCTACAACCTGTGTCAGCTGTCACCTTACAAATTACAATGCTACGACCAATCCGTCGCACTCAGCTGCCAAATTTCCGACAACCTGTGAAACTTGTCATACCACCACAGTATGGCAGCCTTCTACCTTTAACCATGCTACTTCAACAACTTTTCCATTAACGGGTGCCCATGTTGGCGTGGCCTGTATCAGCTGCCATACCAACGGGTATTCAGGAGGGACACCGGTTACCTGTGTCGGATGTCACCTGACCAATTATAATACTGCAAATGTACCGAATCATACAACAAACAACTTTTCGAAGGATTGTCAGATTTGCCACAACAACACAGCCTGGCAGCCATCGACCTTTAATCATGCTACAACTTCATTCCCATTGACCGGAGCACATACCGCAGTTGCCTGTGGAAGTTGCCATACCAACGGATATACCGGAGGTACTCCAACTACCTGTGTGGGTTGCCACCAGACGAACTATAATGCAACAACAAATCCGAATCATGTACTGGCTAAATTCTCTACCGATTGCCAGACCTGTCATAATGTAACTGCATGGAGTCCTTCAACATTCAACCATACTACAGCAACTACTTTTCCATTAACAGGTGCCCATATCGCAGTTGCCTGTATCAGTTGTCATGCCAATGGGTATGCCGGTATTCCAACCACTTGTGTGAGTTGTCACCTTGCCAATTACAATGCGACGACAAATCCGAATCACGTGACTGCAAAATTTGCAACCACCTGTCAGACATGCCACACAACAACAACCTGGGTGCCTTCAACTTTTAATCACAGCACTGCCACAACATTCCCGTTGACGGGTGCCCATATTGGAGTAGCGTGTGTAAGTTGTCACCCATCAGGGTATGCAGCAATACCGACAACCTGTGTCAGCTGTCACTTAACGACCTACAATGCAACGACCAATCCAAATCATGTAACTTCAAAGTTCCCAACAACCTGCGAAACCTGTCATTCAACAACGAACTGGACATCGTCGACATTTAATCACAGTACTTCTACCACTTTTCCATTAACAGGTGCGCACATCGGTCTAACGTGCATACAATGTCATCCAACGAATTACAATGCAATACCGACAACATGTGTGAGTTGCCACTTAGCAACCTACAATGCTACAACAAATCCAAATCATATTGGTGCTAAATTTGCAACGACATGTCAGACCTGTCATACAACTACCAATTGGACATCAGCAACATTCAATCATAATACAGTGGCTACTATTCCTTTAACAGGGAATCACAATCTCAGCTGTTCAACTTGTCATACAACACCAACAAATTACGCGATATTTTCCTGCAGACAAACAGCTTGTCATGCCAATGCTCATAATGCCAGTGCGGGAAGCACCGGTTGTTATTCCTGTCACCCATCCGGAAGGGCCGGATAATTATACAATTAGGATCAATAGTTGATCTTACTTATTTTATTTAAACTTATTTGAACAAATTAAAATTATAACATTATGCGCAGAATAATAATTTTCATAGTATATGTTATTTTTGTTACTTCAGCATTTGCTAAATCTCCACACGGTGAAGGTTTTAAAATAAATTGTGTGGTGTGTCATACTACCAATGACTGGACAAAAATCAAAATGGATGGTTTTAATCATGATACGACTGATTTTCCACTTATAGGGCAACATAAAACTGTGCAATGCCGTAAATGCCATGTCGATCTGGAATTTAAAAATGCAAAAAGAGATTGCATTTCCTGCCATAAAGATGTACACGAAGGTACATTAGGCCGTAATTGTGAAAGATGCCACTCCCAATCTTCCTGGATTGTAAATAATATACGCCAGATTCATCAACAAAGCAGATTTCCGTTACTCGGAGCACATGCCCAGGTGGATTGTTATCAATGCCATAATAAATCAGCTTCACTCCTTCGGTTTGATCCCATGCGATCAGATTGCGTTGACTGCCACTTAAAAGATTTTAATGCAACAACCAGTCCATCCCATGTAGCCTCTAAATTTTCAAAAGACTGTTTTTTATGTCATAATGAAATTAACTGGAAATCATCTACATTCGATCATAATGCAACTTCATTTCCTTTAATCGGAGGACACTTTGGAGTAGATTGCATAAAATGCCATGCAAACGGATACTCTTCTACGCCTACTGCCTGTGTGAGTTGTCACCTGACGAATTATAATGCCACAACGAATCCGAATCATACGACGGCAAAATTCTCTACAGATTGCCAGACCTGTCATACAACAACAGCCTGGTCACCTTCTTCATTTAATCATAACACTGCCACCACATTCCCATTGACAGGTGCCCATATTGGTGTGACCTGTGTACAATGTCACACGAACGGTTACGGTGCTATTCCGACAACCTGTGTCAGCTGTCATCTTACAAATTATAATGCGACTACCAATCCAAACCACATTACAGCCAAGTTTCCAACAACCTGTGAAACCTGTCATACATCAACGGCCTGGGTTCCATCAACATTCAACCATAATACCAGCACTACATTCCCTTTACAGGGAGCTCATGTTGGAATTGCCTGTACACTTTGCCATACAAATGGTTACGGAGCGATACCAACAACTTGTGTCAGTTGCCATTTAGCCAATTACAATGCCACTACGAATCCAAATCATACTTTAGCTAAATTTTCAACTGACTGCCAGACCTGTCATAGTGTAACAGCCTGGAGTCCATCGACATTTAACCACAGTACCGCTACAACGTTTCCTTTAACCGGAGCACACACCGGAGTTGCCTGTGTAACCTGCCATACAAACGGGTATGCAGCCATTCCCACAACCTGTGTGAGTTGTCACCTTGCCAACTTTAATGCAACCACGAACCCGAATCATACGACGGCAAAGTTTGCAACGACCTGTGAAACCTGTCACTCGACTACCGCCTGGGTACCATCAACCTTTAATCACAGTACAGCCACATCGTTCCCGTTAACCGGCGCTCATAACACGGTAGCCTGTGCAACCTGTCATCCGAACGGCTATACTGCCATTCCGACAACCTGTGTGAGTTGTCATCTTGCCAACTTTAATGCAACCACGAACCCAAATCATACGACGGCAAAGTTTGCAACTACCTGTGAGACCTGTCATTCAACAACTGCCTGGGTACCATCAACCTTTAATCACAGTACAGCTACATCGTTCCCGTTAACAGGGGCCCATATCTCGGTAGCCTGTGCAACCTGTCATCCGTCCGGCTATACCGCCATTCCTACGACATGTGTGAGTTGTCACTTAACGACCTATAATGCAACGACCAATCCGAATCATGCAACATCGAAGTTCCCTACGACCTGCGAAACGTGTCATTCAACAACGAACTGGACATCGTCGACATTTAATCACAGCACCTCTACTACTTTTCCATTAACAGGTGCTCATATCGGACTTACGTGCATCCAATGTCATCCAACGAATTACAATGCGATACCGACAACTTGTGTGAGTTGTCATCTGGCTACCTACAATGCAACGACGAATCCAAATCATATTGGTGCTAAGTTTGCAACAACCTGTGAAACTTGTCATACAACTACCAATTGGACATCAGCAACATATAATCACAATACAGTGGCCACTATTCCTTTAACCGGAAATCACAACCTTAGTTGTTCAACATGTCACACAACGCCAACAAATTACGCGATATTTTCATGCAGACAAACTGCTTGTCATGCCAATGCACATAACGCCAGTGCGGGAAGTACCGGTTGTTATTCATGTCATCCAACAGGTAGGGCAGGTTAAAATTCTGAATTAAAAAACAGCTGTTCGATTCGAACGTTTATACATAAATTCAATATTTGAAATTTTCAACATGAGAAGACTTTTACTTTTAATAATTTCCGGTTTTATTGTTACATCTGTTTTAGCAAAATCTCCTCACGGAGATAATTTTAAAATAGATTGTGCGAATTGCCACATTACCAGCAACTGGGAACAATTGAATCCGAGATTATTTAATCATAATAAAACAAAATTCCCTTTAGTGGGGGTACATAAGTCGGTTGAATGCCGGGAATGTCATCCGACACTGGAATTTGCAAAAGCGAAGACACAGTGTTGGGAATGTCATAAAGATATGCATCAAGGGACAGTAGGTTCAGATTGCGGAAGGTGCCATACCCCAAGGACATGGATTGTATCAAACGTGAAACAGATACATCAACAGGTAGGATTTACATTGAATGGTTCGCATGCAACGGCCGATTGCAACCTTTGTCATAAATCGGCTTCTTTATTCCGGTTTGAAAATATGAGGACTGATTGTTATTCGTGCCATAAAGATAAGTATGACGCCACAAATCACAGAGCTGATGGCTATAATACCGATTGTTTCCATTGCCATAATATGACCGGACAAAGCTGGTCGATTTCGGGTAAAGGCTTTGAGCACGGATTATTTCCACTTTCGGGTGGGCATAATACAAATTGTATAAACTGCCACAAGACAGGAGAATACAGAACAATATTATCAACAGATTGTAAAACCTGTCATTTAGATAAATATAATGCAACAACGAATCCAAATCATAAAGCAGTAGGTTTTTCAACAGATTGTCAGCCATGCCATTCAATCACAAGCTGGACACCTTCAACTTTTGATCACGAAAGTTATTTTCCGATTAAGAGTGGCAGACATTCCGGAATAAGTTGTGCACAATGTCACACGGTTACGGGTAACTATTTAAAATTCTCGTGTGTCACTTCTTCTTGCCATGGGAATGCACATAATCAAAGTCAGGGAAGTGCAGGTTGTTTAAGATGTCATTCAAGGGGATAATACTGAGTTTATATTTTAGATAAAAAAACAGAAGTTCAAAATAATTACTGATAAGTTTATTCAAATTAAAAAGACAAGGAAAAACAGCTTAGATTCATTTATAATGTAAAACTTTTTTCGCAAAATTCCGATTAAATAGTACATCTTCAAATAAAGAAAATTATTATTTCAGTAAGATTCTGTTAGTCTGATAGTTGATTTGATAATTATTATAAAAAATAAAGTATTTCTCAAGTAAATGTATTGATTGACAAAATAATAACATAAGTTTTCAATCATATTGCCAATACTTTCAAGTTTAACCTAATATTTTAAAACAAATTGCTTATAATCAGAATATTTCACGCACTTTTATAAATCTAAAAAAAATTATTGCTTCATATGAAAATCCCCTTATTATTAGTTTTGTTTCTTTTTCTATGCCTTTGTACATACAGTCAAAACTCACCGGAGTTTTTGAATGGTAAAGTCTCTTTTATTACAACTCAGAATGTATATGTTAAATTTGATAATACTGAGGGAATTCTTGTAGGAGATACACTATACGTGACTCAGGATTCAAAATTAATCCCGGCATTAGTTGTGAATAGTTTATCTTCCATTTCATGTGTTGGTACTCCATTAACAAAAGACAAATTTATTCTTACTACTCAAATTGTAGCTAAAAAAAGAGAAGTTAAGAAACCCACAGTAAAGATTCCCCGTGATTCAAAAAATGCAACTTCGCCAAACGATGAGGCAATTCATGCAGCATTTAAACAAACCACAAAAACAACCAAGGAAAGATTCGACGGTCGACTTGCTGTATCCTCCTATACGAATGTTTCAAACAGCTATAGTTCAAGCGAACGGCTCAGATACAATTTAACTATGAATGCTGAGCATATTGGTAATTCAGACCTGTCAGCTGAAACATATATCTCATTTTCACATCTACTCTCCTTCCCCGCTAAAACTACAGATTGGAGAGGATTAAACAATGCTTTGAAAATATATAGTCTGGCTTTAAAATATGACATCAGTAAAACTTCAAGCATTAGCTTAGGCAGGAAAATATATAATAATCTATCGAATATTGGTGCTGTTGATGGACTTGAATATGAGAATACAGGTAAAAACTTCACCTTTGGTGCCGTAGCCGGATCAAGACCTGATTATTTAGATTATAGCTTTAATCCTAAATTATTACAATTTGGAGCTTTTATCAGTCATAATACACATAATGACAATGGGATTATGCAAACTTCACTGGCTGTATTTGACCAGTTTAACAATTTCAAGACAGATCGCCGGTTTGCTTACTTTCAACACACCAATTCATTATTAAAAAATGTAGACTTATTTAGTTCGTTCGAAGTAGATTTATACGGTTTTGTCAATAATCAGTTAACATCAACATTTGATTTAACGAGTACTTATATATCACTAAGAATCAAACCGTGGAGTAATTTTTCAACTTCTTTATCCTACGATGCCCGTAAAAATATCTACTATTACGAAACATTCCCACAGAATAAAATAGACAGCACGTTGGATAAAGAGACCAGGCAAGGTTTCCGGTATAATTTTATGTACCGTCCTTTCAAATACCTTATCTGGGGAGCAAATGCAGGATACAATCTGAAGTCAATCACTACCGGAGAATCGATGAATGCTAACAGTTTCTTAAGTTATACTAATTTGCCTTTCAATACCTATGGCACTTTGTCGGCAACTATACTTAAGACTCCATATCTGCAAAGCATGACGGTATACGGTGTTTCATTGAACCGGGACTTTATGGCCGGAAAAATCAATGCCCAGATTGAGTACAGGATGGGAAAATTTATTTATACCAATAATCCGACAATTCCTACAAATCAGAATATCGGAGCCATGAGTTTATTCTGGAGAGTTGCAAAAAAGACATCTCTATCTGTAAATTTTGAAGGGACTTTAGAGACGAACAATGGCGTTAAAAACAATTATGCCAGCATCTATTTTAATATCAGCCAGCGGTTTTAAGATTGATTGTTCTGATTATAAGAAGATTGTAAAGAGAAAGATTGTCCACAGATTACACTGATTTATACAGATTAATTATTATGATTATCAGTATGCTGTCCTGTTGAAGCTTTTTCCACAGATTATTTTTTAATGAAAGAAATTAAAAAAGAGTTTGTCCACAGATTACACTGATTTACACAGATTATTTTGATTGTTTATCTTCAATGTGCATGAATAAAATAGATTTTTAACTTGTAAATGGATACAAGGAGCGTTTGGGACATTCCGATCTGGTGGAAAGCTCCTATACTTCGGTAGAAAGGGTGTAATTGAATATATTGACTTTCCTGAAGTCCCAAAATCTTTTTTTTATGGAATAGGACATTTTGCGGATAATCATTTTAATTATTTTAAATTTTATCCGGATGTTGCCAGTCTGGCATATTTTATCATACATATTGATCCACGACGGATAAATGCAACAAGTATTGCTAAGAACGTTTTGATGATTATTATAAAATCTAATTGTTCAGAATTCAATTGAGCTTTATTTCTAATACTGACGAGGCCTCCATACTTAAGTGTTTGGAGGCCTTTTAAGCGCATATCTTTTTGACTTGTATTTTCGGTTGTCTCTTTCGGTAAAACTGAGCCATTGAAAGGCAAATGACTTAAGAACGTCATTCAGCAGTTAGACTAAGTGGCAATTCAAAATAAAACATCGAAGAGTGGATCAATTCGGATCTATTCTTAGAATAAGTCCATCATTTACATTTAGATGCTGTTAAATTATTGTTTGTTTTAAATGGAATTTATTCAGGGGATGCTGAAAAACGCCAAAAGATTGTTATTATCAGAAACAATTTAAGTGCATATATTTTAAACTAAAAACAAAATTTTACTTGCACTAAACAATGAATAGTCCTTAGTAATTGTATATTAATCAGAAATATAAATGTTTTTCAGCAAACCCTATTTAAACTAAAAGGATATTATAAACTGATCCCTATTGAACACAAAAAAAGAAGCAACACTTTCGGGTTGCTTCCTATTTAAAATTTACGATTCCGTACTATCATTCCGGTTATCCTAAAAATCCTTTTAATAATTTGCTCTTGGCATTTGGTCTCAATTTCCGAATTGCTTTTTCCTTAATCTGCCGTACGCGTTCACGTGTTAAACCAAATTCATCTCCAATTTCTTCAAGTGTCATTTCAGTAACACCGATACCAAAGAATTTCTTAACGATGTCGCGTTCCCTGTCAGACAGTGTGAAGGCTAATACACGTTCTATTTCCTTGGAAAGTGATTCGTTAATCAACACCCGATCCGCATTTGGAGAATCATCATTGATCATTACATCCAACAGGCTATTGTCTTCCCCTTCAACAAATGGTGCATCAACCGAAATATGACGGCCTGATACTTTCATTGTGTCAGCGATTTTATCAACAGGAATATCCAGAACTTCGGCTAATTCTTCCGGAGAAGGGCGACGTTCGTTTTCTTGTTCGAATTTAGAAAAAGCTTTGTTGATTTTGTTTAATGATCCAACCTGATTTAAAGGTAAGCGCACAATACGCGATTGTTCAGCCAACGCCTGCAAAATTGATTGACGGATCCACCACACAGCATAGGAAATAAACTTAAATCCACGTGTTTCGTCAAATTTTTCTGCTGCTTTAATCAGTCCAAGGTTGCCTTCGTTTATTAAGTCAGGTAGACTGAGGCCTTGATTTTGGTACTGTTTAGCAACCGAAACAACAAAACGTAAGTTAGCACGTGTAAGTTTTTCCAAAGCTAGTCTATCACCTCCCCGGATCCGTTGAGCTAACTCAACTTCTTCTTCGACTGTGATAAGGTCTTCTCGTCCAATCTCTTGCAAATATTTGTCAAGCGATGCACTTTCACGATTCGTGATTGATTTT
>Ga0302210_10000435_pt1 | contig 19232 bp, 14 predicted proteins | sample II_Fen_E3_2_FD_198793 | JGI IMG/M metagenome (GOLD analysis project Ga0302210, IMG submission 198793) | Peat permafrost microbial communities from Stordalen Mire near Abisko, Sweden - II_Fen_E3_2 | ecosystem: Environmental > Terrestrial > Soil > Wetlands > Permafrost | place: Sweden: Abisko... | reverse complement strand
AGCCCTGGAAAGTCCTGCTTCGTAAAGCGACTGAAATTCGCTCTGGTCTTTCAGCTTTGAAAAACCTTCACGGATAGCTTCTTCGGTCAATGAGGAAATCCACAACCGTTTCACCGGACATTTGCAGATAGCTTTTTGCATCACCCACCGTTGGATCAGTTCTCCCTCCTGCCCGGCATCACCACAGTTAATCAACTCATCGGCATTGGACATTAAGGTTTCGATTACTTTAAACTGCTTTTGAATGCCACTGTCGTTCATCACCTTGATGCCAAAACGTGCAGGGATCATGGGTAGATTGCTCAATGCCCAACGTTTCCATTCCGGGGCATACTCATGGGGTTCCAACAGTCCGCACAAATGGCCGAAAGTCCAGGTAACCTGGTATCCATTACCTTCAATATATCCATCTTTACGGATCTTTGCACCAAGGACTTCGGCAATATCCCTTGCCACACTGGGCTTTTCGGCTATGCAAACTATCATATTTTTGAGGAGTAAGAGGTAAGGGGTAAGGAGTAAGTAGCGGTTTTGAGCATCTTAATTCGTGTAATTCGTTTTATTTCGTGTAATTCGTATTCTATGGCAAAAGTACTAAAAACTTTCAAAGGATTATTGTACCATTTACCATTAAAGGGCATCATTTTTCAGTAGATCCGGTGCAGAATGTTTTAACTTATCTACGATTCAAGGCCTTTACAGCTCAACAATTGTAAAAAATGTTTTATCTTTGCAGGGAAAACAGGCACTTTTGTGTTCGTTTAAAAGGTATAATGTTAAACAAAGGTATAAATTAGTTACATGTTTCAGAATCAACAAATAACAGAAGATATTTTTTATGTTGGGGTGAACGACCGCCAGAAACATAAATTTGAAAATATGATTCCCCTGCCATTCGGAGTATCCTACAATGCCTATCTGATCATAGATCAGAAAACTGCACTGGTAGATACGGTCGATATTTCAATGGGAGATATTTTTATTGATAAGATTCAATCCCAGTTGCAGGGAAGAGCACTGGATTATTTGATAATCAACCATATGGAACCTGACCATTCGGGTTCCATCCGTATACTCCGACAGTATTATCCTGAAATAATTATTGTTGGCAACAGCAAAACACTTAGCATGCTGGAAGGTTTTTACGGAGTAGCCAGCAATACAAAGGAGATTAAAGATGGTGAAATCCTTTCATTGGGAAAGCATAAACTCCAGTTCCACCTCACTCCAATGGTTCACTGGCCTGAAACAATGATGACATTTGATCAGACGGCTAAAGTTCTATTCTCGGGAGATGCTTTCGGGGCTTTCGGGACATTGGATGGTACAGTGATGGATACCAATATGAATATCGACAGGTATTGGGATGAAATGATCCGCTATTATGCCAATATTGTCGGAAAATATGGAGCTGCCGTACAAAAGGCACTGCAGAAACTGACTCCGATTGATATTGAGATTATATGCAGCACGCATGGTCCGGTATGGAAAGAATATATTTCAGAAGTGGTGGACATGTACGACCAACTAAGCCGTTACGAAGGCAAGGAAGGCGTTGTTGTTGTTTACGGGTCAATGTATGGTTTTACGGAATTAATGGCTGAAACAGTAGCCCAGGGGCTTGCAGAGGCAGGAATTAAAGATATTATCATTCACAATGTTTCTAAAACAGACTCTTCATATATTTTACGGGACATTTTCAAATACAGGGGCTTAATTGTCGGCAGTCCAACATATAGCAACGAATTGTATCCGGAAGTAGAATCGCTGTTACGCAAGATAGAAATACGTGGAGTTAAAAACCGCATATTTGGTTATTTCGGATCATTTACCTGGGCAGGTGCAGCTGTAAAAAGACTTTCTACTTTTGTAGAAACCATGAAATGGGTTACTGCTGAAATTGTGGTTGAAGAAAAGCAAGGATTAAAAGCCGAAAATTACCAGGCATGCCTTGAATTAGGACGTCAGGTAGCTAAACTGGTTAAACACCCGATTGAGAAGAAAGAACACTGTGCTTAAATGCGTTCCGCGTTTTGTGTTCCGTGTTCCGTGTTCCGTGTTCCGTGTTCCGTGTTCTATGTTCCGTGTTCCGTGTTTCAGGCACACAAAATTCGTGTAATTAGTCTTTAATTCGTGTAATTCGTGTAATTCGTAATTAATTCGTATAATTCGTTCAACTATGCAAGAACTGACACTTATCACTCCAACCTTTTTGTTTTCGGCCATATCCCTTTTGTTGCTGGCATATACAAACAGGTTTTTATCGTATGCACAATTGGTAAGGCTGCTTAAAGACAGGTATATGGAGGATCATTCTGCCTTAACCCTGGCTCAGATAGCGAATCTGCGCAAGCGACTGTACCTGACTAAAAACATGCAAATGCTGGGAGTGGCTAGCCTGTTATTGTGTGTCGCCACCATGTTTTTGATCTATGTCGGGTTACAACTTATTTCAGCTTATGTATTCGGGCTTGCACTGGTACTTCTAATCATTTCACTGACTCTGTCGGTGATGGAAATACGCATTTCAGCTAAATCGCTTGAGATTTACCTGAGCAATATGGAGAATGTGGCTAAGTAGGTTTTTGGTTAATTGGTTAATTGGTTAATTGGTTAACTGGTTAATTGGTTAACTGGTTAATTGGTTAACTGGTTAATTAGTTAATTGGTTATTTAGTTGATTGGGTGTGTGAAGTTGTGAACAATCTGACTTGATCAACATGTAAACTAAACAAACTTATTCAACCTTATATACTTATTCAACGTTAACAACCAATCAACTTAATAAACCAATTAGCTTAATCAACCAGTTAACCAATTAACCAATCAACCAATTAACTTAATCAACCAATCAACCAAGACATGAATAACGGATTTGTACGTGTTGCTGCAGCCATTCCTGAATTAAGGGTGGCAGATTGTGCTTATAATGTTGCCCGCATGGCTGATTTAGTTCGCAAGGGTGAAGAAGAGAAAGCACAGGTCATTTGCTTTCCTGAGTTAAGCGTGACAGGATACACATGTGCTGACCTATTCCAGCAACAACAATTGCTCAACAATGCGCTAAAGGCATTGAATGAACTTCAATTGCTCACCTTTTCAACAACTTCAGTTATTATTGTTGGTATGCCGGTAAGGGTTCAGGCCCATCTTTTTAATACGGCAGTCGTACTGCAGGGTGGTCATATTTTAGGCATTGTACCCAAGACTCACTTGCCCAATAACAACGAGTTTTATGAAAAGCGCTGGTTTACTTCCGGTACATTGGCCGATTCGCAAACCATTATCATTTCTGGAGAAGAAGTACCCTTCGGTACCGATCTTCTTTTTTCAGATGGTAAATTTACTTTTGGAATTGAAATCTGCGAAGACCTGTGGGTTCCTATACCTCCCAGTTCACAACAAGCACTTCATGGTGCTGAGATCATCTTCAACTTATCTGCTACAAATGAATTAATCGGGAAACATCAATATCTTCGTCAACTTATCGAACAACAATCGGCCAGGTGCAATGCCGGGTATGTCTATGCATCTGCAGGTGCAGGCGAATCAACCACTGATGTGGTGTATGCAGGAAACGGACTGATTGCAGAAAACGGAAAGATTATAGCTTCTTCCGAGCGCTTCTCGTTTGATGCTCAACTAACAGTCGCCGATATTGATATTGAACGGTTGCAGGCTGAACGGATACGTAACACGAATTATGCCAGTGATAAATCCACATGGGTTTACCGGACCATTCCATTTGAAGATGCTCATTTTACCCATTTTGATCTGAAGCGTACATTCGATAAACATCCTTTTGTCCCTCCTGTCACTAACCGTGACGAGAGTTGCCATGAGATATTTTCCATTCAGATTGGCGGATTAGCCAAACGTTGGCAGCATACACAATCCGACACAGTGGTTATTGGTATTTCCGGTGGACTCGATTCAACACTTGCGCTACTAGTTAGCGTAAAGACTGCCGATAAACTAGGCTATGACAGGAAGCGGATTATCGGTATCACTATGCCCGGATTCGGAACTACCGATCGCACCTATACCAATGCTATCAATTTAATGAAATCATTGGGAATAACCACGATGGAGATTTCAATAACCGATGCTTCCCTGCAGCATTTCAAGGATATAAACCATGACCCTCAGCAGCATGATGTGGTCTATGAAAACACACAGGCCCGTGAACGGACACAGATATTAATGGATATAGCGAATAAGCATCGAGGGTTGGTAATTGGTACCGGTGACTTATCGGAAATGGCCCTGGGTTGGTCTACCTATAACGGCGATCACATGTCTATGTATGCAGTAAACAGTGGGGTCCCTAAAACACTGGTTCGCTACCTGGTTGATTGGGCAGCCCATCAGCTGGATGCTTCCTCTGAAGATATTTTACAGGATATTCTTGATACACCTGTTAGCCCTGAATTACTACCGGCAGATGCTAACGGTGATATAGCCCAGAAAACGGAGGACATAGTAGGGCCTTACGAATTACATGATTTCTTCCTGTACTATATGGTTCGTTTTGGATTTAGTCCTGCCAAAATCCTGTTCTTAGCACAAAACGCATTTAATGAAAGCTATCCGGTTGAAGTAATTGAGAAATGGCTTAAGATATTTATCAGCAGGTTTTTTGCCCAGCAATTCAAACGATCATGTATTCCTGACGGACCAAAAGTTGGTTCCATCAATCTATCCCCACGAGGGGACTGGCGAATGCCGAGTGACGCGAGCGCGTTTGAGGTTTGAAGGGTTTGAAGGGTTTGAAAGTTTGAAGAGTTCCGTGTTCCGTGTTCCGTGTTTATTGGTTAAGGGATTTAAATTCATCTACGATTGAAAGATTGGAAAGATTCAATCATCATATCAATACATTTTCAAACTAGTACATCATCACATTATCACATCATTACATTATAATTATGCTCGAACAAACACTATACAACAACTCACTCCACGACTGGCTGATATCCCTGATTATTATTGCAGCTGCTTTATTACTCAACAAAATTATCGTTTTGATAAACAAGCATGTTATTCAAAAACTGACAAGCAAAACCAAGAACCGCCTGGATGATATTCTGTTTAGAATGCTTGAAGCTCCGGTACTATTGGGCGTAATTTTATTCGCAATCTGGATAGCAGCTAAACGCCTACAGCTGGGTGCACCTGTTGAAAGGGCTATCTTCCTATCCTTCCGGGTACTGACTGTCATCAATGCCACCTGGTTTGTTGCACGCCTGGTAAATGCCTTATTGGAAGAATATATTGCTCCGAAGGCTGCTGATAAAAACACACTGAAATACCTGGATAATCATTTGATGTCTATTCTCCGTCGTGCAGTGCTGGCTATCATCTGGTCGCTCGGCATTATTATGGCATTGAATAATGTAGGTGTTAATGTGGGTACTCTAATAGCGGGACTTAGTATTGGTGGTTTGGCGTTTGCATTGGCAGCCCAGGATACAATCAAGAACATATACGGTGGTTTCACTATTTTCACAGACCGCCCGTTCCGTATTGGCGATCGCATTAAAGTAGACGGTTTTGATGGTTTCGTTGAAGAAATCGGCATTCGCAGTACGCGCATACGTACAATGGAAAAAAGATTGGTAACAATCCCTAATTTCAAACTGGTAGAAGCTTCAGTCGAGAATATCTCCGAAGAGCCCTTACGACGTGTACTATTAAAACTGGGTTTGACTTATAACACAAGCCCCGGGAAAATGAACGAAGCTATGTCTATCCTGAAGGACATGCCTAACAGGGTGGAAAATGTGGAAACAAAAGATATAATGGTTGCCTTTACCGACTTTACCGATTATTCATTGGTAATTACGTTTGTGTATTTTATTACGAAAGATGCAGATGTTATGGAAACGCCAACAAACGTAAACTCTGAAATCCTACGTGCATTCAATGCTGCAGGACTGCAATTTGCATATCCGACACAAACAGTTTACATTGAAAAAGAAGAAAAATAATTTATAAACTTCAATCAATACTCCAGTTCGCCTCCTCCGGCACGGACAATTTCAGGTTCATCCCCGGTACAATCGACAATGGTGGAATGTTGCAAACCACCTATGCCTCCGTCAATGACTAAATCAACCTGATTCCCGTATTTTTCTTCGATCAATTCCGGATCTGTAATGTATTCGGTCGTTTTCTCGTCTGTAAAGATGGAACTTGTCATCATCGGGTTGCCCAGTTCACGGACTATTTCGAGGGGAATGGCATTATTTGGCATACGGATACCAACTGTCTTTTTGTTTTTGAATAGTTTGGGAAGCTTGCTGCTACCATTAAGCAGAAAGGTAAATGGACCCGGCAGATTTCTCTTTATCAACTTAAATGACACATCGTCCATTTTGGCATATTCACTTATCTGGCTCATTTCGTAACAGACAAATGACAATTCCGATTTCCGTAGGTCCTTATTTTTTAATCGGGTGATAAACTCCACACCTGCAGGATTGAAGATATTGCACCCAAAAGAATAAACGCCATCAGTAGGGAAAATTATAATTCCCCCTTTACGTAAAACTTCGACTACCCGGCGTATCTCCTGTGGATTTGGATTTGTATCGTATATTTTAAGTAACATGGCGTTATTTGGTTAATTGGTTAATCGGTTGATTGGTTAATTGGTTCATTTGAGTAACTACGTTAACAGCATATGGATTATATATGTTTATATATTGACAAAATAATTATGAACATAGTTATTCCCAATAAGCATTAATAACTCATGCAAAAATACAAAAAAAATCCTGTAAAGAATCTTTACAGGATTTTTATATTTTATCTTCAACCAGTTAACTAATTAACTCAATCAACCAATTAACTAATTAACTAAACTCAAAAGGCGTCAATTATCGCTTTGAAGTCGGCTACTTTTAAGGAAGCACCACCAATCAAACCACCATCAACATCCGGATTTGAGAATAATTCCTTAGCATTAGCGGCATTACAACTTCCACCATATAAAATAGACGTATTATCTGCTACTTCTTTGCCATATTTTTCGGTTAGTGTTTTGCGAATAAAAGCATGAATTTCCTGTGCTTGTGCAGCAGATGCAGTTTTACCTGTTCCAATAGCCCAGACAGGTTCGTAAGCCAGTACGATTTTAGAGAAATCTGCTGCCGACAATTCGAACAGTGAATCTACAATCTGTGTCTTAACCACATCAAAGAAAACGCCTGATTCACGTTCTTCCAATACTTCACCAATACAGAAAATAGGAGTAAGACCGTTTTTCAATGCCAGTTCAGTTTTCACTTTCAACTTAGCAGCTGTTTCACCGTAATAAGCACGACGTTCCGAGTGACCTAATATAACATATTCAGCACCGGTTGATTTAACCATAGAAGCGCTGATTTCGCCGGTATAAGCACCCGATTCATGATCAGCACAGTTTTGAGCAGCCACACCTACTTTAGTAGTATCGATAGCAGCAGCCACACTTGCAAGGTGAATAAAAGGAGTTCCGATTACCACATCACAATTTGGTTTTGAATCTGCCAAAGCAGCATTTAATTCAGTTGCCAATGCCAATCCTTCACTGAAGGTCTTGTTCATTTTCCAGTTTCCTGCAACAATGTTTTTTCTCATCTTTTTTATCTTTAAATATATAGTTTGATAATTAATTCATTCAAAGCACTCTTCCAACAGTAATTATTTAAAATTCCGCCAGTTCCATTTACCCGTTATTGTACCTTTCTTAAGGAGTATCAAACCCGGATTTGCACGAATCATGGTCTTAAGAACGGTAGGATCTGTTTTCCAGAAAGGGAAAGTAACATCGGTTTTATCCACGAACTTTTGGACATCAGCATCTGAAGATCCTGTTAGTGCATAGAATTTCACCCCTGTCTTCCTGTATTTCTGGTAGATCATTTCGGCTTTTTTAGCACCTTCCTCAGAAGTTTCATTCAGATCATACATGATGAACAGATATGTTTCACCCGGAAAATTCAAAACCGGCAGAGTAATATCATCAAATTGCGCATTCATGATAGAAAAATCATGAATCGGGGCCTTATATCCTTTCGATATTAATTCTGTTTTCTGATCAACAAATACCCAGCTGGAATCACCCTTCGGATAGTTTTCGAGTGTAAATTCCTTTTGAGCTCCATCTTTTTCATAAATAAAAGTAGTCTTGTATACATCCGAAGGAGCATCATCGGGTATTTCCATAGCTTTCTGGATATTCACGCCTACCTTATACGGCAAAAAATCAATCATGGGTAAATGTCGATAGCTGTACACCGATATTAAAACCCCTATGGCAATAAATGTAACTGCTCCAATATGTTGAACTTTCAGTGTAAGAAACGGACGAAATCTGGCATGGTATATTTCCATCAGGATGACAATGCCTATTAACACTATATTTTTGAAGAATGATGCCCAATTGCTTATCACTAGCGCTTCACCAAAGCAGCCACAATCGGTTACGGGGTTTTTTATGGCAATATAAAGGGTTAATGGCGTCATTACCCCCATAAATACCAGTGCCAGTATAGTTGTCAGGTTTAGATGTATCTTAAAGATCAAATTGAGGCCTATGAGTAATTCAATTGTTGAAAGAGCAATTGCTATAGGGAATGCATAGTCGGCCATGGATTCGAGAAATCCGCCAAACGTTCTCAGGTATTCTTCTATTTTATAACTTGAACCAAGCGGGTCTATCGCTTTTACAAAACCTGAAAAAACAAATACTACTCCAACGAGTAAACGGCCGATTTGAAGGAAAATGTTTCCTGCAACCTGTCCTGATTTAATCAATGTATCATTTTCTTGATTTGTAGTCATGGGATGTTGTTTATTTAATAAACGGTTACAATTAATTGCCTATCTCTTCCATTTTAATTAGACCAAAAACGGCATAATTAATCATATCGAAATAATTGGCATCAATACCTTCCGAAATTAATGTTACGCCCAAATTATCTTCAATTTGTTTTGTGCGGTAAATTTTCATCAGGATTAAATCGGTATATGATTGCATACGCATGGTACGCCACGCTTCATCGTAATCATGATTTTTATCCATCATTAGCTTCTTTGCTTCCGACAGGTATTTTGTATAAAGTTCCACGCCTTTCTCATAACTCAAATCGTCGGTCTCCGAACAGCCGAGTTCCAGTTGAATTAATCCAATAATACCATAGTTTACAATAGCAATCAATTCTGAACGGATTCCTTCATCCACTTTTGAAACTCCTTTCGTTTCAATGCTGCGGATGCGGTTAGCTTTAATGAAGATTTGGTCGGTTACAGATGCAGGACGCAATATACGCCACGACGAACCATAATCTTTCATCTTCTTTGTAAAAATATCGCGGCAAATAGCTGCTACCTGATCGAATTGTTGGTCGGTGTGGCTCATAATAATAAGCTGTTTTTTTTGGAATGACAAAGTTACTGTTTTTTGTTGAAATGAGCAATTTAAGTACTTCAAAAATGTGAAAATTCACATTCTAAAATCATAGTTTTAGTGTTTAAAATCAACTAAAAATATTTTTTAAGACATGGTTTTAATACGTTTTTTTGCCCTTAAAAAAGTTAAACGCTGTATCCCGGATGGTAGATGTATCATTTTTATTTGCTATATTTGTAAAACAAACACAGAAAACATGAAAAAAAACATACTTATCTCTTTCTTTTTCCTGTTCTTTTCGTCGCTGTTTGCTTTTGCCCAACAAAAAGGAAAAGCATCTTTTTACAGCCATAAAATGAAAGGACATCACACATCAAATGGTGAAAAATATCAACCGGACAGTTTGACCTGTGCACACAGGTCACTACCTTTTGGAACACTTTTAAGGGTATTTAATCCGACTAATAATAAAGAAGTAATTGTACGGGTAACCGACCGTGGGCCTCATCATAAAGGGTTGCTCATTGATTTATCGTACAGTGCAGCAAAACAACTGGATATTATCAGCAGAGGAATCGCTTCAGTTGTTATCACTGAAATTGATGCTATTCCAATCTGGCAAATGGCCAGTCGCCGTGATTCTGTTATGGCTATGAACAACAACATGAATATTGCTCAAACTAAATAAATTCATTCGAAACTCATACATTTAATACTAAAGCATTAATCCACGGATTAATGCTTTTTTTATTCTGTAAAACAATACTTTCTTCATTCCTCTGCTCCATATTTTCAAATTCATTCATACATATTTGTTTTAACACCTAAAAAGAATTACATAATGGTAGTTTTATTTGCAGGATATATGCTCAAACAGAAGGCCAATACTCTACCAATTAAACGTTTATATGTTTGGTATATTTATTGCTTATCACTATTGCACTAAAAGTTACAGATTTTCTATCCTTAACAAGTAAAATAATGATGTATGAACAAGACAGACAAAGATCAGCTTATCGCTCCACCTGTAAATAACATTGAGTTTTTCAACCTTGAAAAGGTACGCTTCATCATAAAAGATGGTAGTGGACTCGACATAGCGTACGCCTATGAAGACCTGGTATTTTCAGAACACGGGATATTTATTTTCCAGTTTGATGCAACAAATGTCAATACTTTTTTTTGCTGGTTCAATAAGGATTGTATAGAGAATGACAGGGTTTCCCTTCTTAACTCATTGATTAAATCTGCTATATTGAATAAAACTGAGATTATATACAAAGGAAAGTTCGAAATGCTCCAAAAAGAAGATGAACAAATCTCAGTAAACTTTATAGGAATATAAATCCAGGAACCCTTGCAATTCTTAATTATGAATTATGAATTTCTAATTATGAATTATGAATTAAAATATCGTCGTATCTTTGCACACTATTTTTATTGAATCATTTTATAGCATAGGTATTGGTAATGGGTATTGAAAAAGGATTATTTCAACGTACGGAGTTGCTCATCGGGAAGAGCCGGATGGATCGGTTGCGTGCAAAGCGTGTTATTATTTTCGGAATTGGGGGTGTAGGAAGTTGGTGTGCAGAAAGCCTGGTACGATCGGGAATTCAACATATGACCATTGTTGATTCTGACAGGGTGTGTGTCACCAACATCAACCGGCAGATAATGGCAACCACTAAGACGGTGGGTAAAGTAAAAACAGAAGTACTCAGGGAACGGTTGCTTGAAATTAATCCAACTGCCCGCATTAATGCATTGCAAATGATTTACAGCAGTGAAAATTACGAATCGTTCCACCTGGATGAATATGATTTCATCATTGATGCCATCGATAGTTTTTCCAACAAAATACACCTGATCCAAAAAGCAACGCTAACCAATGCCGTTTTCTTTTCGTCCATGGGTGCTGCCCTCAAAATGGATCCTACACGTATCAAGGTTGCTGAGTTCTGGAATGTTGATGGTTGCCCGCTTGGAGCAGCACTGCGTAAAAAGATACGTCAGAGTGGTGTCATAGTCAGCAAGAAGTTCATGTGCGTATACAGTGATGAGTTACTCGAGAACCTGGGTGAGAATGCTTCCTGTGGTACTGAGAAATGTTTATGTCCCAAAGCCCTTAATGGTCCTGGTGATCCAGAACTGGTGGATCATGAATGGTGCAGTCTCAAAGCCAAAATCAACGGAACTACCTCCCACATGCCTGCCATGTTTGGTCTCACTATTGCAGGGTTGGTCACGCAGTCCATTTATAATGAGAAATAACAGACATTCTATCGATACCTAAATGTCACCACATCAATAAAACATATCCAATTAAGCCGCGTAGTGGCGACAGTTTGGTAGTGGTAGCATAAATTTTCATCCTCACCATCAAGCCGCATAGCGGCGACAGATGTGCTCACCCAATAACAATAATTTATTCAAAAAAATTCAAACAAATATTGATCTTCAAATTTAATCTCAAAATTTGCCAACATTTTCATGTATTCTTCTTTAAACGTAAGGCGTTGATGGTGCTTATCCTGTGCCATGATATATTGGATTACCCCATCTCTTTGACTGCGTGAATAACTGAACCCGCCATATCCACGTTGCCATTCAAAATGACCGGCTACAAATTTATTTTCATTGATCCATTTCGATGAATTGGCTTTAGCCTTTTCCATTATATCTGCCAATGAAGAAGCAGGATTTAATTCAAAAAATAGATGGACATGGTTTTTATGACCACCCACAGCGAGCGGGTATTGTTGTAATTTAACCAATGTTCCACTGAGGTATTCAAATAATCTGATAGTAAACTTTTCATTCAATACGTTTTCACGACCTTTTACCGCAAAAACAACATGAACATTCAGTTGTGTGTAGGTATTTGCCATAATGAATTAGGTTTTAAATGTATTTTAGTATTGCATATCTGTCGCCGCTACGCGGCTGAATTGATTGTATAAGAATCTTCTTCTACCAAACTGTCGCCGCTACGCGGCTAAATTGTTTATCACATCTATCTTTTCTACCTTTGCTACCAAACTGTCGCCGCTACGCGGCTGAATTGTTAATCAAATCTATCGTTTCTACTACTACCAAACTGTCGCCACTACGCGGCTAATAATAAATTATTTTATCTCTATTCTTTCCCCACCTGTATGGCTTACAAATTCAGGTGCATACTGGCATTGCAACGATGCAATCCCGCTGGTATATGTGCCTGCTGAATTTGCCCACAATTCATATTCGAATACATACGTTCCCTTTGGTAAATAGGAGAAGAAGAATTGGGTAGAAGCATCCTTGGTGGTCTGGTAATAACATACCCCTTCTTTCCACAGGCTTCCTGAGAGCTGGTTTACCGGTTCAAAGCACGCTGCACGTAAATCCTTCAGGGCTACAAATTCCAGGTTACGATCGGTGGTAATAACTAATCGTATGATCACTTTATCCCCTTTCTTTAATTCGGTTTGCTCAATGGGTAACAGGGTTTTACCCTCTGTTGTCATTTTCTCAACAAACAACTTCTTGGTAATCTTCAACGGACCGCTCTGCCCAGTTACTTTATCCAGGTCCTGGTAATACTGCCAGTACATGGCTCCCCAGCCAATGCCACTCTTAGTGAGGGCTTCACTATTAGTGTGGGTTTTATCAGAAGTGAAGCCCTCACTATTAGACACTGTTACTCTTCCCATTTCCGGACGTATCTCCGCAACCGGAATAGTTTCTTTAAAGTACCCTGTCCCGGCTTCCACACTTTGTGGTTGCAGCACCTTATTTCCAACGGTAATCTTAACCTGTCCGGTGTTTGCCAGCCAGTCATTTCCATAGTGCAACAGGGCATAAATGGCATCCACGGTAGCCAGGGGTGAGTTCCATCGTTGTGTTTGTTTTTGTTTGAGCAGCCAGAGCTTCAGTTCATCCATATCTGCCGTATTTTTCGTTACTTCTGCAAAAGCTTCAATGATGGCTGCCTGAACGGCTACCGGTTGTTCATTCCAGTAATATCCTGCTGTGTTCTTTGCCCAGTACATACCAAATTCATCAGTCTTCATGGCATTTTCCCTGAGCGATTTCAGGATATCCTTTGCAACAGTGGTTTTGCCATTCCGTTGCGCTACCACTGCCATCATGGCTTTCCCGTAAAGTGTCAGGCCGGTCCAGTATTTCTCTGATTGCGAAGTATAAAATCTGACAGCTTCCTGAGCCGCAGCAGCTATAGGAATCTCCGGATATTCCGACCGTACATGCAGATAGAACAGTTGCATATTATCAATGGACATTTCCTTGTCGTAGTTTAGAGTATTCTTCTTCAGGAGTTCAAAATCATGGGCAATCTCCAGATCCAGGTATTTTATGGCAGAGGTAAGGGGTAAGAGGTAAGGGGTAAGTACCTTCCCTCCTACCATCCTGTTTAGCCGGCCAAGGTTCAACATGATCTCCTGAGTAATAAATCGGCTCTCGGGCATCCCCTTGTACCAGGAGAAGCCCCCGGAAGGCAATTGCAACGATATCAGCTTATCCATGTATTGCTGTGCCTGGTTCTTTTGCATATTCAGGTCGAACAACAGGGCAATCTGTTTCTTTTGTTCGGTTTCATCTTTTGCTGCCATTACCCACGGTGTTTCTTCCAGCAACATATTCTTCAGTTCGCTGTTCTTCTCCAGGTTCGACAGCAAGGCTTCACGACTTCCACCAGCCTTTTTCCACCTGTCGAACATAGTAGCAATCTTTGGGTTCGCATTCGCAAGATAGGTTGCCAGGCTGTTGACATAATAGGCTGCGAAATAATCAATCGCGTTGTCATTCTCCGGAGCTGCCAGGGTAGGCAATGCCTGTACGGCATACCACGTAGGGTTGGAAGTAAATTCAACAGTCAGGTTCTTTGAATCCACATTCGAACCATTTTTCAATAAACTTTCAAAGTTGAATGTACGGGTCCGATTCCCACGAATCGTAAGCGGCATGCTTTCGGTTACCAGCACCTTATCCGGCAACACCGGAAGATACTTTTGTTCCCCATCGCTGAAGTTACCGGCACGTGCAGTCACCTTGCAGATCACCAGTTCATAAGGTGAAAACTCACTTACCTCCCACTCCACGGCTTTTGTTTCATTGGCTACCAGTGTTACACTCTTAGGTGCTACATCTTTCAGCAATATGGGCTTTTCAGTTGCAGGGTCAATCAGTTCAAACACCACATTGGCCTTTAGTTCTTTATCCGTCAGGTTAATGACACTGGCACTCAACACCAGTTTGTCCGACCGCCTCACAAAGCGCGGCAGGTTCATTTGCACCATCAGGTCCTTTTGGGTTACTACCTGTGCCTCGCCTTGTCCGAAGTACAAATCCTTCGTATGTGCCAGCATCTTGACATTCCAGCGCGTCAGGCTTTCCGGGGCTGTAAAGGTAAAGGTTACATTGCCCAGGCTATCGGTACGTAACTGGGGATAAAAGAAGGCGGTTTCATTGAAGTTGGTGCGAATCTGAACAGGAACTTCTGATTTTCCTGACTTAAAATCTGCAATATCTTTTCCCTTTTCATCATTACCCTTTACATCTGCTATAGAAATCCGGACTTTAGAATTGGTTAGTGATTCCTGTGACAACACCTCTTCGTCCTTGGCTATAACCGGTGCAGCAAACCTTAGTGATGACCTAAACATCACCCGGCCTCGCCTATTATAACCACCCATATCTAAGCCAAACCATTTGAGTTCATCGATTTGATACTCTTTTACATTTTTAATGTTTACATAAAAATCCGCATTATCTGATTCTGTTTCAAATGAATTAGCAGACCAACCGGGACTTTGCATAAATGGTTCAGCAAAGACCGGATTAAAGTCCCAGGTATGTAACCTGAATTTATCCAACGAGGCATCATACATATCGACCATTAATTCTGCCGCTTTTTTATTTCCGGAGCTTTCAGGAATAGTTATTTCCCATTCTGCTTTTTCCCCGGGTTGAAGTTTATTCCTGAATACACGTAGTGTTGGGGTAAGTTTCCGTTCAACTACTTTTCGTACAACCTGTATCGATCGGGTAAAAAACTGTTCATCTTTTATAAAACTAAACATCACTGTAACTCCTCCGCCATAACTTTCAAGAAAGGGAATATCAAATGATTTTATTTCTTCTGTAAAAGGTATCCAACGGCTTTCCAATACTTTATTCCCCTGCATTAGCTCATAGAATATCATGGAGTTTTTTGTCGAAGTACCAAATTGAATATGTGCCGTATCGCCGACAGAACAATCAGTTCTGGTTGTTGCAAGCCAGACATAACTTTTTACTGGAGGCCGTTTATCCTCCTTGCTAAAAAGAATAAAAATCCGTTCAAGTTTCACCTCTTTGCCATGTGAATCCTTCGTGACAAAAACAAATTTATACCTTCCTGAAACCAGGTTACTCAAATTCAATTCAAGTTTCGTTTCTTTTGTATTGAAGCTGCCGGATAAAACTTTTGCGGCTTCTTTAAAAACGTTGGAGTTATTCAGGCTTTCATTATAATCATCAGTATCTGTCAGTCGATAGAGTGAATATCTGACTACGGAATTTATTTTTTCATCATTTATCGTTTCGGTTGTTATTTCCTGTTTATACTTATCCCCTTTATTAATCATTTCAGGAACTTCTGCAACAATAAACAAAGATTTATCTCCAACTGCAATCATTTGTTCACCATGCTGGGTCTCACCTTTCTGATCTGTAACATCGGCATAGATAGTATATGTATAGGCTCTGTCACTGTAAACAGAAAAGTCAGGTTTACCTTTCACCGATACAAAAGAGACATTGAATGTTCCCGTTTTATCACTTTGGGTAATTCCATTCATGATTTCTTCTTCCGGTTCACTAAACCACCAGCAAAAATGATGAACACGGCGTACTACCCGATATTTTATGTTGGCATCCCCGATAGAATATCCGGCATATGCTTTTACCTTTCCGCTAATGCTAACTTTATCGCCAAACCGGATTTCTGATACCGGTTTTTCCAATAATACTTCAAAAGTAGGACGTTTATATTCTTCTACCCAAAACACACTATTTGCACCTTCAGCATGAATAAAATAGGATCCATTCAAACCTCCTTCTGGTAATAAAAATTCTCCTGCAAATGAACCGAATTCATTTGTACTGATTTTTTTTGAAGCAATCTGTTGTGAATTTGCATTAATCAAAAAAACCTCATAATTTGCATTAGCAGCAACTTCTTGTTTTTTACTATTTGAATAAAATGCAATCCCTTTGAAATATACCGTCTGTCCTGGTCGATAAATGGATCTGTCTGTAAAGAGATTCAACTTCTTTTTTTCACTTCCAAATCTGATGTCCGAATTATAATATGTATTTTGACTGGAATTGAAATAAACATCTCTCCCACGTTCAAAAAAGGTCATTTCATTGGATACATCAAAACCGGTTATATAGCTGCTTAGTCCGGTTTTATCAGTTTTTACCGTGTTGGTTAAATCCATGCTGTATCCCGACCCAGTCCATTTATGATTGTATACTTTAACGAGAACGTTATTTTTGGGTTGCCCTGTTATTCTGTCTAACACGTAAAGTGTTACAGTCTTCAGAGCATTCATTCTTTTTATAAAAGCAAGGTCGGAAACGGTAAAAACACCTTTTGCACGTTGGCTGGCTTTCTTATTGTCCTTCAGTTCAATACTAAAATCATAAATTCCATAATCAGTTGGCTTTATGGCGATTTCTGTAATAACAGTTCCAAAGTCAGGATCCGGTTTTATGGCAATCTGTCTGGTTTCAACTAATGTTCTATTCGGATATGTACTATTATTGCGTTCTTTCTCTTTAAATTTATAATATTCCATTGCGGAAGCATTAATCCGATAAACAGTCAACTTGAGCAAACTGATATTGCTGCTATTAATTTTTACTTTCAGATTCGATCCTAATTTTGTTATTTTATTATAATTGATATTAAGCTCTTTCTTATTGATTTCTTTCTTTATATTGATTAATAATCCAATCCGCTTATATGTTGGGAAATGTTCGATGCCGTAGCTACAGGTATTATAAGCTATATGCTTATAAACAGCCAGTTGTTTTTTACTTTCCAGGCTAATATTTTCATTATCAATATTTGATTTATCCAGGAAATATGTTGCTTTTTCGGCCAGGACTTCAACTAGCAGTTCATTGTTTGAGTATTGCTTAATTAACCGGTTTAAGGCTCCCAAATACAAGCTGTCACCAATTGCATTTTCTGAATGTGAATGAAGATACTCCAAGCGTTCAAGATTCAGATTCAATAAGGCATGGACATTCCCGGCTTTTAACTGAAAAGACAATAATCCCTGATATGTTAGGATAATCTGATTTTCTATTGATTTATTAAAAACAGTATCCAATTTTAAAGAAATGAATTGATTTACATCAATTGAATAATTATAATCTGTCAGGGGATTCCTGAGAGTTACTATTTTATTGAGTGACTGTAAAATCTGAATTCTCCTATACCCCAAAAAATCAAACAACGTAGGTTGAATAGTCCTGCTATCCTCTCCTTTTTCTAGTAAGACAGCAAATTTCAGTGCATCAGTATGCTGCAACACGGCGGGATTATCCATGGAAGCTGCCAGATGTGAATTGATTTTATCGAAATAGATATTTTTGGACCATTCCTTCATATCTTCCGGGACAAAACCTGTTAACTCCGAGCGGATATTAATGGTATAAGCGTCTTTCTGATAGAATTGGGCATACAGGTCAGCCGTCATGGAATGCAGCAATGCCTTTTCAGCAGGGTCGGTGCTTTTATCGGTAAAAGCTTCAAATTCGCGTATCAGTGCGGGTGCCTCATCCGGGTTTTTATCCAGGGTGAATCGCATTTTATACACCATGGCTTTGATCACTTCTGCCTGGTTATTCTCTTTTTGCGCCTGTGCCAGTATGGCTTCCACTTCTTTTAATGCCGATTCGGGCAATTGCTTCGTGGCAAATTCTTCCACCATTTTCCACCGGCTCTCAATGGACGTTTTTGATTGCTGGGCTATTCCAACAGAGAAAAAAAATACAGGGATCAGCAGGAGAAACAAGAAGTTCTTTTTCATATCGTGTGGGGATTATCTGTTCATTTGAACAACAAGCAAATATAATACCATTAAATGAATTAACATACACAAGTAATTAATAATTAATAATGAAAAATTAATAATTACCAGGAAACTGAAAATGTAAACTATTGTAGATTAACAAATAGTTCATTAAATATCTACGATTAATTATATTTCTTCGGTTTATCACCTGTTTTTTTTCTTTATCCAGGCCCACTGTTTCTTTTATAAATAGAATAAAAAACAGTCCGGGTTCTTTTTTTTAAATTTTCAAATTATATCTTAGTAGTCTGAAACCATAACTTTCAAACTCTTCAAACGTCTAACCCTTCAAACTTTCAAACTCTCAAACTTTCAAACCCTTTAAACTCTTCAAACCCTCAAACTCTTCAAACTCTCAAACCCTTCAAACCTCTCAAACTTTCAAACCCTTCAAACCTCTCAAATCTAATTTCTCCATCACCTCTCCATCATCTCTCCGTCATCTCTTTGACTGAATCTCACATTTAACCGTCATCTGAGCCACATCAAAGCCGTACATAACCCATATCATTAAAGGATTGGGCTATATACGGCTTTGATAAGGCATTGATGGAGAATTCGACCGAAGAGATGACGGAGAGATGATGGAGAGGTGATGGAGAAATAAAACAAAAAGTATCTCATTTTAGATCCGGGAGTCAATGCATATTGTGCCGGGTTACTTATTCTGCTTAAAGAGCATGAGAAAAAGGTAAGATTCCGGA
>Ga0302210_10000434_pt1 | contig 19232 bp, 14 predicted proteins | sample II_Fen_E3_2_FD_198793 | JGI IMG/M metagenome (GOLD analysis project Ga0302210, IMG submission 198793) | Peat permafrost microbial communities from Stordalen Mire near Abisko, Sweden - II_Fen_E3_2 | ecosystem: Environmental > Terrestrial > Soil > Wetlands > Permafrost | place: Sweden: Abisko... | reverse complement strand
CTATGCAAGTCGATAATGTCAGAATATTACTTGTTGAAGTAACCTGCACATCGTCCCTGTAATGTGCTGCAAGATCTTTTACAGATTTGATTTCTTCCAGATATTGATCTCTCACCGACTCATTACTGAAATCATAAGAACGCATGATATTTCTATCATCAAAAGTATATGCCGCAAAGATGGTATAAGTCAGCGTTTTATCAGGTAAATAGATATAAATATTCTTATATGTTGCGAAAAACTCTTCATTTTCAAACAGGTGTAAATCGTGGAACATGGTTCCATCCTTCATATTATGTCCATACAAAACAGTGTTAAAATCCGAAAAATCTTTTGCATTTGCCATCTGCGAATAAATACAGGCAGGATAGCCAACTGATCCATCAATATTATGATCCAGATAGTATGTGTCATCCTTAGCGTTTTGTAATACCGGATAATTTATTTTTGTTCCCGATATTTCAATCCAGGCATAAATATCCGCATTTTTTTTCTGAAGATTTTTAAAATTTATTTTAGCATTTGCGGCGGGGGACGCTGTTTTACTTTCTCCAACACTCTCCTGCGTCGGCAATGTAACTGAACTTGTTTCCACTACCTGTCTTTGCAGTTTTGAATATTCCTGTCTGCCATGATTCGTCGTGATCAGATACCAGATAATATAAATCAGACTCATTACCAGAATGATCGAAAATACAATTGTCAACGTACCAAAAACAATCTTTTTTCTTCGGTTTCCGTTCAATCCCCTCACCTCTTTAACCCACTACCTGTTTATTGCGAAGCTGCCTCATCTGCTGTTGATATTGCGTATCTTTTTCGTAATACATGTTTTGGTCTGCTTCCCGGATCAGTGTTTCCAGTCCATCGCTCAGTTCCATATGATATTCTGCTATTCCAATACTCAAAACCAGTTGATATAAAATCTGTTCTTTCCGGTTTCTTCTGTCAAATCTGTTCCGTATTTTCTTCTTATACTGTTCTGCTTCTTCCCGGTCTTCAAACATCCCAACTGCCACAAATTCATCTCCGCCGTACCGTGCCAAAAAAATATCATCATCCATGCATGCCTGTCGAAGCAACGCTGCTGCTTCCATGAGTGCGCAATCTCCCTCCAAATGGCCAAAAGTATCATTTATCTTTTTAAAATGGTTAATATCCATCATTAAGAGAAATAATTTTCTGCTTGGATAAATTTCTGTACTTGCCGAACTAATATATTTATCAAACCTTCTTCGATTATTCAATCCTGTAAGGCTGTCTGTTGAAATTTCATAGTTCTGAAAACCAACAAAAACAGCAATCAGCGTCAGCGTCACTGCCGGCCATGTACTAAGCAGTCCATAAAAGATTTCTCCCAGTATGCTGCATCCAAAAGGGAGGGTATAAATTAACAGAAGCCGCTGCAATTCTCTTTTTGCGAAATGATCAGTCAGTCGTTTCATTTCCGTCAGTATCAGGTAAGCTGACATAACAAAATAGAAATAAGAAATGGTCAGATAAACCGGATATAAGGAACCTCTGTGAAAATGATTCTCACTATCAATCGCAAAAAGCCATCCTGTCCATAAAGAAGTAATACATAAGATTGCCAATATCATAAGCGGAATTCTCCAAAAAAAGCGATGAACGCCAAGCACCTTCTTCGTTCCCCGTTTTCTCCAGTTCACAACATTATAGAGCCAGAGCCAGCAGACAAATCCAGTCAGGAACAAATGCACGGCACTTAATATCAGATTTGCTGTATGAAGCCCCATCTGCGTTCTGCCTTCCAGCATCTGCCTAAACGCTCCGATAAACAGAATCAGAATCACGCTGCTTACCATCGTGTAAAAATTCTGGGACTCAGTCTGTTGATTGATATCCCTTTTTATAAAATATAAAACTCCCAACAGGAGTAATACGCATAAGAAATTAATCTCTATACTGACAAGCTGATACATCTAACATCCTCCCTTTTTACATGCTGCTGATACCTTTTCATTATGATTTTTCTTCACTAATCCGAATATTCTTGTCAGCAGATAAATCAGTGCTGCTGTACTGACATATCCTGCTGCATCCAGTACCAGATCGTATGGATCGAATTCTCTTCCCGGTATATATCTCTTGTGTACCTGGTCTGAAAATGAATACATCCCACATAAAAGTATGGCAGCCATACTTGGTCCCATAATCCACCTTCGATGACTTGACTTATTCTTTTGATACTCAGGATAAAACAGAAAAGCAAGCTCACTACATATTCCCAGCAATCCAAATTCATAGATATGTGCCATCCGGCGAGGATTGTCCAGCCTCAATCGTTTTATAAGCAGTTCCCTGTGATCTGGAAAAGCTTCCGGTACCATATCGACGGCTTTTCGTGTAATGGAAATTGTCTCATGCACAGACTGCGTCGTCAGATAAAAAATCAGGATCATGGTAAGTAACATCCCCAATAATCCGATCCAGAACAGTGCCGTCTGCATTTTCATTTCCTCCCCTTTCTGCCAGAATTGAACCCGCTGTGCAAAAAACACTTAACTTCCTAAATGTTTTATATATGCAATCTCTGTAAAGTGAAAAAACAACCTGTCCTCTTTTCCCACATGTCCCAGTATGATATCCAGTAAAAACTGATAAAGCACTAGCAAATCAATTTCATCGCTTTTACTTGTAAAAATAATAATTCGTTCCAGATTTCGCATCATAATATTGTGCATTGTAATATGTCTCTCTGCATCCGGATATTTCACCCTTTTCAACATATTTTCTTCATATTCAAAATGACTGATCAGTTTTTCTTTCAATTGAAACAGATCAGCATTTAAATTTGTATATGAAATCCTGTTCATTTGCTTTTGTGCAATTCCGTTCACAATGCTCAGCATATTTCTGTGCTGTTCGTTCAATATCAGATCTTCGGAATCCCATTCCGGATCCCATGTTATGGTCGTAAAATCAAGCGGATGATATCCATATCTGCTGAAAATGGCTACCCGGTTTCTTCCCCGATCCTTAGCCAGATATAGTGCAGTATCAGCATTTTTATAAAGAGTTTCTACATCATCGCTGGACGTATATGCTGAAATACCAATACTTACGGTTACTTTTCCCACTGTGTCAAACCAATTTCCTTCAATCTGTCTGCGTATTCGCTCAGCAACTTCCCATGACCCATATTCATCATTTCTCTGTAAAATGATGATGAATTCTTCTCCCCCTATTCGTGCAAGATAGTCATATTGTCTGATTGCTTTTTGTAAAAGTCCTGCCAGTTCTTTCAAAACCTTGTCGCCAGTGGGATGACCATGCTGATCATTTACTTTTTTAAAATAATCAATGTCTATCATTAAAATAGAAAATGGTTCTTCATTTGCTTCTTTTATTTTCTTTTCAAAAATTTCATCAATGTATCTTCGATTACAGATCCCTGTTAATTCATCCGTGTATGCCTTCTCCCGGATTCTGTCTTCTGACTGTTTACGCTCTGTGATATTATATCCAAGAAATACTGTTCCTATACATACACCATTAGAAATGACAGGGTTTAAAGTAAGTTCTAACCATACCACCCCGCCATCTTTTTGAATGCCACGATATCTTTCTCTCATCTCTGTTTCAGAAGCAATCGCCTCCAGCATTGCTCTATGCAGTTTTTCTCTGTCCTCTCCCAGAATGTATTCTGTCAGGTCATGATTCATCATTTCCTGCTGTGTATAGCCGAACGTTCTCTGTACAGAAGAGTTGACATACCATATTTTTCCTGTCATGTCACATCTTCCCATAATATCAGTAGTTGATTCATTAATCTGTCTGGTGAAAATATCCTGTTCAGAAACTTTTTGCTGCAGCCACACATTATATTCCGATAGCAAAACCACAATTATCGTGACTGCGAGTAAAGCACTGGCCCGAACAATCGGAGCATAGGTCAAACTGCCTGCCGCCGCGTATTCTATGCCGATGTGGGTTATTCCAAGTGTCAATGATAATAGATATGCTTTCCGGCGATACCAGCTTCCTGCCAGGATCACCGGAATATAAAATAAATGTGTGTATACTTTTCCTATTTCATCATACCCATTCATGATATATGCCAGAATCACACATAGTATCAATGTCAATATCAATATCCACTTCCGTCTTGTGGATTCCCTGATAGTAAGAAACTTCTGCCAGATATATTTCATATGTCCTCCCTGAAATTCATTGAGGTTTCAATTACTGTTTTCATATAGCTATTATGAAATGCAGCATACTCAGATATCAGTAGTCAGCTCCTTGCACAAAACCATTACATCAATACCATTCGTTGTGATATTATTCCACGATTATGCCCGCATATTTCCTGCCTGCTGTCTGAGTTGTATCGGATTGGCATTTGGAACCAGATATCCTGCAATAGCATCTTCCGGTTCAGGAATACACTGTTTATAAATGGATAAAGTTCTGTTTACCGTGTCTTCCCATCTGTATTTATTACAGATATAGTCTGCTGCCTGTGCCTTCAGTTTATTTACAGTTTCGGTGTCTTCACACGCCTTCTGCAATTTGTCATGCAGATCTTCTGTATCCGATTTTCTGAACAAGATCGCTTTATCCCGCACTACTTCCGCACACTCCGGAATATCTGATACGACACAGCAGTTTCCGTAGCTCATCGCTTCCAAAAGGCTGAGCGGCATTCCTTCCAGATCTGATGGCAGTGTATAGAGATAGGCATTACTATAGAGTTCATCCAATAGTAGTCCTCTTACAAAGCCTGTAAAAATGATACGTTTATCCTCCGCCGCAATACCTTTTAACTCATTCAGATATTCATCGGTATCGCTGGCTCCTCCCGCAATCACCAGTTTCTTGTCTGTTTTTACCTTTTGAAAGGCTTCTATTAAATAGCGGAGACCTTTTTCCGGCACGATCCTTCCCAAAAACAGAATATAGGAATCCTTTTCGAGTCCATATCTTTGGCTGATCAGATCCGCTTTTCTGATGATCGGTCTGTTCACCCCGTTTGGTATGTAATCCGTTTCTCTTCCATAGATATACCGAAAATAATTCTGCATATCATGGCTCAGTACGATGACCCTGTCAGCATGCTTAATCGCACATCTCTCCCCTGCCATGATATAGGTTCTTGCAAATTTCCCCCATTTTGCACGCTGATGATCCAGCCCGTGTACCGTCACAATACAGTGTTTCCCAAAAAGTTTCGGAAGCCACAACATAGCGCACGGTCCCTCTGCATGAAAATGAATGATATCATAAGGTCCCAGTGCCGCACACAATGCCGCGGAAGCAGAAGAAGTCATAGCTGCCAGACCTTTTTTATTGATGGTGAAAACACTTTTGATGCTGATCCCGTTAAACTCTTCAATCTGCTCTGTATCATATTCTTTGCCGCTGACGTGATGTCCTCTGCGGTTATAGCAGGTTACATCATTTCCCAGTTTTACCATCCGTTCAGCAAGTTCCTCCACAACAATTTCAATCCCGCCTTCTCGGGATGGAATTCTTTTATGTCCCAGCATTGCAATTTTCAGTTCCTGCCTATTATTCATACTTCTGCCTCCTTTCATTGACGTTTTTGACTTTTTGCTTTTTACCCTGCTTTTCTGACAACCTCGAGTCCCATTTTGATCTGTATTTTCTGCCCAAACATTTCTACTTCCAGCATTGCAGTCCGTTTATGCCGGTCAATTTTTCTGACAAGTGCTTCTTTTCCTGAAAGAGGACCTTTTTCTATGATCAGATAGTCTCCCTCAAAAAAGCCGGATGAAAATTCAGCCAGATGATTTTGATTTGTCAGCTCCTGCAGCAGAAGCTCTTCCCATCTGCTGATTGGAACAATTTCTTCCCCTACGCTCAAGAGCTTTGTCAGTTTTGGTACTGTCTTAAGCTGCAAAAACAATTCTTCCGCGTGGTCCGTCACTGCAAAAATATACCCAGGAAACATAAGTGATTTTACTTTTTTCCACTCTCCCTGTTTTTGCAGCAAAAGTTCTTTTTCCGGTATAAATAAATCTTCATAATAATTCTCTCCAATCAACGCATGAATAAGCGTAATGGTCAGAGACTCCTGTCCTGTCAGTACTTGTATGGCATACCACATAGCATATCCTTTCCCCTTTTCAGGCATGCTTCGCCATTCCGCATATTGGGAATGACCCAGATCTTCGGTTTATAAAGCAGTTATAACAATCCATCTATCCAACGCGGCAAAGCGACGATTGAATATCCTGAATATTTGTATTATTAAATCCATTTTTTGCAATAAAAATCTCCAGTAATGATAATCACAGTCTTTGTGATTTCAACCGTTATTATCCGTTCCGGAGTTATTTTTTCCTTGTTTCTATTTCTTTCCGGACTTTCTCTCAGGGAATCATTTCGGAGTAATATAAAATCGTTAACATATTAGTGAGAACCAATCCTGAGAAATACCACATATATTGTTTTCAGAAGAATTTTGATATCTGACTTAAAAGACCAGTGGTCGATATACTCCAGATCCAATCTGACTACGTCCTCAAAATCAGAGATGTCACTTCGTCCGCTTACCTGCCAAAGTCCTGTGATTCCCGGCTTAATAGCAAGACGTCTTTTATGTCTGCACTCATACTGCAGGAATTCTGTTTCTGTCGGCGGCCTGGTTCCCACCAGGCTCATATCTCCTTTCAGTACATTCAGGAACTGTGGAAATTCATCCAGACTGGTTTCCCTTAGAAATTTACCAATTCTAGTTACTCTTGGATCTTCTCTGAGTTTAAACATCAATCCCTTTATTTCATTTTTTTCCATTAGTTCCTTTTTGTGTTTTTCTGCATCCTGATACATAGACCTGAATTTATATATTTTAAAACGCCTTCCATTTTTCCCGATCCGGGTCTGGGAATAGAAAATTGGTCCTGGTGTATCAAGGCGGATTGCCGGTCCCAGAAAAACAAGCATAAAACACATCAGCAGGCAGCCGACCACTCCACCCGCAAGGTCCAGCAATCTCTTGGCAAATAGCTCTCCTGCACTGAAAACCTGTGCACTATATGTAAGCACGTGATACTCACTGATTTCATTAACCACCTTTTCCCGGACTTTTAATCCAAATGTATTGATACACAGATGAACTGTAATGCCCATGTCCTGAAATGAACAGATGAGTCTTTCCAATTCCTGTCTGCTAATACTTTTCTCCGGCAGAGAAATAAATACGCTGTCAACAACCTCCTGTGCTGCAACACTATCGCAATTTTCACAATTTGCTCTGACTTCAATGCCCCTTATTTTTTTTCCGATCTCATTTCTGTCCCAAATGGTCAGATAAGTAATCTGATCCTCTGATGGATTGTTTTTATTAAAGCTTTCCAGAATATCTTCAGTCTGATCTGAAGTCGTAAGCACCATGATTTTATGACTATATGGACTGCCTTTATAAGTAGTAAGCAAAAATTCCTTGTATTGCAGTCTGACTATAAAAGTCAACACGATATTGATCATTACAAAGGAAAACACAAAAAATCTGGAATAATTACTGCTTTCTTTAAATATAAAAATCACAACAGCAAGAGTTGCCAGTGTTGTAAAGTTCTCCTTGCCGACTATCAATAGTTCCTGCCATTTTTTTCTTTTCAAAAATTTCCTATGCGAATCCATCAATGAAAAGGTCACAATGTATAATGATGTAATGAGAAGAAACCTGATCCCATAAAACTGCAGAATATACTGTACATTGTACAATTTTCCAAACCGAATGGTCACTGCTATGCCATAAGACAGCAGCATGCAGGCCAAATCTATCAGTAACAGATATATATCAGATATCTCATTCCGGATCATTCTCCATCGCCCCTTTCTTTTTATTCGGAGTACTTTTCTTTTAGTTCAAGAGTATTTTTCTTTTACCTCTGCCTCTTCTGTTTCTCCCCGCTCATTATTATGAACATGACCATAATAATAAGAATAGTTGTAATTTCCACTGTAATTTCCATATCCGCCTCTCTTCCCATCAACATCATTGAATATAAATCCAAGAATGTTACCATTCACAAGTTTCAGCCTCTCAATTGCATTTCTGACATCCTGAAATGTTGTAATAGCCTGCCTGATCAGAAGCAGCGTTCCTGTGACAGATTTGGAAAGCACTGCCACATCCGTTACGGTATTAACCGGCGGAGTATCTACAAATACATAATCATATTGACTTCCCATCAAAGACAGCAGATCTGACATTTCATCAGTAGCTAAAATTTCTGCTGGAAACGAAACCGGTATTCCGCTTGGCAGGATATCCAGATTTCTGTATTCCGAGGTGATAATTGCTTCACCAATTGTGCATTGTTTGGTCAAAACATTAGTCAGTCCTTTTTCTGCTGTTATATTTAATGTTTTACATACATTCGGTTTACGCAGATCCGCATCGATCAGCAGTACTTTTGCACCGGTAAGTGCAAATGATATTGCCAGATTAACACATGTTGTCGTTTTTCCTTCTCCTGCTGAGGGACTTGTAATACTGATGATTTTTTTCTCTTCTTTCACTACTGAAAAATTTACATTGGTTCGAAGTGCTTTATATGCTTCTGTAACAGCGAATTCTTTTTTCTCAACATAGCTGACCCCAGAGGAATCCTTTCCTTTCAATTTTATCTTTTTCAGTTCCAGATTTTTCTTTAAAAGAAATACTCTTTCATAAAATGATGGAATACTTCCGAACACGTTATAACCAAATGTATTCGAAAGCTCATCTTTTTGTTTTAATGTCTTGTCAAGTAAATGTAAGATGAGTACAACCGATGAGGCCAAAAGAAAACCAAGCAGTCCCCCAATTGCAACATTTTTTGTAATAACAGGAAATGTCTTCGGCGGATTTTTTTCTGGAAAATCAACTGTTTCAATACTTCCCGCCTTTACAACCCGAAGGATTTCTTTTGGTGCCACCTTTGATAGTGTATTTGCAATCAGGTATGCATCCTTTGGACTTGGTGCCGTCACATTGATTTTGAAGACTTCCGTATTATTTACCTGCGTTGCGCTGATCATATTCGACATTTCGGTTTCCGTATAATGCAGGTGCGTCTCCGACATCACTTCACGTAGAACTGTGTTACTTTTCAGTATCGTGATATAGGTATCCACCAGTTTGACCGACATATTGAGATCATCATACGTTTCTGTTTTCTTTTCCGGGTCATTATATACATACATAGAAAGACTTGCTGTATATCTGGGTGCCAGTAAAAATGCAGAAATAATATAGGCAGCAATGCTGCCTGCCACAAAAGCAAGAATAATCCACAATTTTTTTCTCCATAATTCGTGTGCTATTGCCATTAAATCCAATTCGTCATCCACTCTTATCACATCCTTTATTTTTATTCTTTTTTAATCTTTTTTTAATCTTTTTTATATTGCTTTTTCCCTTGTAGTATGTAAAATTATACTTAACTCAGTGGATATATCCTGATATCAATAACAACGGTCTGAGTCAATAAGATTTAACTGCTGTTCACACAATCGGATTATCATTCAGTTCCTTTTTTCTTAAGGGAATCCAATTGTTTGAAGATAAAGTTTTTACTTTATTCTTCACTCTGATCTGCCCTGACTTTGAGCTCACCTGTTTTTATTTTTATCAGCCAGATGAACATCGTGCCACTGTCGGATATATACCAACAACCATTGAATTCTAGTATTATTTTGATGCATTGTTATTTATGCATTTCGTTTTGTTACCTTTTACATATTTATTTCGTTTTAGAGATATTTATCCAGCTTAAACGATTTCGTTTTATGCTGAAATTCTTTTTTAGGTAAAAAATAAGGTGACGCAGTTTAATTAAAACTGCGACACCTTGGTAATAGTATGCTAAATATGGGGCTTTTTTATTTTCTGTTAAAATTTAGTTTGCTTCATTGACGGAGAATATGGGTTCTTTTGTTAATTGTGCCGTATAACTTATACTCAAATTTCTTATTGCCAGCTTTTTCTGTTCCATCATAGAGTGCGAGTATACGTTTAAGGTAATTGTTGCATTGGAATGTCCTAATAAATCACTGAGTGTTTTAATATCAACACCGCTTTCCAGTAATCTCGTTGCAAAAGTATGTCTAATAGAGTGGAATTTCCGATATGTGATCCCTGTCTCTTCCAAAATTTTCTTATAATATCTTTGAATATTTCTTGGATCAACAGCACAATCATCAGTGGAAAGAATATATTGATTTGAATTTTGATTTGGCAACACGAATTGTTTCAGATAATTGATCGCAAAACTGGTTAATGGGATTTTGCGATTGGAAGAAAAACTTTTAGGTATGCCTATATGTATCTCTGTATTTTTTTCTTCTTGATCAAAATTTTTAATTCTTGCAACTGTTCTATTAATATTCAAATACTGTTCTTCCCAGAAGACATCTTTCCATTGCAATGCGCATAACTCTCCGATTCTGATCCCTGTATTAAAACATAATAATATTCCTAATGACCTTTTGTCTGACTTCCGTAATAGTGTCTTTACTATTTTGTTTTGCTCATTTAAAGTAAACACTGGAAGTTGCTCTTGTTCGCACCTTACTTTTGTTAATTTTAGTTTTTTGATTGTTTTGGGATCTGTTTTTACTTCTGTAATATCGGAAAAAGCTGTTTTGCAAATAGAAAGTATCTTTCGTTTATACGCATTGGAGAGTTTGTCATTGTTGTTTATTTGCGTAACAAATTTATTAATCATATCATCATTGATTTGCTGTGGATAAAGATCTCCCCAAAATGGAATGATGTATTTATTAATGCTGTAATAATAGCTCTCCCGCGTGGATGGTTTGACTCGTTCTGCGACTACGGACATTAACCATTTTTCCAGATAGATATACAGCTTTTCCTCTGTTTCCATAATATATTGCTGTTTCAGTTCTAATCTGCATTGCTCCGATAATAATACATCCTGCTTATTGTATATGTCCGGTTTGTTGTACATTTTCTGCTTTAGCTCTCGATAACTGTTACTATATAAATATTGATACTTTCCATTTTCTTTTCGTATGCGCCCTTCCCAACGTCCATCCTTTCTTTTATATATGTTTTCTCCCCTTCTGCTCATTTTGACTCCTTTCCTGACGGCTAATATTGACGTAAATCGCATTGCTTATTTTTGCAATTCCGTTTTTTCTGATTTTTTCTAAAATATTTTTGTATATTTATTCAGGTATTCGTTATTTACTCTGATTCTTTTTGTTTGTTTTTCATCAAATGTAAAAATCCTCTTGCAATTGGCAAAATAATGTTCTATTATAACTACAATGTTCAAACAAATGCAGCGTCGCAGTTTTAATTAAACTGCGACACTGCATTTGTTTTTTATATTGTTTATTATTTTTAATATTTATGCGTAATTGTTCTTTTTGTCGCTACAGTTTATAATTTAGTCCACAATTTCAGATTTGTCAATTATGTTTTAATCATTTATCGGATAGTTTTTTGTATATAGCCTATATATAATCTGCTATTTTCGTTCTTTTTATTCTAAATTCCATTTATTCGCATAGTCAATTTCAATCCGCTTCAGTATGAATCCCCAGATCTGAAATAATTTATCCTCTTTTTTCTTTTCTATGCTATACTATTTTTATATTTTTTCTCTATAACTAATAAAGTCCTCTTATACATTAACTGGTCGATATCTTTTTATTCTGCATATCCAAATCATCTTGTATTATGTACATTATGATAAATTCATACGTCAGTTCGGGACCTTCCTGACGTAAAACAAAACTAAAGGAGAATAAATTTAAATGAGAAGTAAAAAAGTTCTGTTTCTTACCCAGGCAGCAATGATTGCTGCGCTCTATGTTGTTCTGACTCTTCTGGCTAACGCTTTTGGGCTTGCCAGCTATGCCGTTCAAATTCGATTTTCTGAAGCTCTTACTGTACTCCCTTTCTTTACCCCCGCCGCTATTCCTGGTTTGTTTGTCGGCTGTATTTTAAGCAATCTTCTGACCGGATGCATGCCTCAGGATATTATATTTGGTTCTCTGGCAACTCTGATTGGAGCCTTTGGCACATATTGGGTTGCCAATATTTTCACTCAGAGGAGCTCCAAATATTCACCTGGAAAAATTCCAGGAAAATTGCGGAAATGGCTTCTTCCTCTTCCTCCTGTTGTGTCCAATACTATTATTGTTCCTTTTATTCTGGCATATGTGTATCACTTGAAAGGTTCAATACCATACTTCATGCTGACAGTCGGACTTGGAGAGATTATTTCCTGTTATTTTCTGGGCATGATTCTTTATCACTCATTGTTACCTCATCGAAAGGTTTTATTTTCCGGTAATTCCGGTATCTGATTTTTATAACATATTTTTTAAACAGAAGTAAAAAAGCCATCATTTCGCAACCTGTTTCTGTTACGGAATGGCGGCTTTTTATTATTCTTCCGTCCTGATATAAGACAGGTAACTGCTTCCAGCTGCTTCAAACTGCGTTTCTGCATCTTTTCTGTTTATTTTATGTACAGTTCCATCGGAAGGATCCATAATCACCAGTTCTGTATCATTAAATCCAATCAGAAGCTCTGCCTGTCCGTTGCCCAGTGTCACTAGTACCGGAATATCCTGATTTACATAATAGAGTATGGCATCCAGCTTGCAGCCAGTCAGATCAAGTGCCTGAATATTACTTATGTTTTCCTGCAGTATTTCCATGACGTTTTTTCCACTGTCAAGCATATACTGTGAGTTTCTGCTAACATTTTCAAACTCAAGTATTGTATCCAGGCAGACTGCCATAGCTGTTTTGGTATCTGTTTTCTGTACTCCACCCTTAATCTTCATAATCTGGTTCTTGGCCTGCAGATTTCCTTTATACCATACATAATTACCAGAGTCATTTACCACGGCGCCGGAAGTGTTGAAAGCTTCATTAACAGCACTTGCCGGATCTGTATAGATCTCATCCAGCCCATATAAATTATATACAAAATATCTGCTGACAGAATTATCTTTTTTCTTCAGCTCCACTTCGTTTTCTCCTTCAAACAGGACCTCTTTTGGAGTCAGAAGACGAATACTGTTGGTATTCATTTGATTTTTAACTATAAGCTGTGCTATCGTCTCATATGAATTTGAAACTGCTGTGCTGATCGTATTTTTTCCAATCTCTTCTGCTTCACTGTTCATGATCTGATCACTGTCTGCAGTCTGTAAGCTGTTTGTACTGCTATTCCACTGCGCGCGGCTTACTGTAATCTGATTATTGGTAACAGAACATCCTGTAATGTACATTCCGTTTTCCTTGTAATCTTTCAATACTTTTCCATTTTCATCCTGTATTTTTACAGCATACATGAGAAAAGACACATGGCCATTCGTATCTGTTTTCACATCTTTCTGCTGCGCCAATCCATATATGAGATCATCTCCAATAAATCCCAACGGTTTGATAAATTCTCCCTGCTGCGCGTCTATACTGGACTGCTGTCCGGTAGCCAGATTCATTGTCATTAACTTTGTGCTGCTGTCCGTACTTTTTCCTGTGCTCCATGCAATCATTTTTCCGCTCTTGGATACCTGGTAACTGTTTTCCTGAAGATTGCTGACAACTGTTTTGTAAGAATGTGCATTCAGATTGATCTGATACACAACACTATCCAGTAAAAGGTACAGGTTCTCCCTACTGTCGGCATAAATCAGTTTATCAAGACTTTTTTCCAGCATATCGGGCGATCCTGTATAAGGAATATATACCTGCTCTTCAATGGTATTTTCCGTACTGTTGTACATATTGATCTGCACACCGGTGCTGCCTTCGTGTCTGCCACGATTCATATATCCATACACAGCAAATTGTACATTCCCCGTTTCATCTACATTCAGTATCTTGATCTTATGCTCCATGTACAGCGTTCTTGCATCAAAGTTTTTCTGATTATAAAAGCTGAATAATAATGCCATTTTATTATTTGCAATATCGTAGGAAAAAAGTCTGTTTCCAACTACAAATGCAAAAATGCCTCCACCTTCGCACTCTTCGATCTGAATATTTTTTGGATCCTGAATACCAATTGTAATTGTATTGCCACTATATACCTTTGCTGTTTCATCAAAAAGCTGGTTCATTTTTCTGGTATAATCCAGCAGAAAAATTCTCTGGTCTGTGTAACGTATTCTATAATACTCCGTTACAGCATAATAAATTTTGGTATTGTTCTGTTCGGTTGAAACCAGAAAATTGACCTGAAATGTTGCGGTTTCTTTCATCATTTCCTTGATATCAATATCCGTTTCTCCTACCTGCGTTGCAGACAGATTTCCCCATGTGATCTGTTTCAGATTGCTGTGAATATTAACAGTCTGATAAGTCGAATTGTCACCGGTCGTATCTGGTTCAAGATAGGTAACCAGCTCCTTTGCCGCTCTATTTTTATCAAACGTACCTTCGTGAAAATTTTTAATAAAATTAATTTTCTCTGCCACATGATAATTTTCTACTTCCAGCAGCCTTGTATAGTAATGTACAGTCTGTCCGGATGCCAGCTGAACTGTTAAGATCAGATTATATTCATTTCCTTCCTGTATCAAATCTTTAATGACAAAAGATGCAGTAATGGCAGTATCTGTCTTCTGATAATTCTTAATTGTGCTGTTTTCAATCAGACGGCTTCCATCAGCACTTCGCACTTCGTATGATATATTCTGAACCTTATCTTTATAACGATCTATTTCAAGTGCTATTTTTCTGTCTGTTTCGACCGGTGTAATGGTATCTCTCATATAAGCAGCTGACATTTCGCTGGAATATCCATGAAGGCAATTCACTTTGACTCCGTCCACAGACATATAGGCAAGTGGAAATTCTGCTGAAGCCATCTCTGCCGTCATATCTGTGTTTCCCTTATTCATAATCATTTCCAGAATAATCAGTGATATTGCCAGCACAGCCACAAAAAAAACACCTTTTAAAATCATTTTTTTCATTATATTCCTGCTTCTTTCCTTTATATGAAAAATAGCCATACAGGCTATCTGTGTTCTATCCTTTTTCTTTGTATGATCAGATATTTTGAGATTGACTTTATCCCCCTGCGGGATGTACTATTTCTATAAATCTGATGCTGCCAACAGCTCATACTTTCAACCCATTTTGGAGGCTGTCATGAATTCTATTGAAATTTATCGAAAAAGACTTATCCCACAGGAGTGTATTCATCTAAAAGATGATATTATTCTGTCCATCAATGATGATTACATTATTTCCAAATGGATGACCCTTAAACCCAAACTGGATCTGGATCACGGTTTTTCCTGCTATTTCCTGAAGGAAGGTATTAAAGTCAGTAAATTTTACAGAAAAGATAATTCTCTGATTTGTTGGTACTGTGACATTGTCAGCTATCATTGGGAAGAAAATCATAGTGTCCTGATTTCCACCGACCTGCTGATCGATATTCTTGTCTTTCCTGATGGTTCTCTCCAGATTTTAGACCTTGATGAGCTTGCAGATGCAGAAGATCAGTACTTAATCAGTTCTCCACAGCTCAAAGAAGCTCTTCGCCGTGCCAACCACCTTTTGACACAGATATATCAAAATCAGTTTTATAATTATACACGTCTGTTGGAAAATCTTTAGTTCTTTTATAGCCAATACCTTGTTCACTTAATAAAAAATGTGACCGCCGATTGAAATTCCTGTCAGTCCGGGGATCGGTGTTCTGAAATACACGCAGTTTCCAACATTTGAAACTCCTGCCATTGCTTCATCAGCCGCCTGGTAACAGCTTGCGGTTGCACTTCCGGATGCCAGCGCAATTGCAAATCTTCCGCTTGCAACTGGTGTAAACTGTCTCGCCTGGTAAATTACGCCCGTAACTGTGTTTGGATAAACCGAGCTGAGAACCCTGTTGATTACTACTGACCCCACACCAAGTTTTCCGGCATAGGGCTCACCTCCAGCTTCGCAATAAATAAGACTTGCCAGCAGATAACGATCGCCCTCTGCAAATGTCACCTGTGAAATATCTCTTTTGGCGGATTGTGCCGAAAGTTTTGACATGGCAATTTCTTCTGCAAGTTGTTTTTTCAAGGTATTGATGTTAGATTCCTGCGCTGTTATCTGCGCTTCATACGCTTCAGCAGCAGCCTCTGCCGTCGAAATCTGACCTTTATACTGTACAATATTTTTTGAAGTCGAACTCACAAGCCCGTTCACTCTGGACTGCTCCGCTTCCTCTTTTACTTTTTTATCCGCAAGATCTTTCTGCTCAGTTTCCAGTTCTTTTTCTTTCTCGGCTACTTCATCCCTCGTCTTTTTATATTCCGTCAGTTTTTCCCTGTCATAGGCAGATAAGGCATTCACATAATCCATATAATTCAGCATATCGGAATAATTATTCATATTCAGCATCATGTCAAACATCTCAAATCTGCCATTTTCATACATATACTGAATTCTCTTTTTCATAGCTGCATACTGATCATCTGCTGTCTGCTTTGCCTTTTCAAGTTCCGACTTAGTCTGTGTGATCTCCTTTTCCTTGGTCGAAATCTGGTCTTCCAATGTTGCCAGATTATTTCCAACCTGTGTCAGCTGATCATTTAAATTACCAAGTGTTTTCTGCAAAGCCCCCTGTTTATCCTGCATATCACCAATGTTATTCTTGGTATTCGACAATTTTCCTTCGGCATCTTTCTTCTGCTGTTCTGCCTGGTCTATTTTTTCCTGCGTAGTCAGCGCATATGCAGAAATAGAAACACTGCCGATTAAAATAACCATCATGAACAATGCTATCAAACGAATAATTATTTTCTTCATATACCCCGCTACACCCTCTGCCTAAAGTTCTAATGTAAGATGTCTGTTTGTAAACTGATACGGACAATACTCTACTCCCGCAGCATCAAAAAGCCGCTTTGAGGCAATATTTCCAGATGTACCGCAATACTTATCACTTGCAAAGATCACCTTCCGGATTCCAGCCTGAATAATTGCTTTTGCACACTCATTGCATGGGAAAAGAGAAACATAGAGAACTGTTCCTTCCAAACTCCCGCCTCTGTAATTTAATATAGCATTTAGCTCACTGTGTGTCACGTAAGGATATTTGGTCTGCAGTTCATCATTTCCTTCTGCTTCCCACGGAAATTCATCATCTGAACATCCTTTAGGCAGTCCATTATATCCAATGGACAAGATTTTGTGTGTATCACTGACAATGCAGGATCCCACCTGTGTGTGCGGATCTTTCGATCGCATTCCTGCCAGTTTGGCAACTCCCATAAAATATTCATCCCAGCTCAGATAGTCTGTCCGTTTCATAATGTTCCTATGCCTCTGCGTTATTTCGTTCCAAATATACGGTCGCCTGCATCCCCAAGCCCCGGGACAATATATGCGTTTTCATTTAATTTTTCATCCAGTGCTCCAACATAAATGTCTACGTCAGGATGATTTTGCTTCAACTTCTCAATGCCTTCCGGAGCTGCTATAATACACATAAAGTGTATTTTTTTGCAGCCTTTATCCTTCAATAACTGAATTGCTGCAGAAGAAGACCCTCCTGTCGCAAGCATCGGATCTACCACAAAAATCTCACGCTCCCCACAGTCTGCTGGCAGCTTGCAATAGTATTCAATCGGCAGGTGTGTTTCCGGATCGCGGTACAGTCCGATATGTCCGACTTTTGCTGCTGGTATCATCTGCAATACGCCATCTACCATGCCAAGACCTGCACGAAGGATGGGAATTATTGCCATTTTTTTACCTTTCAGTTCCTTTACAACTGTCTTACAAATTGGTGTTTCAATTTCCACATCCGTTAGCGGAAGATCCCGTGTCGCTTCGTAAGTGAGAAGCATTGCAATTTCACTGATGGTCTGTCGGAAATCCTTTGTTCCTGTGTCTGTTCTTCTGATATACCCGATTTTGTGCTTGATCAGCGGATGTTCCATGATTACTACTTTAGACATTTCTTCCTCCTTGTGACTCTTCCGTTTTATTTGCATTTCTATTACTACAACTCGATTTTACTAATTCTGCGCTTATGCCTGTCTTCATAGGAAAATGGTGTTTTCAGAAAAACATCAATGATTTCCATTGCCAACACTTCTCCGATCATTCCAGCTCCCAGCGCCAGAACATTAGCATCATTGTGCTGTCTTGTAAGTTTAGCCGTTAATGTATCGCTGCAGAGTGCACATCTGATTCCTGTCACTTTGTTCGCACAGATGCTTACACCGATTCCTGTCGTACAGATCACGATCCCTTTTTCGCACACTCCAGCTGCAACTGCTTGTGCTGCTGTTTTTGCAAAATCCGGGTAGTCACAGGATTCCGTGCCATAACAGCCAAAATCCTGAAACTCTATGCCTTCTTTTTCAAACTTACTTTTAACAGCTTCCTTTTATACGTATCCGCCATGATCTGAAGCTAATGCAATCATTTCCGTCCTCCCTGTCTCATCACCATAATACTTTCTTCCTGTTTTCTTCCTGTTTTCTTCCTGTTTTCTTCCTGTTTTCTTCCTGCTATATGGTGCATTCTACTCTATGTTTGATATCACACATATTCCACATGATGCCCTGCTGCCTTTAGCAGTCTGTTCATGACTGCCGCCCCAAGACCTCCCTGTTCAAAAGATTCTGAATATATGACATCCATTTTTTCATCATCGAACTCTCGAAGGATTTTATACAATTCTCTTGCAATAGTCTCTTCATTCCTGCGGTCTCCGGCACTTTTCACCGAAGTCGCATGGTATTTTTCCACCGTGGAATCTGTTCCGATAATGCCTACCCTCTTCTTTTCTGAAAGGGCATTTCTTACCAGTTCATTTATTCTTTCAATAACCTTTCCCTCTGGCCCGTCAATAATAGTAAGCTCCCCCTGCGGTGCATAATGCTTATATTTCATTCCTGGAGCCTTAGGCGGTTGTCCGGAATCTGTACGGATTAAAGTCTGATCAATATCTACTTGGCCCAAAACCTGTTCCAGTTGTTCCTGTGTAACATATCCCGGTCTTAAAATAACAGGCGGAGTAACCGTCAGATCAACAATGGTCGATTCCAATCCGATACATACCTGCCCGCCATCCAGTATCATTTCTATTTTTCCCTGCAGATCCTCTTCTACGTACTTCGCCAGCGTTGGGCTTGGACGACCTGATGTATTAGCGCTTGGTGCTGCTATATATCCACCTGCTTCCCTGATGAACTTTTGCGCCATAAGATCACTTGGAAACCGAACTGCTACTGTTTCCAATCCG
>Ga0302210_10000431_pt1 | contig 19353 bp, 13 predicted proteins | sample II_Fen_E3_2_FD_198793 | JGI IMG/M metagenome (GOLD analysis project Ga0302210, IMG submission 198793) | Peat permafrost microbial communities from Stordalen Mire near Abisko, Sweden - II_Fen_E3_2 | ecosystem: Environmental > Terrestrial > Soil > Wetlands > Permafrost | place: Sweden: Abisko... | reverse complement strand
GTAGCAGTGTTCAGTCCGCCGCAGTCGACATCTTCGTACTTAGCTTCCGCCTCCAGAAAAGGCTGGGTGGGTAAATAATTCCAGAACCCTTTGTAGAACGACTGATTCTGATAGGTCCCTGAAGTCCCGTGCCCGCCCTGTACTGCAAACCAGGTATGCCACGTTTCTTTACCCCAGATATAACTGCTGTTGTACGCCATATGGCCGGTAAGCGGGTGTTTATAGCTGTCGTAGTAGTCGATCGTTTTTGCCACTTCTTTCCAGATGGCAGCTTCCTCGGGTTTGATATCCACTTCCTGAGCGGTGAACCAGACCACCGGATAGGCGCCATACCGTGCCACCATGTATCTGGCAAGCATTTTCAGTCCGTTCAGTCCGACGCTTTCGGTACTGAGCCAATGTACACCGCATCCCAGGGCGACAACGAATCCGCTGTCGGCAAGGTAGGCCATTTTAGGATCAAAATATTTCTGAAAGGCAACGGGATCGAGCCGGGTATATTTAGTGGTCCACCAGTTGACGACATGCACATTCCCCCCGCCATCATTCACTCCGGCATCCGGATAGGTCTGGTAAACAGTAAACCCCTTGGCTTTACGGTCTTTGGCAACATGTCTGAACTGGCTTCCGCAGTTGTCGCCATAATTGCACTCTCCGTCACGTTCGTAATCGGACATTTGCCAATGGGTATCCCCAAGCCAGAAAAAAGGCGTCTCATCGTTATACACCATATGTCGTTTGTTGGCGGAGACCTTCAAAAAGCCATTTTTATATATGGGCAGTCGACCGGTATAGGCTGTGGCCTGCACGTGTCCTGTTAGATTGTGGAGTCCTGTATTGGTGGCGTCGCTGCAGGTTGTCGAATAAGTCCAGGTGCCGGTACGTGTCGGAGCAAAACGGACTCTCCAGGTCGTACCGCCGTCCCAGAAAGCAGGACGGGTGATCACTTCGTTGTTCGGTCCCGTGAACGTGGCGGTAAGTTCGATATCCTGAAAAGGGTCGGCATAGGTTACCACGCTTGTTAACGTGATTTCGACTACCCGCCACTGGTCGACGGAGTATTCGGCTGCCCGGACATGGACGAATGAAAACAGAACTGTCAGGATGGCGAGCAACCCGGTGTAGAAGCTTGTGGACTTCGTTTTGTTGGATTGAATTAATGATTTTTTCATTTAAGATATTTTTGTGAATTTAAGTGTTTGCATGTAATTCCCCGTACAGGATACTGAAAAAAAACGGAAGTGAGAATGGTATTCAACGTTGCAAATATAGAAGTTTGAAAAGTTAACGGCACTGAATTAATTGATTTACTTAATTTACTTAATGACTTTTTTGAGAGAAGAGGTAAGGAGTAAGAGAGAAGAGGTAAGAGGTAAGAGGTAAGAGGTAAGAGGTAAGGAGTAAGAGGTAAGGAATAAGAGGTAAGGAATGAGAGATGAGAAGAAGTAAGGAGTAAGAGGTAAGAGGTAAGAGGTAAGGAGTAAGAGGTAAGGAATGAGAGATGAGGAGTGTGTCTTGTCCTGAAATAGGTTTACAAAAAAGTAACAAAATTCAGATTTATGAATCCGGTCATTAATTCGTTAATCACTCTGGAATTCAGAGTATGTAATGATTTGTTTTGATCGGTGACCTTAAACCCAAAATGATGGCTTAAAAGTGCATTGTCAGATTAAATTTACTTCTTGAAATTATTCAAATATTGCGTATTAAATCCCCCTTTAAAATTTGGGGTCGGAAATAAAATAAATGCAAGAATAACGGTGTTTTCTAATTCCTAAAAGCATCTTAATTCCATCTTGAATCTTTAATGTATTACTAAACGTTAAACATTTGACGTTAATCCCGATTCTTTCTACTTTTATTCTCATTTTATTCTCCCTTTATAGGCTGTGTGAAAATTAAACTATTTAAAATTGTAATTTATGAATTGGGAGTTGTTTGATTGTTTAATAATTTTGAAATCAGGCATTCATTCGGGGAATCCGGTTTTATACTAAGGTTTACTGTCTACTAATAAGGCTATTATATTAAAACCTTCTTTTTATTTTTTTTACCCGGAGTATAAATATTAAAAAAAAATATCTTCCTCTTATTCACTTATTTAGTGAAAGGTCTCATTTTGTATGTTGAATTTATTTCAAAATTTCAATTCTACACAATTTCATTAGGGGTCGGGGGTTCTTTTTTTCGTTAAACACTATTTACTATTCGTGAAAAAATGTATATCTTTGTCAGGGATATTTTGTTAATAACCTCATATTCTGATTCTATTTCGTTCTTTATCTTTGAAAATCAATATTTGTTATCTGTGAAAATTAATATCTTTTATCTGTGAAAATTTGTATTACATGAAAATTTTAATCCTTTGTAGCGCCAATTCAGGTCAGATTGCCTCGTTTATTCAGGAACAGGTAATCGCATTAAATGCACTGGGCATTGAAACCGATTATTATCTGATAAAACAAAAAGGGTTAACGGGCTATTTAAGAGCTCGTAAAGGCCTTATAAACAAACTCAATGAATATAAGCCCGAGCTTATTCACGCTCATTACGGGTTATCAGGTTTGTTAGGCAACCTTCAACGAAAAGTACCCGTGATCACAACCTATCATGGGTGTGACATCAACGAAGTCCCGTTAAGGATATTTTCTGTTTTTTCCATCCTGCTGTCGGGATACAATATCTTTGTTTCGAAACAGCAGGTTCGAAAAGTGAGAATGTTGTTGCGGAATTACAGTATTATCCCTTGTGGAGTGGATTACAGTGTCTTTTATCCGGTCGCAAAAAAGGAAGCCCGATTGAAACTCGGGATTCATCCGGATAAGCGGATTATCCTGTTTTCGAGTACGTTCGACAGATATGAAAAAAATGCGAAGTTAGCCATTCATGCAGTCGAAAATATCCCGGGCTCCGAATTAATGGAATTAAAAGGATATACCCGCGAACAGGTATGTTTGCTAATGAATGCCTGTGACGTGGGACTGATGACTTCACTGCACGAAGGGTCACCTGTGTTTATTAAAGAGCTGCTGGCTTGCAACCGGCCGATAGTAAGCACGAATGTGGGCGATGTGAGGGAAAGTATCGAAATGATTGATGGGTGCGAAATAGTGCCTTTTGAGGTGCCGGAAGTGGCATTGGCAATACAACATTCCTTCTTTTACAATCACATTACCGTCCCTGCCGGATTGACAGAACGAAATGATAACCGAAAAATATCACAGGATCTGTTGACTATTTATAAAACGGTAGTGAATAAGAAATTAAAAAATAATAATTAAAAATTAATAATTGCCGGTATCTAAATCAGAAAAAGTCTTTTGATCAGTTTAAGAGACGAAACTAACTTCACATCTCCGTGGGTTAACGGACATGAAGCTTGACACTTGAAGAATAAACATTCCTCTTCAAATCAGGACTATACTCAATCTTTGAATTGAAATAAGCCGGTTTCGGGAGCTAATCGTAAATTATTCTTTGTGCTATTTTGTGTTTATTATTTTTTTTACTTGTGAATATTGCGCTAATTGTTTTTCTTTGCGATCATTTTTAGATCATGAATTTTAACTGTGTTATTGAATGCAGTCATTGGATTTTTCATTTTCATTATTCTTTATTTATCTCTTATGTGTGGTATTTGTGGTATAATTCCTTTTGATAAAAGACGTGTTGGTGAACAAAGTCTGGCAGAAATGATGGCTTGCATGAAGTATCGGGGACCTGATGATGAAGGAAAGTATATCGATTCGTCCATAGGTCTTGGATTCGTTCGTTTAAGTATTTTAGATCTGACACTGGCAGGTCATCAACCCATGTCCGATAAATCGGAACGGTATGTGATCGTTTTTAATGGTGAGATATTTAATTACATAGAAATCAGGCAAGAATTAAAGGAAAAAGGAATTGAATTTTACACGAATACCGATACAGAAGTCTTATTGAAAGCATATATCTTTTACGGTGAAGCGTGCTTAAACAAGTTCAACGGGATGTTTGCCTTTGTGATCTATGATAAACAAACAGGCAATGTCTTTGCTGCCCGTGATCGCTTTGGAGTGAAACCCTTTTACTATTATTTATCGGATACAGAACTGATGTTTGCTTCAGAAATACCACCGCTATTGGCAGTATACGGTCAGACGAACACCCCGAACGAACAAATGATTTTCGATTATCTGACTTTTAGCAGGACGGATCATACTGAAAATACTTTTTTTGAAAATATAAAGAAACTGCAACATGGATGCTGCATTACGATAAAAGAAAATGTCGTTGAATTTAAGAAATGGTATGATCTGAAAAGTCATATTCAATTCGTAAAGTCAGACCCTGAGAAATACAAGCAATTATTGGTTGATGCGGTTGAATTACGAATGAGGAGTGATGTTCCTGTCGGGGTCTGCCTGAGCGGTGGACTTGATTCATCGGCTATCACGTCGATTATTGCTCTTGAACTGAAGAATCCGCAAATCAATACGTTTTCTGCTGTGTACCAAAAAGGAGATACCGGCGATGAGTCGAAATTCATTCATCTGTATGATGATTTATTACCGAACATGTTTGAAGTATTTCCGACGCAGGAAAATCTGTATCACGACTTATTGAATTTTGTCAGAATACACGGCGAGCCTATCCCTTCAACTTCACCGTACGCACAATACCTTGTATTTAAACTTGCAAAAAAAAGAGTAACGGTAACTCTTGATGGTCAGGGTGCGGATGAGCAGTTGGGAGGATATCATTATTTCTTTGGCTTTTATTTTAAAGACCTGCTGAGACATTTTAGACTGATCACCCTGTTCCGCGAATGTTTTATGTATTTCAAGGAGCATCGTTCGATCTATGGGTTTAAAACATTTCTTTATTTTTTATTACCCAAACAGTTCCGTACCAGTTTAAGAGTCAGCAAAGCCGGCTATTTAACCAGGGAGTTTATCAGTAAATTCTCAGGGAAAGATAAAAAATCGGTAGTAAACGATTTGTATGCTTCCGACTCGATGAAAGATGCCCTGATCAATCATTTTGAATTTAAACTGGAACATTTACTCAAATGGGATGACCGGAATTCAATGGCGCATTCCGTTGAATCACGGACCCCTTTTTTAGATTACCGGTTAGTTGAATATACTTTATCGATAGGGAGTGATTCCATCATTAAAAACGGATCCACAAAAAGTATTCTCAGGGAGTCGATGAAAAACATATTACCCGAGGAAATCAGGTTGCGACGCGATAAAATTGGTTTTGCAACACCCCAGGATGAATGGTTCAGAAGTGACTTGTTTAAAAGTTTTATTCTGGAAATACTGAATTCCGACTCCTTTAAAAGCAGAAACATTGTAAATACCGAACATGCCTTGACGTTGTACGAAAAACATCTGAACAGGGAAATCGATATCTCAAAAGAAATCTGGAAATGGATCCATTTGGAATTGTGGTTCAGGCAATTTATTGATGCATAAACTTCAACATAAACCTCAAAACAAACTACAACACAAACCTCAAAACATACAAAGTATTTTTGAGCGTTTTGCTGATTGTTTCGAGTGTGTCAAATCAAACGCTTTTGTTTGAGGGGTGCAAATCAAACGCTTTTGTGTACTTCGTACGACAAAAGGTTTGTGGGATAAGGTTTGAGTGAAGGGGTGCAAATCAAACGCTTTTGTGTAAAGGGTGCAAATCAAACGCCTTTTATGTAAAGGGTGCAAATCAAACGCTTTTGTGTACTTCGTACGACAAAAGGTTTGTGTGATAAGGTTTGAGTGAAGGGTTGCAAATCAAACGCTTTTGTGTAAAGGTTGCAAATCAAACGCTTTTGTGTACTTCGTACGACAAAAGGTTTGTGTGAAGAGGTTTGTGTGAAAAGGTTTGAGTGAAAAGGTATGTGTGCGGATGATGAACTATTTTTTAGTATTTTTGCAACAACAGCCGTTTTGTTTAAAATGTCAATAATTCATTGCCGGCATTTCTTTGTTCACTGATTGATGAGGACCAATAATATGATTATACATTCCACCTATTCAGAAATAAACAGGGCACAATGGGGAAAACTGGTTTCTAAATCACCATCAACTTCGTTTTTTCAAACTCCCGAATGTTATGATTTTTATGCCGGTTTATCCTTTCTAAAGCCATTTATTTTTGCCGTCACCGAAAATGATGAACTGGCCGGAGTCCTGTGCGGGTATATTATTTCAAATGGGAATAGAGTTTCGAGCTATTTAAGCAGAAGGGCTATCGTCTATGGAGGTGCCTTGTTGAACCCCGGAATATCAGAGGATGCTTTGAATGCAATGTTGCTTACAGCTAAAAAAACATTAAGGCGGAAGGCTATTTATCTCGAAATCAGAAATTACAACGATTACTCAGAATATACATCTGTATTTAATAAAGCCGGTTTCAGCTATCTGCCTCACTTGAATTTTCACGTATCGACCCCTGATGTGCAAACAGTCCTTCAAAACCTTCATGCCACTAAACGGAGGCATCTGAGGGTTTCGGTAGCAGAGGGTGTAGAATGGAAGGAGACGACCGACCTGAATGATGTAAAAGCGTACTATCAGATTCTACAACGATTATATAAAACAAGAGTAAAAAGACCACTTTTCCCCCTTGAGTTTTTCGAAAGAATTGTTTCAGAATCATTTGGAAAACTTTTAATAGTGAACTATAAAAACAGAATTATTGGAGGAATGATCTGTGTCATATTAAAGGAAAATACCTTGTACGAGTGGTTTGTCTGCGGGGAGGAGCGTGCCGGAAAAAATGTGTATTCATCAGAAGTAGCTACATGGGCGGGTATTGAATATGCTGCGAATAATAATATCCCGCTTTTTGATTTTATGGGAGCAGGAAAACCTGAAAATAACTATGGTGTTCGGGAATTTAAAAGTAAATTTGGAGGCCAATTGGTTGAAAACGGACGTTTTTTATCGATTTGTAACCCCTTTTTATATTTAATCGGGAAAACGTTCATAGAAAATCGGTTTTTAAAAAGAATAATTAAAATAGTTTAATCAAATATTGAATGGAATGAACAGGACCATTTTTGAGATCAAAGAAGAAAAAGCAATTCCCTATTATGATCAGGATAAAAGTATCCGTAAAACATTAAGGAATGGAGGCCGTAGCAGAGGAATGAATCCGTACTTTTATGGGTTGAAAAGATTAAAAAACTATTTACTAATGCTTATAGCCTATATTATACCCTTTAATGCACTGAGGATAAAATTGAATAAATGGAAAGGCGTTAATATTGGCCGGAATGTGTATATCGGGATGTTCGTCTTTTTAGATAATGCTTATCCTGATTATATCTATATCGAGGATAATGCTGCCATAAATGCAGGATGCATGGTGATTGCACACTTTAATCTTAAAAAACATTTTGAGCCGATAATCAATGCACGGGTTTCTCCTGTAATCATTAAAGACGGGGCAATGATTGGCATTCGCAGTATCATTTTACCGGGAGTTACCATTGGTGAGTTTTCAATGATAAGTGCTGCGTCAGTAGTCAGCGAAGATGTTGAAGCATATACCCTGGTACGAGGAAATCCGGCTGTCAGGATCACAAAATATCAAAAGAGAATGAATGCAGAAACGGAATGATCGATAACTGATTGAGAAAAATGCAATTTAATTTTTAGTTCATCGTTTGCGTAAATAATTTAAAATTTACCAACCCCAATTACCAGGCTCATAAATCATGAAGATCCTTATCTATTTAGGTCATCCGGCACAGTATCATTTTTTTAAAAATATCATTAAGGAATTGTCAGCGCGTGGTCATACCTTGAAAATTCTAATTAAGTCAAAAGACATATTAGAAAAATTAATTCAGGAAGATGGCATGTCTGTCGAAAATATCCTGCCGGAGGGTAGGGGTGATTCAAAAGCTTCGATGCTGACTTCCATGTTGAAGCGGGATATCCGGGTGTTTAGAATAGCCCGTGTTTTCAAACCTGATATATTGCTTGGATCAGATACTTCCGTTTCACACATAGGCCGAATCATCGCTAAGCCCTGTTTGACGGTCGGCGAGGATGATTACGCTATCATAAAGAAACTGGCCTGGTTATTAATGCCTTTTTCGACCTATATTCTTTCACCCGATTCATGTGATCTGGGGCCGTTTAATTATAAGAAAATATCGTATCGTGGATATATGAAACTGGCTTATCTGCATCCGGGTGTTTTTACTCCATCATCCATCGGCATTGAGAATTATGTAAATACAAAATATTGCATCATTCGATTAGCAAAACTGGTTGCCCATCACGATTCGAATGCGAAAGGCCTGAATGAAGAAGATGTTTTAAAAATTATTGAGATACTGGAAGCCCGTAACTTTAAGATCTATATTGATTCAGAATACTCGTTGACAGAAAAAGTTAAGCCACATCAGCTTGATATTCAAAAGAACAGAATGCACGATTTAATGTCATTCGCGAGTCTGGTTATTACCGACAGCCAGAGTATGACTGTCGAATCGGCTATGCTCGGCATTCCTTCCATCAGGTTTAATGATTTTGTTGGAAAAATTGGTGTCCTGAATGAACTTGAAAATGTATATGGGTTAACGTTTGGTATTAAACCTTCTGATCACCAATCCCTTTTTAATAAAGTAGTCGAATTATCCGGAATTGAAAATATTAAAGAACAGTTTCAACAGCGTCGGTTAAAAATGCTATCTGAAAAAATGAATGTAACACCCTTTTTCGTTTGGTTGATTGAAAACTATCCCAAAAGTGTCGGTATTCTGAAAGAAAATCCGGATTATCAAAACAGGTTTATTGAAAACAGGAGTAAGAGGTGAGGAATGAGGAATGAGAAATGAGTCGGTAGTTAGTAGTCGGTAGTCGGCCGAAGATTCAGAATGCTGCATGAACCCGGAAGTAGTCGGTAGAAATAAAGAAATAAGAAAAGAAGTAAGAAATAAAGAAGTAAGAATAAAAACAAAGCACATCAATCGAGACTGAAATAAGAAATATGTCAACAGCACTACCTACTCACAGTTCCCTTTGGGGCTCGCAACATCCTGAATTATCGGGACCTTCCTTTCTACTACTGCCTACAACCTACTTCTTACCTCTCAATATCTAATTGTTTATGAAAGATTTTACACTCACCGCCTACAGGCAACTTTTACAATCTATTAAAGAATCAGGATATTCTTTTTTTACTTTTGAAGATTGGTGCGATGGCAAAGCAACCGGCAACTATGTTATTTTACGCCATGATGTTGATTTAAAAGCAGAAAATTCACTGGCAGTTGCCCGCATTGAGGCTGAAATGGGAATCAGTGCAACGTATTATTTCAGGATTGTCCCACAAAGCAATAAACCTGATATTATTCTTTCGATTGCTGAGCTTGGACATGAAATTGGATATCACTATGAAGATATGGCAATCTGTCAGGGTGATTCCGGGAAAGCAAAGGAACATTTTATCCTTCAACTGGAATATTTTCGGAACTTTTATCCGGTTCGTACGATTTGTATGCATGGTAGCCCGACTTCAAAATGGGATAACCGTGAGCTATGGAAGAGCATCGATTACAGGGACCTTGGGGTGATTGGAGAACCTTATCTGGATTTCCTGAGTACTGTATCAGAGAACGGCATGGAAAGATCCTATTTTACTGACACAGCCCGTATGTGGGATGGTGAGAAGTATAATTTAAGGGATAAGTCCCCCAACTTGAAACAGAATGATCCGGCGATTGAAACTCAGAGAATAAATAGTGCCACCGATTATACAGAAAGTCGAAAGATTCACTCTACTTTTGACTTAATCAGTTGGTTTAATAATCTACCCGCTAAAAATGGAATCATGATTACCACTCATCCACAACGCTGGACTGATCATCCTACGGCCTGGATCCTGGAGCTGGTGAAACAAAGTATTAAAAACAGGATAAAAAAATACATGGTAAAGAGATTGAAATAGATTGTCCACAGATTCCATGAAGAGATTAAGAAAAGATTGTCCACAGATTCCACAGATTTACACAGATTACTTTTAATGTAAGAAATTGAAGAAAAAAAAGATTGTCCACAGATTACACAGATTACACAGATTACACAGATTACCACAGATTACTTTTAATGTAAGAAATTGAAGAAAAAAAAGATTGTCCACAGATTCCACAGATTTACACAGATTACTTTTAATGTAAGAAATTGAAGAAAGAAAAGATTGTCCACAGATTACACAGATTTACACAGATTACTTTAATGTAAGAAATTGAAGAAAAAAAAGATTGTCCACAGATTACACAGATTTACACAGATTACTTTTAATGTAAGAAATTGAAGAAAAAAAAGATTGTCCACAGATTACACAGATTTCCACAGATTACTTTTAATGTAAGAAATTGAAGAAAGAAAAGATTGTCCACAGATTACACAGATTACTTTTAATGTAAGAAATTGAAGAAAGAAAAGATTGTCCACAGATTACACAGATTTACACAGATTACTTTTAATGTAAGAAATTGAAGAAAAAAAAGATTGTCCACAGATTACACAGATTACCACAGATTACTTTTAATGTAAGAAATTGAAGAAAAAAAAGATTGTCCACAGATTACACAGATTACCACAGATTATTTATTGAATAAAAGGATTAAGGAAGAGATTGTCCACAGATTACATAAAGAGATTGTCCACAGATTACACAGATTACCGCAGATTATTTATTTAATAAATGAATTAGGGAATAAAGAGTCCACTGTTTTGTTATTAAGCCTTTTTAGGGGCCGGGGTAATTATTGTTCACATATTACACAGATTTCCACAGATTATTTATTTAATAAAAGAATTAAGGACGAAAGTTTCCACTGTTCTGTTATTATACCCCTTTAGAGGCTGTTTAAAAACGAATAACGTTGAATCAATTACTTACGAATTGAAAGTTCAGCTATTTATTAAATAAGGTAAATAAGGTTGGGTTTTGTGGGTAGTCGGTTTTATACTCAGGTTTAATACTTGAAAATAAGGTTTTTAAAGAATCAGACCTATTTTTTATTTGTCAACCTCAGTAGAAATGAATCCTCACTATTTCTAAACCTTATTCACTAATTTAAATGTTAAGTATCAATTTGATAGTATTTGTTTTTTGAAATTTTCTTTTTACACAGTCTCTTTAGGGGCCGGGGGTAATTTATACTTATATTTATAACATTATTTCAATTGAATATTTATTTAAAGATATAAAAATTTATATTATATTTGTACTATGAAAATATCACAATAAATAAGATGTTTTTTTAAGAGACTATCATTCGGACATTTTTTCTATGAGGGTTCCTAAGTATTTAAATATAATAAAATTAGGATGAAAATATTCTACAAACCTTCATATTTCTATTTAGTAATTGATGTTTTAATTCTGATTTTCAGTTTATACGTCGTCTTAGATTTATTCCCCCTTACCACCCGTACACCTTTTGAAAAATATTTTGCCCCCTCCTTATTATATATTATCCTTTGGGCTGTTTTTTCATACCTGCTTCAAAGATACAAACCATTAAAGAATCAACTGTTAGTTCAGATTACCCTGCGATTGTTCTATGCATGTATCGCAAATTTCATTGTATTCTTTGCATTGATTCACTTCTTTTTTAAAATCTATTCCGGATTTGTTCTCCTCACTTTAATAGCCGGTTCTTTTAATGTGAATTATATTTTTATTTCACTCTATTTTGCATACCGGTATGCTATAGATTATAATGAAATAACAGTTAAACCAAAAAAAGAAAGGGTAAATGCAATTGTTAAACCCTCCATTCATTTAGATCTCAAGAGTTTCAGACAGTTAAAGTCAACCATAAAAATACACTCAACAGAGAAAGTGTTGAGATTTTTGGAAATGCACATTGATTTATCTGATGGAAATACCCTGGTATTTGTGAACAACGAAGTTGCTAATCTGAAAATGAATCCAAATTACCAATATTCCAGTATTGTTCAGTTGGAGAGAATTAATAATATGCGGAATATTAATCAAAAATTATCCGTCATCAATGAAAAATTACCGGATGATGGTATTTTTGTGTGTTGCTTTGAATCAAAAAGTACAAGGAAAAAAAAGATTTTAAGCCGTTACCCCATTGGAATAAATTATATATTTTATTTTTTCGACTTTCTTTTTAAGCGTGTTATGCCAAAAGTCTTTTTTACCAGGCATCTCTATTATTTTATAACAGGTGGGAAAAATCGAATTTTTACAAAAGCAGAAGTTCTGGGTAGATTATATTGTTTTGGATTTAAAGTAACACTGATAAAAAAAATCGGACAGTTGACCTATGTCATTTCACAGCGCGTAAAACAGCCTGAATTGAACCAAAAAAGAAATTATGGAACATTAATTCGTTTACGAAGATTTGGAGAAAATAAAAAATTAATCCAGGTATATAAAATACGAACAATGCATCCCTATTCGGAATATCTGCAAAGTTATGTCTATGAATTGAATAGCCTAAATAATGAGGGCAAATTCAAAAATGATATACGAATCACAACAATGGGTCGTTTAATGCGAAAGTACTGGATTGATGAACTCCCGATGATTCTGAATATCTTAAAAGGGGAAATGAAAATAGTCGGTGTGCGCCCGTTAAGCTCGCATTATTTTAGTTTATACAGTAAGGAATTACAGGAGAAACGTATTAAATTTAAGCCCGGTCTGTTGCCTCCTTTTTATGCGGATATGCCCCAATCGATGGATGAAATACAGGCTTCTGAAATGAAATATCTTGTTGCCTGCGAAAAGAAGGGTGAATTCAGAACTGATATGAAGTATTTTCTGGTCATCTTAAGAAATATTCTAATAAAAAAAGCAAGAAGTGGATGAAAGGAAGAAGTTAGGAATGAGAGATGAGGAAGAGGAAGAGTAAGAGGTAAGGAGTAAGAGGTAAGAGGCAAGGAGTTAGGAATGAGAGATGAGGAAGAGGTAAGGAGTAAGAGGTAAGGAGTTAGGAATGAGAGATGAGGAAAGAGAGATGAGGAAAAGTAAGTAATAGAAATTCTGTGGAAAAAAACTAATCACGGAATGCTGAATACAGAAAAATGAAGCGTAGTACGTAGAGGATTCGATCTAAACAATACAAATTCAATATTTTTTTTAAACTGAAATGTTAAGGCTTAATTTACAGGCTTGTACTATAAGTAATTTTAAATTAACAATTACAAGGGTACTGAAATATAAGCTATTGTAAATTAACAAATAAATTATTAAATCACTACAATTAAGTAGTAGGAAATATATAATGTCCTATTCAATTAAATAAAACTTCATTAACCCTCGGCTCTATCACCCTCTCCTTGGGAGAGGGCAGGGGGAGAGGTCATATTAGTTGACGAAATAAAACAAGACATTATATTGTTTCATTTACTTATTTATATATTTTCATGAAATAAATCTGTAAAAAATAGAATTATAACCAGCTTAATTCAGACTAATATGGAAGAAGAAAAGATTACCGGCTTACCTGAAAATGCATCACGTGAATTAAGGGAGGGAGAGGAGTACAAACCTTTGCTCTCACCTGATAAAAATTATCCCGAAGTAAATGCCCGTTCTGTGTCCTGGGGATTATTAATGGCAGTCCTTTTCTCTGCGGCTGCAGCTTATCTGGGACTGAAAGTCGGACAGGTTTTTGAAGCAGCGATTCCTATCGCCATTATTGCAGTAGGACTTTCATCAGCCTCGAAACGAAAGAATGCGCTGGGCGAAAATGTCATTATCCAGTCCATCGGTGCCAGTTCCGGTGTCGTCGTGGCGGGTGCCATATTTACGTTACCGGCATTGTATATTTTACAGGCAAAATATCCGGGAATAACAGTCAGTTTTTTACAGGTATTCCTTTCATCCCTGCTTGGAGGTATATTAGGTATCTTGTTCCTGATACCTTTTCGCAAGTTTTTTGTATCCGATATGCATGGTAAATATCCATTCCCGGAAGCAACCGCCACTACCCAGGTATTAGTCTCCGGAGAAAAAGGGGGCGATCAGGCCAAACCGCTTATAATGGCCGGAATCATCGGAGGTCTGTATGATTTTATCATTGCAACTTTTGGCACCTGGGCAGAGACCTTTACATCACGTGTTTTGCCTTTTGGAACTGAAATTGCTGAAAAGGCGAAAGTTGTTTTCAAGGTAAATGTCGGTGCAGCAGTATTGGGACTCGGGTATATCGTCGGATTGAAATATGCTACGATCATTTGTGCCGGATCTGCTTTAATCTGGTTTGTTTTTGTACCGGTTATGCCCCTGTTGAATGACAGTGTCCTGCAGATGTTGAATCCGGGTTTTACCGGTGGAATAACCGGGTTATCCCCTGAAATAATATTTAAAACCTTTGCAAGGCATATCGGTATTGGTGGAATAGCCATGGCAGGAATCATCGGTATCATAAAATCGAGGAGTATAATTAAAAGTGCTATTGGACTTGCCTCCAGTGAATTTAAAGGAAAAGGACAAGTGGTCAGTGCCGAAGTAAAACGTACACAACGAGATATTTCAATGAAAATAATCGTAATCGGGGTAATCATTGCATTGATTGCCACCTTTATATTCTTTTATTTTGGTGTCGTTCACAATTTAATACATGCTGTAGTCGGGATTCTTGTTGTGGCAGTCATAGCCTTCCTGTTTACTACTGTTGCTGCAAATGCCATTGCCATTGTCGGAACAAATCCTGTATCGGGAATGACCTTAATGACCTTAATCCTGGCATCGTTAGTCATGGTTGCAGTCGGTTTGAAAGGTACTACCGGAATGGTAGCGGCATTGGTGATTGGTGGAGTTGTTTGTACGGCATTATCCATGGCCGGTGGCTTTATAACCGATCTTAAAATTGGGTATTGGATTGGTACAACACCTGCCAAACAGGAAACATGGAAGTTCCTGGGTACCCTGGTATCGGCAGCTACTGTAGGTGGTGTAATTATGATATTAAATAAAACGTACGGATTCACAGGAGAGGGTGCTTTAGTGGCTCCTCAGGCAAATGCCATGGCCGCTGTTATAGAACCTCTCATGTCAGGGGTGTCAGCTCCGTGGTATCTTTATGCCATTGGCGCTGTTATCTCTCTTATACTTACTTATTTTAATGTTTCAGCGCTGGCCTTTGCACTGGGTATGTTTATACCGCTTGAACTCAATACTCCGCTTATTATTGGAGGTGCCATCAGTTGGTATGTTTCAACAAGGAGCAAAGATAGTGCACTTAACACAGCCCGTCAGGAAAAAGGCACTTTGCTGGCTTCCGGATTTATTGCCGGCGGAGCTTTAATGGGTGTTGTCAGTGCAGCTTTACGTTTTGGAGGTATTAATTTAATGAGTGCCGAATGGGTCGAAAGTTCAGGAGCTCAATGGCTGGCATTGGTAATGTATGGTGCTGTAATTGGCTATTTTGTCTGGGATTCGTTGAGGGCAAAACCGGAAGGTAAATAAGAACTAATTAATAATTAATAATTAATAATTAATAATTTCAAAGCACTGAAAAATAATATGTTGTAGGTTGATAAATTGAAAATTAAATACCTGCAATAACTTAACGAACATTTTAAGTAAAATAAAAGCCTTCATTTTTGAAGGCTTTTATTTTAGGAATTATTTCATAGTATCATTCGAACAAATTAAAGATTTTCAGCGAGCGAGAGTAATACGCTTGATGTTTTCAGATTCCGGGTAGTAGCAGAAAGTTTGAGTTTGTTCTCGAAGAAAGCATTGGAAAGTTTCGTATTGCCATAGCCGGTAGGGCAGTAGAGATAGATGGTTTTTCCTGAAATATGAAATTCATCGGGTAGATAGTATCCGGCGTGAATCTTTTCAAGAAGTGTCTTATCCGGGATTCCGGATAAAAAGGTAAGATGCATGAAAGCCGGATTTTTCATTTCGTCTTTTATGAAAGGATTGTTTCCCAATGCAGTTTTTAATTCTTCGCAGGATATTACAAATACAGTTACATTCCATCCATAAGTTTCCAGAATCTTCTCCTGAATACTTTTTTTAAGGGAATGTGTATCAGTTAAAGTGGACCTGAAAATTATATTTCCACTTTGAATGTAACTTTGAATATCTGAATAACCCAGTTCTGCATAGAGTTGACGAAGAGCATCCATTTTGACAGGATTATGTCCTCCAACATTTATACCTCGTAATATGGAAATGTAAGATATCATATAATTGATTTGTTGATTTGTTGATGTGATGATGTGTTGATTTGCTGCTATGATAATGTGATGATGTGATAATGTGTTGATGTAATAATGTGATGATGTGTTGATTTGCTGATATGATAATGTGATGATAATTATGATAGGTTGTTAACCTGCCAAAGTATGCGTTCAAAGCTTTGTTAATTGTTAATTATTAAATTTAAATTATTAATTACTTATCAGGTTGTTTTCTTTTCGTTGCCTGAAAGTTTTTCTATCCGTTTTAGAATATCATTCATTAAATCAATCTGAACTTTGTGAATCTCCAGAACTTCCTGCTGTTGGTTAATGATTAAATGATCAATTTTTTCATGTAGCATTCGTACTTCCAGTTCAGCTTTGAGATTGATCATATAATCTTTTTTGCCTCTTTCACGGTCTTTGTCTTCCTGACGGTTTTGACTCATCATAATAACCGGTGCCTGGACGGCAGCTAAACTTGATAAGATCAGATTCAACAGTATAAACGGGTACGGGTCAAATCCTTTGTTGCCAAGCCAGTAAATGTTAATACAGATCCAGACTAACAGAAATACTGCAAAGGCAATTATAAATGTCCAACTTCCGCCAAATGAGGCCACCTTATCAGCTATCCGTTGCCCATAAGACATTGTAAGTTGTTCATCCGTATCTAATTTGTCAGTAAGTATAGTTTGATCTTTCAATGATTTCAACACTGTCTTTTCAAGTGAGGTCAGCTTACCAATTTGTTTTGAGAGAAAGACTTCAACATATTTTTCGCGATACTTGTTTAATTCACTATCCGATAAAAACATTTCTTTGGTAAATTCAGGGTTGTCTTTTTGTATTAAATTAAAAATGGAGTCCCTCACAGAGGTGCCTGAAACTTTACCTGAAGCAGGAAATTTCTTGCCGGATATATCACTTTTAAATGTTTCCATTGTACTTTGAAAATTTGTTTTCGATTGATTTTATATCTATGCAAAAATAACAAATTAAATGAGTTAAAAAGTAATTGATAACGTTTATTTTAACAGGAACGTGTTTTTAATATTGTTAAGTGTCAAACTAGCTTAGATTCAAAACAAAATACTGAATCATATGTTTTGAAATGGATATTAAATCCCGATCTGTTTATAAATAATAGATAACAAAAAATAATTGTTGGATGAAAGATTCATTAAATTGATAATTACTGATAGATATTTGTACTGAAAATAGCTTTTGAGTTAAAACTGTGCGGATTATTCGGGATTTTTTACGACCTTTGTACCCCAAATACACTTATAAAATTTTGAATGAAGACAAATAATGAAAAATGGCAGGGTAATTCGAAACCAAAATCGAATGCAGGTGCCGGCCGTGATGGTAAACCGTTTGAGAAACGCGATGTGAAATCGATATTAAAAGGCTCACGTGGCGGGTCTAAATTTGGCACAGGAAAACCAACAGGAGATAGTCGTTCAACAGGTAGTTCTGATTCAAACAGAACAGAATCCGGTCGACCATCTTATGGAGACAAAAAACCTTACGAAAATCGGGGTAACTCTTCTTATGGAGACAAGAAACCTTACGAAAATCGGGGTAATTCTTCTTATGGAGATAAAAAGCCTTATGAAAACCGTGATAGTCGTCCTTCATTCGGAGAAAAAAGATCATTTGAAAGCCGCGGTGATAAACCCGCCTATGGCGATCGTAAACCCTGGGAAAACAAAGAAGGAAGTCGTCCTGCTTCGGGTGAAAAAAGATCATTCAGAAGTAGTGGAGACGGTTCCGAGAGTGGTGATCGTAAACCCTATGAAAACCGCGATAGCCGTCCTTCATTCGGTCCGAAAAAACCATGGGAAAACAAAGATAGCAAACCTCCATATGGCGAACGTAAGCCTTTCGAAAGCAGAGAAGGCGGCCGTCCTTCTTTCGGAGCAAAGAAACCATGGGAAAATAAAGATAGTAAACCTTTTGGTGAACGTAAACCCTGGGAAAGCAGAGATAGCAGACCTTCAACCGGTGAACGCAAACCTTGGGAAAGCAGAGATAGCAGACCTTCAACCGGTGAACGTAAACCATGGGAAAACAGAGATAGCAAGCCAGCATATGGTGAACGCAAACCCTGGGAAGATCGTACGGACAGTAATGGTGAAAAGACTTACGGTAGAAATTTAAATGAACCGGAAGATGAATCACGTCCTGATAAACTAACCTTCAAGAAACCCGGTCCCGGACAAAAATCCGAGTTTGTTGAAACCCGTTATGATAATAAGAAAGATGGAGTTGCATTCCGTAAACCTACCCGCAGGGCAGATGATGATTACGATCCAAACTCAAAATACAGCAATAAAAAACAGCTTGAATATCAAAAAACAATTGTCGATCTTACAAAACCTTTACGGTTGAATAAGTTTCTGGCAAATGCCGGTATCTGTTCACGCCGTGAGGCAGATGAATATATCCAGGCTGGTGTGATTTCGGTAAACGGAGAAATCGTTACTGAAATGGGTGTTAAAGTATTGCTTACCGATAAAGTAATGTTCCATGACCAGACCGTTCAATCCGAACGGAAAGTTTATTTGTTACTGAATAAACCTAAAGACTGTGTAACAACTTCAGAAGATACACACGACCGACTGACTGTTATTGATTTAGTGAAAAATGCCTGCAGTGAACGGATTTATCCGGTAGGTCGTCTTGACAGAAATACAACAGGAGTTCTGCTTTTGACAAATGATGGCGATTTAGCTTCAAAGCTTACTCATCCAAAATATGAAAAGAAAAAAATCTATCATGTTACGTTGGATAAAGTGCTTGAAAAGGCCGATTATGAAACTATACTGGCCGGAGTAACCCTTGATGAAGATGTTATTCAGGTAGACGCTTTGGAATTTGTAAAAGAAGGTGACTTAAAACAAGTAGGTATTGAAATCCATTCAGGTCAAAACCGTGTTGTCCGTCGTATATTCGAAAAACTGGGATACAAAATAATCCGGTTGGATCGTGTATTCTTTGCCGGATTGACAAAAAAGAATTTACCACGTGGTAAGTATCGTTTCCTGAGTGAACGTGAAGTAAGCATGTTGAAAATGGGAGCACACGAATAAGATTCTATAAATTCTATTTTATAAAAAAAAACTCCCCTGCAAGATTTTGCAGGGGAGTTTTTTTTATT
>Ga0302210_10000429_pt1 | contig 19405 bp, 7 predicted proteins | sample II_Fen_E3_2_FD_198793 | JGI IMG/M metagenome (GOLD analysis project Ga0302210, IMG submission 198793) | Peat permafrost microbial communities from Stordalen Mire near Abisko, Sweden - II_Fen_E3_2 | ecosystem: Environmental > Terrestrial > Soil > Wetlands > Permafrost | place: Sweden: Abisko... | reverse complement strand
ATAATCGTAACTAAAGAATTTCTTCCACCAGGCAACTCCGTTGTGCGAGTCTGATTCTGTGTAATCTCCGTTCCAAGGCATAAACCACGACCATATATCACCATACTGTTGCATCAAAGCCGGATCAGGAACGGAACCGCATTCACTCAGGGTAATCAGTTTTTTCCCTCCGAACATTTCTTTCACCTTCAGGAAGGAGATATATTGTGACCCATGCTGGTTAGCTCCAGGGTAAATGTCCATGCCCAACACATCCACATAAGCATCCCCAGGATACCAATCCACGGCGTCACCATCGGCATTGGTAGTCCAGACCCAAATCAGGTTGTTAAGTCCGTGATAATTCACCAGTCGGTCAAACATCAATCTCCAGAGAGCTTTGCAAGGTTCGGCACCTTTTGCTCCCCACCAAAACCAACCGCCGGCTGCTTCATGTAGCGGACGCCAGATAACGGGGATATTGGCATCTTTAAATTGTTTCAGATATCCGGCTATTACGTCCATATCAACGATCATGGCTTTATATTCGACCGAAGCAGGATCAGATACTTTAGTAATATCAAAAGTAGTACCGGTATCAGGTGCTGTGGCGGCCGAAGGAACATAAAAGCTCCCGGATTTAGTCAATGGATCGCGCCAGTGCCAGCTCATTGCCACAATGCCGTTGTTATTCCACCAATCCTGTCCTAAGGTAAAAGGTGCTGAATATTTAATCCAACTCTGGTTCGGATTCGTATGGTCAATAAAGTCAAAACCAGTAAGAGCAGGCCATTTGCCGGTTTGTGCATTTACCCAGGTAGCCTCCGTGATATTGGTGCTGTAGTTGGCCATTGTTCCCGAAATAATTTTAGCACCAAAATTAGCTTTCAGAAAATTATACAAATTGACCGACTGAACAGAGGCATTGGGGGTAACTAACAATGGTGCAATATCAAACGTGCCGATTCCATTTGCATTGTAAACAACCGTCATGCAATCGAGCTGAATATACCCCCAGTTCTTAATGATTGCAATAGTATGCTGACCAGCCGATAGTTTTATTTTTCCGACCGATGAGGTCGTCCACACGCTGACAGCATCAAAAGTAAACGAAGTCAGCTTAATTCCATCGAGGTATAAATCATTTGTTTTTTTACTTCCCGAAGTAGAATACCTGAAGTTTATGTCATAATATCCAGCCGTAGCAACTTGAACTGTAAAAGTGACATTCCCCGAATTCGTATTGACATAGCCGGTGCCAGAATACCCACTGAGAGTAGTGGCGACAGCAGCATCACCACTGAGAGTAGCCTTTTCGGCCTCAAAAACTCCAGCTACCGGATTTCCAGTTGTCGTAAATGTAATTTTAATTTCTTTAGAATAGTTTCCCGAGGCATCGCTTACAGCATAAGCCGGAATAATTAAAGTATAAGCTGTACCGGGTTGCAATGTTGTAGTTATTGTCAACGTTTGAGAGTTAACAGTAGCAGGAACTGCCACATCATTTAAGAGAATTTTAGCTGAAGACGACAATATAATTTTGTCGTTATAGTTAAAAGCAATAATTGTATTTACATCAACAGACGTTGCCCCATCGGCAGGTGTGCTGGATATCAGCAAAGGAGCTATGGCATCAGCATTCTCGTCAGGTTTACAAGCTGCTAAAAATAGCATGAAAACAATAAGAGAAATCAAAAAGACGAATATTCTGTTGAACATACACACAAATGAGTTAATTTATTTGCAAACAAAAAAACGGGACTGCCTGACAAATATAAACTTAAAAGAAATACTAATACCTATTTGGCTACTAACCTATTATCTGTTCTGTATGATAAATAAAAAAGGGGAATTACCACAGAGAGTAACTCCCCTTCATACAAAACTACGATTTACCAGAAAACTAACTCACAAATCAATTTCACATCCCTATTAACTTGAATTTTGAACTGCCCATTGCACCTGAAATGTTTTCGAAGCGAACATTATCAACTGCCATTTTTAATTTGGCTGTTCCACCACCATCAATCCAACCTGCAGTTAAATCAGTTTCAACATGGGCACCATTAGCCACACTGGTAGCGAAATCAGCATCTGTTAATCCACTATCAAATCCGGAAAGAGGGAATGTTACTGTTACCCAACCATTCGATGTTCTGCTTGGATAATCTGTTCCAATATTCCAGGTATACCAACCATTATCAATTCTAAACTTTAAGTGTAAGGTTGGATCAACGTCCAAGATATTAATATCCATCTTGACAACTCCATTACTTTTTGTTATTCCAGCAACATTATATTGTCCCCAGTTCGTGCTGAAAAGAGTGTACCACGCGTTAGGTAAGGCTGCTTCATCCACATAATAATATTTGTTACTAATAGCTAATGAACCCGTTACAGCAGTACCATAAGAATTCCATCCTATTCCCCAATTATCAAAATCATATAGAATATAATTAGGGTCTTGAACAGGCTCAGTACCATAAATAAATGTCGGAGATACAACTTGCTTCCCGTCGAACGAATTTAGTGTAAAGGTGGTAATTCCATGAGTAGCTGTTACGGGAACATAAACCTCTAACGAATTTTCTGAACGAACTCCATACAGTACGGCTTTTACATTATTTGGGAAATAAATAGATTCAACATTATTCAAATTTTTACCTGTTATTGTCATTAATCCTCCAGGTGCAACATGAGCGGTAATTGTTGAAATAGCCGGAGTTGTTGCAGCAATAATTACTAATTGGTCGGAAGATTTAACCTGCGTTCCATTTACAGTTTCAAAAGTTACCGAACCTGTGCCTGCACAGGAAGTCGGAACTCCGACAACAATAGACGTTGTGCCTGCAGTTGGCGTTACATTCACAGAACCCCCTGTGAATTTCACAATACGTACCAAATCAAGATCAGTACCGACAATTGTAACATTATCCCCGGCCGTTAACAATAAGGGGGTAATGGATGTAAAAGTTGGTTTTATTAAAGTGATTGGAGCACTTGTTGCGGTTAAACCTGAATTTGTACTTAATATAACAGTTCCATCTGTTGCTCCAAGTGGAACCGTTAGTTGCAAACTTGTGGCTGTTTGATTGCTAATAGTACCAACTAAACCACCTGTAAAGATAGAACCTGTTACCAAATCAAGATTCGTCCCGGTAACAGCCAGAATAGCACCGTTTTTCACCAATATAGGCGAAACAGAAGTTATAGCCGGCCCTACCAGCTTCAGGGAATCTACTGAAGTAATGGTAGCTCCGGAATATGTTACTATTTTAACCTTACCTTGTTTTGCCGTTAATGGAACTTTGACGGAGATCTGGGTATTACCGGTTCCTATTACTGAGATAGCCGCACTGTCAATTTTATTCCCATCAGGTAATATTACGGATTTAATCAAATTCATATATGTCCCTGTAAGAGTAAGTATTGAACCTGGTTTCACAGGATTCGGAGCTATAGCCGTAAAAGTAGTTGGATCAACTATTGTTGCATTACCCGCAGAGTAAACTATCACCGGTATTTCAGCACCATTTGAGATGGCCACTTTCCCTGTTTTGGCTCCTTTAGGAACATATACTTTCAACTCTTTGCGGGAATGGCTAATGAATTTTGTACTATCAACCACCGCACCATCGGTAAATATTACCTGCGCAATCAGGTTCAGATAATCACCGGTAATAGTAAATACATCACCTGCTTTAACACTGGCAGTGGTATAAGTGTCGATAGAAATAGGTTCCGAAAAAGTCAACGGTGTCTTCGTTACAATATCTCCGGTCGGAGTTTTCAACGTAAGTTTTCCAGGCACAGCTTCTTGTGGAATTGTTATAGAGATCTCCGTAGCACTGGTTTTGGTTATATCCTTTATTTCAATATTATTTGCTAAAACAACAGACGTAACCTGATCAAGATTTGTTCCAATAAACTTTAATTCTCCACCACGCAATGCCGGTGAAGGACCAAAGACACTCAATGTGGTGGTACTTGCCACTTCATCCTTCTTACAGGAATTAAGCAATATCCCCCCGAGTAACACACAAGCTATAAAATTCATGTATAGAAAATTATTTATTTTATGTCGCATAATAGTATTTTTATTATGTCCACTCTTACAAGGAAGAGTGGACCGATTTTGTTTATAATTATTCAGCTGGGACAACACGAATATTGTCAATACAAATCTTTACATCACAGGCAGCGCCAAGTTTAGCATTTCCTCCTCCATAAACAAAAAAAGTAAGACTTCCTAAATTATCCGAATTGAGCTTCAGACTACTATCCGTACCATCAGGACTATACTTAAAATCACTAAGGGGAATAGTGACTGTTTCCCAACCTGAACCCTGATAAACTCCGGTTCCATTCGTTTCCCATGGTCTCCAAAAGCCTCTGGCTAATGTTTTATCGCCATCAATAGCATTACTGGCATTTGCCCAGTTCGAGAAAATCATTTGCAAATAACCTGCTTTCCATGGATTAACCACATAGACTTCAAATTTCATCACCAAAGTACCAATATTACCTGTAAACAAGGGCTGATTCGGTAACCCTGCAGCTTTTCCCCACAATTCCACCGCTAAGTTATCTTCTACCCAGCTCGAGTTATCGGTTAAGGAGCCTGTTAAGCCTACATAATATCCACTTACACCTGCTGGATCGGAATTATACAGATGTCCTGTGCGCCAGGATCCCGAACAAACTTTTGTATCAAAGTCTAGAATAAGTCCCCTGTTATCCCTGAAATAAAATGCTTTAGAACGTGTTGTTCCATACCGGCTCTTTACTGAAACCGGACCGGCATCGGCTCCTGCAGGCACTTTTACAGTTATTTTTGTCAGGGTAGCTGATATCACTTCTGCTTTAATGTTTGGAGTAAAATATACCTCTGGGACAGTACTTCCATCCACCGGTAAGAAAAAGTTCCCATTAATTACAGCCGTGCCACCATCAGGTACATATTCACAATCCATAGTCTTCAATAATGGAGAAGGCACATCGACTCCAAAATCATACTTAACGGTATCATTTGATGCAGTAACCATATAAATTTTACTGGTTACCAAATCCGGGATAGTATTGGGTACCTGTACAATCAATGCTGTCGGGGTAATTAAACTTGTATTGAGTGTTGCCTGCTGATCGTTAAACCAAATTTCTTTGACACTTCTCAGATTCTCACCTACCAGAGCTATGGTAGTACCCATAAATGCATGAGTTACCAATGAATCGGCACTAAGTGCATCCGGAATACGGACATAGGATACAGTAGGCTTACCTGAAGCTATTTTGTAAGCATCCGGATTGTCGTTACAGGCAGGTATGGCTATCAATATGGCCAATACAACAAGCAATGTAACCATCTCTATTGTTGATTTATATATTTTTTTCATATTCATTTTAATTATCTGTTTAGAAACTAATTGTACTAAAGTCAAATGGAACCGGATCTTTACTTAAATTCGGATTGGCAGATACGTCTGTGTCAGGAAATGGAATTGAAAAGAATATATTGCCTGTAGGGACATTTACATCTGTTTTTTCAACTCCTGACTTCGTTATATTTCCCTTATAATATTCTAACAATTCAGTTTCATTATAATAGCCACGATTTTGAGCCACAATTTTTGCTTTGGCAGCTGTTGGATTGTAATAGCTTAAGCGTACAAAATCGTACCAAAAATCAGCCTCTCCAGCCAATTCCAAACGACGTTCATTGAAAATATCATCGAAAGTAATTGAGCTTTTATCAACATAGTTACTGATACTGCGACGGCGTACATCATTGTAGGCTTTCAAACCTTCACCGCCGGTAAGTGTACCATTGTCACCCAAAAGAGCTTCGGCATAGACTAAATACACATCGGACAAACGAAGAATATGTGTACTTAGCGATGTAGCCATAGTAGCCATAGGAACACCAGCACCAAGAACATGGTCTGCATTGTCACCTACTATGTGCTTTACAAAATTCGATCCGGTTGGACTACCATAGGTAACACCTTGAGCGGTAGCTTTCGTCCAGTCATACGTAAATCCACCTTTGTCAGTCCAGAAATAATCATAAACATCACCCTGCATCATCATAGTTGCTTTTCTGCGGGCATCTGAATTATTACGGGTCAGACTTGTTGCATCTTCTCCAAAAGCAGCAGCTAAATCAAGAGACATTCCAACTCCCGAACCCCAGGTTTTCCCGAACTCGTCGAACCCTGTAAGTCCAAGATCCGATTGTTCCGTATTTTGAGTTGTCCAGTTTATACCAACAGTCCAATGCCATGCAATCAAACTTTCTTCATTTAAATTGTTTGCCAGACGAAAATTATCCGAATAGACAGGCAATAGGGATCGACCACTTTCATAAATTACCTTTCTGGCATACAGCGCAGCTTTTGCCAAATCATCAGCATTACGCTTTCCATCAGTTGATCCGACTCCCGATTTTGTCAAATACACTTTTGCCAAAAGACCATAAGCACAATATTTGTCAACCCGACCTGCTGCATTCTTTTCAGGAAGAAGTTCAACAGCTTTTTCAAGATCTTTTACAATATAAGTATAAACATCTGCAATATTATTCCGGTAAACACTGTTTGATTGACCAGCTGCAATAATTGCACTATTGTTGTGAATAATAGGCACCGCTCCAAAACAACGAACCAGATAGAAGTACGTCATGGCTTTCCATGTTAACGCTTCACCAATGCAGGTGTTTTTTGTTGTTTGAGTGACTGCAGATCCTGCTTTCATTTTAATGTTTTCTATAATGGTATTGCAATAAGCATTTACAGCCCACAAGGAGCATGAAGCATTTTTTAAATCCGTATCGCTCGATTTCAATGCAAATGTTTGATAACCAATATATGCAGCATCATATTTATTTACCATGTTTCCTGAAAGACCTTCCCCTATTTTTACAAAGCCACGTTGAAAATCGTACCAAGGTGAATTGTAGAGGATATTGACTCCCTGAACACATTGGGCATCGTTCTGGTAAAAGCCATCTGTGGTATAAGTATCTTCAGCAGGACGATTTAAAAAATCAGCACAAGAGCTCATTCCTAGTAACATCGAAGTAACGATTGCTAAACTCTTTATATTAAGTATTTTCATAATATTTCCTTTCAATAATTTAGAATGATAAATTTAAACCAAATGTATAGACTTGAGGAGAAGGATAACGTCCGTTATCAGAGCCATACACATTGGCAGAAGTAGTACTTGCACCAACTTCAGGGTCGAAACCGGTGTAATTGGTCAGCGTGTATAAATTCTGAATATTTGCATAAATACGAAGCGATTCTAAATGCAGCGACTTCAAGATTTTTTTGTTGAAATTATATCCCAAAGCAATATTCTTAATTCGCAAATAAGATCCATCTTCAATATAACGACTAGACATATCAGTATTTCCATTCGGGTCAGACCCAATAGCACGTGGAATATTCGTACCCGGATTTGCTACTTTTACATTATCAATATCATCAAACCAATTGGTAACTTGTACTCCCGTCGAATTTACATAAGGATAAACCTGCGATTTATTTATTTCGGTCAAACGGGCACGATTCGTTACAAGTGACAATTGATTATCCCAGGATGATTTCATGCTTGATAAACCAATTGAAGAATAATTTAACACTTTATTACCATAGGAACCATTGATGAATACCGTTAAATCAAAGTTTTTGTAATGGAGTGTATTATTAAATCCGAAGGTGAAAGTTGGCATCGGTGAGCCCAAATTAGTTCGGTCCTTTTCGTCAATTTTACCATCATTGTTCACATCTTCATATTTTAGATCACCCACATAAGTCGTATTCGTCCGGCTATATGGTTTACTTGCAGTTGCAGGACTTTTAGGGGTAACCTTATTCCCAAGGCTGTTGGTATAATTTTCAATATCAGCTTTGTCCTGATAAACGCCAACCACTTTGTATCCATAGAAGTTATAAAGCGACTGACCAACTTCGGTGTGACTTATAACATCTGTCCATTGACCGTATCCTTCAATCGAAGTTGCGGAAGTTCCGGTCATACCCAACAATTTATTTTTATTAAACGAGATTTGAGCTTCTGTATCCCATTGAAAATCTTTATTTTTAATGTTGTGCGTCGTTAATGCAAATTCCAATCCTTTATTTTCAAGTTCTCCTATATTTCCCATTGGAGCAGCCAGGGCACTTGAAACATTCCCTTTAGTACCCATATACGACGGAAAATCAACAGCCATCAACATATTTTTAGAAACCTTTTTGTAAGCATCTGCTGTTAATTCAATACGATTATCGAACACTCCCAGATCCAATCCCAGGTTGGTTTGTTCCTGGGTTTCCCATTGAATAAAGGGATTCGCAATATTGGTAGGACGATAAGCTATACCCACACCTGTTTCCATTTTTTTAATAGCAGCACCCCAAAGATAATCGCCAATAAACTGGTTCCCGGTTTGTCCCCAACCTAAGCGTAATTTACCGTTACTAATTACGGGTTTCAGGCTTTCCATAAATGATTCGTTTGAAAACCGCCATGAACCAGCGGTCGAATGGAACGATGCCCAACGGTTATTGGGTCCGAATTTAGAAGATCCATCACGACGAAAAGTGTAAGTCAGATAATATTTATCGGCATAATTATAAGTTTCACGGGTAAAATACGAAGCCATGGAATTACTTCCAAATCCAGCACCAATGGTAGGAGCTCCTGTTCCTAATAGAGGATTGTGAACAGTATTGTCGGGCAAACTTGAATTAGAAATTCTTTGATACTTATAACTCGATTCAGACATTTCCTGTCCAAACAAGACCGTAATTCTGTGTAATCCAAAATCGTGGTTATAAGTCAAATAATTTTTAACCTGCCAAAATAAATTTTCATTTGTTTGCCATGAATCCGTGTTTATATCACGCCTCAGGTTTCCATATACATAGGTCGGCTGGAAACGTTCTGCATTTGAGTTTCCCTTATCCATAGCAAATTCTGTATGAAATATTAATCCTTTCAGGATAGTTGCATCAAAGAAAACATTGCCATTTAAAGAAGACCGTTTTAATGTATTATCTTCATCCAATGCTTTACCAATCGGATTAACACGGGTTTGACCTTCACGGGTTACACCTGTATAATTTCCATGAATATCGTAAATTGGTACATCTGGAGTGGATTGTAAGGCAATGTACAGGATACCTTCTTCGCTATCAACAAGACCTAAACGTTCATTTGTATTTGAATAAGTCATATTCACCCCCAATTTCAACCATTTTTTTAGTTGCGCATCCAGATTATTGCGAAATGAAAAACGTTTGAAATCCGTACCTTTTACAGTTCCTTGTTGACCTAAATAGGAACCCGATACAAAGTATTTCACATATTCATTACCCCCTTGGGCACTGATCGTGTGACTTTGCATTGGAGCAATTTGAAATACGGCATCTTGCCAGTTGGTTCCATTACCCAGTAAAGACGGATCACGGAATTCAACACGGGTTTCCCGTCCGGCAGTTTCTGCAGCTAAATCATTGCTATATTCGGCAAATTGTTTTAGGTTCATCACATCCAATCGTTTTGCCTGACGTTGAACGGCATACATTCCATCGTACGAAAATTTTGCCTCACCCGATTTACCGCGTTTTGTTGTAATAAGCACAACCCCATTTGATCCCTGTGAACCATAAATTGCTGTAGCAGAAGCATCTTTGAGGATTTCCATGGAAACAATATCCGATGGATTAATAGTAGAAAGTGGAGAGATAGTCGAAACAGTACCATTACCCAACGCATCGCCCAATCCAAAGTCGGCACCAGATTTTCCTGTGACTTGAACCGGAACACCATCAATAACATAAAGAGGTTCAGCACCAGAGTTGATTGTGTTTTGTCCACGCACGCGGATAGAAACGGAAGAACCCGGAGCTCCGGAAGTTTGAACAGCGGTAACACCGGTAACACGACCTTGTAAAGCTTGATCCATATTCGTAATGATAGATCCTTTGATTTTTTCTTCCCCTATTGAAGCGGAAGATCCGGAAAGGTCACTCTTTTTCATCGTACCGTAACCAATTGCCACAACTTCATTCAACTCGTGGGCATTGGATTTAAGCCGGACATTGATAATCTTACTCCTGGCTGGAATCTCTTGCTTTTCCATGCCAATATAGGTAAAAACAAGCGTAGCGTTTTGGGATGCATTTAAGCTGTATCTCCCGTTGGCATCTGTAGAAGTTCCAGTTGTTGTTCCTTTAACAAGTACGGTTACTCCAACCAACGGAGATCCATCACTGGCATCGGTAACAACTCCCGAAACAGAAAGATTCTGCTGTGCAGAAACAAAGTATACTCCAAATAAGAGTAATACCGTTAGAAAAACGATTTTTCTTTTCATGGAATTAAATTTAATATTAGAAGGTTAATTGTTGTACAAAATGACACATTTCGACTATGCAAAAATAGAGTATCATTCACAAGAAAAACTATATTATTTTAGCTATATATGATACTTTTTCGACAACAAAAGAGAAGTTTATACCAGCACTGGTACAATTATTGAAAACGATATAATGAATATTAAACCTGTTTCAAAGAATAAGGCCGAGATTTTGAATAAATACAGTTAGCGTTTTTTATGTAAACATTTCTATTTATTTCATTGATTACGAAACAATAAACTAACATAAATGTTTATATTTTTATTATGATTAAGTTAATATATCGAGTACTTCAATCGTATTAAATTCACAATTTTACGATGTATGAAGAATGATTTTCATTCTTCATTGAAATTGCAAAAAATAAAGTCCACGAATTTTAATAATACTCATAATATATTGCTTTTTATTCCGGATATAAAGAATAGAGCTTATTTCGATTTAAATGATATATCATTAATTTGCAGACCTCTCTCTAAATTTTTCTCCCAAGGAGCATAGCTATCAAGTTACGGGTTTCAAAACAGAGGATCTAATATATACTAGCCCGGGGAAAACCCTGAAAGGGTGAAACCTCGGGAAAATAGATCGGGTAAGGTTTTCGACCTGAAAGGACAGCCTAAAAATAATGATAACAATGGACTTATTTTTAATCAGCGTCTATTTTTGGAACCAGTTGTTTATCAATACTAGTGCTGTGTTAAGGCTGTTTTGACGGTAATTCTTTTAAAAAGTATAGTGAAGCCGTCACTAACAATAGTCAGCACCGCAAATAGTGACGGCTTCACCAATACAGATACGACATTTTCTACTTAACACAACACTAGTATTGCTTAGCTTGACGGCTCTGCTCCCAAGAAGAGTGACTGTGCTGAGTGCGGTTAATGATACCCTGCTTGTTACTTACAATCGAAAAGGTTGCCCTTTAACAGGACAACCTCTTCTTTAGAAAACTAAATACAACACACTCTTTTATAAATAAAGCAATTCACCTGACACTAAATTAGAAATGTTTGCTTATTTCCAACCTGAATAATTGGGAGGAGTCAACCAACCGGCATTCTGTTTCAAGACTCCGGTTGATAAGGTAATCTCGCTTCCCGGAATCGGAACAAAGCCATGAGTGTCTTTATAACGTTGAACATAACCGCCACCATTAATAGATGTATTATTCGTATCGGACAGTCCATTATAATAAGTTGGCTGACCGGCTTGCTTTGCTAATGCAGCTTCACAATACGCATCACCCCAACGACGCATATCGTTCCAACGAACACCTTCGGAAAAGAGTTCCCAACGACGTTCATTTTGAAGGTTTGCCAACGAATATCCTACTGCTGGCAGACCAACACGGGCACGCACCCGGTTCAATCCGGTAGCATTTGCTTCCAGTTCTGATTGCATAAGGAGCACATCCGCAAAACGTATAAGGACTATATCTTTTTCATTGGCTTCCTGCATATTCGTTTGCTGTGCCGCATTACCATACATAATTGCTTCAAAAGCAGGGTAATATGTTCCGGAAACTTCACACGATACAGGGCCTGTTTTTTTAGCATAAAAGTCGGTTTCCTGAACCATATTCCAGCTACCTTTTACATAACCGGGTATTTCAACAGGAATATCAACAATGCTTGCAATGCGTCTCGGATCAGTAGGTTCTGCTACTTTCCAGTCGTTCCATAAATTCGGCGCTACCGGAGCACCACCCCAGCCCTGACCAAACGGGAATGTCAGATTAAGCGGTTGGTTACCACGCAAGCCGGTATACAAGGCATATTGATTCGAATAACCTTCTGAAACCAATCCGTTGCTGTTTCCAAAATTCGAAAACTTAATAGCAAACATCGATTCAGGGTTCACCCCGCCATCATCTTCCACCCATTTTAGATTCAGATCTTTAGTCAATGTATATTGGTTTACTGTCAGTTTGTTTGTAAACGACCACAAGTTGCGGTAATCAGGCACCAAAGTATAACCTGAGTTGTTTACACAGTCATCAATCCAGGTTATAACATCCGACTTAGCCACTTTTGAACCATCAGGAAGTGTCACGTCGGTTTTATTATAAAAACCGGTATAGAACATGAAAGCTCGAGCCAACATAGCCTCAGCCGTATATTTATCCACATGACCAGCTTCCGATGCTGATGTACGGGTGGGTGCCATCAAGGTAATGGCTTTTTTAAGGTCGGATATGATCTGTCCCCATGTCTGATCCGGAGTTGATTGTGGCTTGTTTTCCGCAATAGTTGATATTACTACCGGGATGTTCTCAAATAACGACGCTAATTCATAATAATAATACCCACGTAGGAAATAAACTTCTCCAAGCATTTGATTCTTTTGAGCATCACTGCTAAAGCCTTTCACTTTGTCCATTGATTCAATCGCATTATTGGCACGAAATACTCCCTGATAACGCACAATCCATATTTGCCTGAACAAATCTGAATTCAGATATTGTAAAAACATATCCTCCGCTTGCCATCCCTGGTCATTCACTCCACCTCCACCTAAGCGGTCATCAGAAGCAACTTCTGAATAAAAGAAAAAAGTTTTTGAGGGGATATTACCATATTTGGTATTATCAAATTGCTCATTCAAATTACTATAAACACCAGCCACCATTTGTTGCGCATCAACTAAAGTCTGCGGAAAGTTCGAGGTGTTTTTATGAGTCAGATCTTTCGTGTCAAGAAAACTTTCACACGAAGTAAACAGAATTGTTGTTGCAGCTATTGCTGAAAATATTACTTTTTTCATATTTATCTTCTATTAAAATTTAAGATTAACACCTATTAAATAAGTTCTTGGACTTGGATACTGGCCTATGTCAATCCCGGATGACCAGGTGTCCGTAGTTCCTGCATTCGAACCTATTTCAGGATCCATGCCTGAATATTTTGTAATCGTAAATAAATTCTGTGCACTGAAATACAAACGAGCTTGTTTTAATACCATTTTAGGAAATAATTTTTTAAAGTCATACCCTAAAGTAAGATTCGAAGCTTTTAAATAATCCCCGTTTTCAATATAAATATCTGAAATATTTTGAAAGTTGGTGTTAGAACCTGAGGTCAGACGAGGTAATTTATTGGAGGTACCTTCACCGTGCCAGTAATTAAAGGCATCAGTTGTAAAGTTATCATACTGACTGTCGGCAAATTTACGATACGACTTAGCAATTTGTTGACCGAAAGCTCCGTGCATAGTCACTGTAAGATCGAATCCTTTGTAACCAACATTAAAAGTAAGACCTAATGTTGTGGCAGGATTTGGATTTCCTATGTTCGTTTTATCTTTATCATCAATCACATTATCGTGGTTCAGATCGGTGAATTTCAAATCTCCAGGTTGAACATTTGCCTGAAGAATACCATTCCCAGCAGCTTTCCAGGCTGCAATGTCTGCCGCGTTCTGGAAAACACCGGATGTTTTATAACCGTAAAAATAGCCAATAGGGTAACCCACCTGGGCACGGTACATTTCTGAAGTTCCCTGACTCAACACATTTAAAGCACCATGGATGATTCCTTCGGCATTAGCAATCCGGGTCACTTCATTTTTATTAAAGGATGCATTCACAGTCATACCATAGGTAAAATCTTTGCCAACATTATCGTTCCATCCTACTGCTACTTCATACCCTTTATTCACCACATCACCTCCGTTTATAAAGGGAGCACCTGTTCCGAAAATAGCCAGTTGAGGAGCTACCACCAGCCAGTCGTTTGTAGCCTTATTATAATAGTCGAGCGCAATACTCAACCTGGAATTAAATAAGCGGGCATCAAATCCAAGATCTGTTTGTATGGACGTTTCCCATTTCACATTAGGATTCGGGAGTATGCTTGGATAACCACCCGGAGTTTGTGTGGTCTTGCTGTTTCCAAATGAGTAAGCCGAAAAGTTATCAAATGCCACGGTAGAATTATACTGGAATGGAAGTATGTTGCAATTCCCATTTTCACCCCAGCTAACACGTAACTTCAAAAAATCCAACCAGCTTTTAGAGGATTCTATAAAGCTTTCGTTTGATACAACCCAACCGGCCGATACAGATGGAAAGTATCCCCATCGATGTCCTGATCCAAAATTAGAAGAACCATCTGCACGCATAACAACAGTTGCCAGATAGGTTTCTTTGTAATCGTAGTTTACCCTGCCAAAGAAAGAAGCCAGACTGCTTTCAGCCATAGGTAATCCCGTGATTTTAGTTGCCGTTGAAGTTCCCGACGTATTACTGATGTATGCATGTTCAAAATCGGTATATAAATAACCGTTATTGGTAGTCGTTAAACTTTCACCAAATCCGGAGTGTTCAATCGATTGACCTGCCAGTGCATCAAAGTGATTTGAATTGAGAGAAAACTTATAGTTCAGGGTATTTTCCAGAGTATAACTATAACTCGATCCGGCTCCCTGAGTAACAGACATATCTAAGTTTTTAATATACGGGGAATAATCATATATTGGTTGGAATGACCGGTTGGTATTTGAATTAGACTTATACCCAAACTGAGATTTGAAAATCAGATCTTTAATGGGCTGAATCTGTAAATTAGCCGACATGTTCAGATTGCTGTTCTGGGTTGTATTACTACCACGTCTGCTCACCATTTCTCCAATCGGGTTTGTTGGATTGGCAATAAGTCCCATATTCATACCGTCAGCAGCCTGATCGGCTTCACCAAAGTAACCATTTGAAGAACCGGTTATAGGAAATATCGGTGCCCCTCTGAAGGCATTCGAAATATCGTTCACATATTGTGTGCCAATACCGATACCCCCTTTATTGGTCGTATTGAAGTTCAACGTTTCACCTACTTTGATTATGTCGAAATTTTTATTTTTCAAAAGGACATGATCGGAATTCAAACGTACCGTAGTGCGATCGTATGAAGGAGCTACAGGAGCACCAATAACACCTTCCTGAGAAGAATAAGATACACCCAGCGAGAATTTGGAGATATCATTACCTCCTGCCAGATTAATTGAATGATTTTGAGTTGGTGCATTTTTATTGAGCATGGCATCCAACCAGTCTGTGCTAAATCCGTTTTGAACGTTTTGGTAAGTAGAGCCTAAAACAGATTTCCAGTCATTAACAGGCCTGCCTTCATTGGTATTAATCAGGTCTTCAATGGTCATATACTGTTTGGCATTAAGCAATGAAGGTATTTTGGATACATTCTGTATGCCCACAAAGCCATCATAACTAACCTGTATTCTTCCAGCCGTACCCTGTTTGGTCGTGATCAGGATAACTCCATTAGCAGCACGTGCCCCGTAAATGGCGGAAGAAGCACCGTCTTTCAAGACATCGATTGATTCAATATCCGAATTGTTCAAGGTATTAATATCACCACCCGCAACACCATCGATGACATAGAGGGGATCCGAGTTACCTGTGGTACCAATACCACGTATGTTTACTTTAAAATTCTCACCAGGCTCACCTGAACTTTGAGTAATGTTTACCCCCGGAGTCTGACTCTGCATAGCTGTCAGCACATTGGTTGTACTTAGTTTCTGAAGATTGTCTCCTTTTAGTTGAACAGTAGCCCCGGTTACCAGTTTCTTCTTCTGAGTACCGTAACCGATAGCGATTACTTCATCCAACATTTTCGAATTAGATTGAAGAGAGACATTAATAACGTCACTGTTCACTGTAATTTCCTTTTTCTCCATCCCAATGTACGTGAAAACTAAGGTCGATCCCTTTGGCGCACTCAGGATGTACTTCCCGTTTAAATCAGTAATTGTTCCGGTAGTTGTTCCTTTCAATAAAACAGAAACACCCAGAAGTGGTGACCCATCACCATCATCGGTTACAACCCCCGAAACAGAAAGATTCTGCTGTGCAGAGACAAAGTATACTCCAAACATGAGTAATACCGCAAGAAAAATGATTTTTCTTTTCATGGAATTAAATTTAGTATTAGAAGGTTAATTATTTATCGAAATGATACATTTCGATTATGCAAAAATAGAGTATCATTTTCAAGAAAAACTATATTATTTTAGCTATATATGATACTTTTTCGACATCAAGGCAAATGGTGACATTTAAACTCGAATTGCCACATGAACCGATTGAATGAATATTAATGCGCATATTGTTACAGAATGCTCATATTACAAAGAAAAATACATCAATTTATTTTTTTAACACACGCAAGTTATCAAGCTGAAACTAAAATATTAATATAAAATAGTCTTCAAGCATTTTCTTTTTTCAATAAAAAAAAGAATTATTTGGAATGTAAAATCTCTATTTAAATCAAATTTTGCCTTATACGCATTTCCCCACTCCGTAATTTCAGAGACTAATAAAAATCTTACATTCTCATTTTTTCTCGTATATTCAAGCTCAAATCACAGAATTAAGCAGAATAAAGAAGCTGTAATATTTTTTTACTTTTTTTTAAAACCAGTGTGTTATTCAGTTGAGTTCATTTTTTAAGACTGAATATATTGATTGATCAGCGCACACTTCCACCGAATGTAAATCCCTGTTTCCTTTACCCCCCTGACTATGAACAGGCTCCGCCTATAGCATAAAATAATGCATAGATAAATATCATTTTGTTTCTCCCCTCTGCCTTCTCCTTTTCCGGTTTGTCTCCGGTTTTATTAATAAAACTATGATCGTTGTATAATTACCAACAATTTTGGAATTAGGAATTAATGTCATTTACTCAAACTTCCAATACAATACGGTATACTTTCAGTCTTAATTTGCTTTTAGTACAAAAACACGCAATACAATTCAAATGCACTACAAATACAGAGATAAAACAGATCTTATTAATGTCTATTTTATCTCTATTTTATCACTATTTTATCACTGTATTATGTCTGTTTTATCTAAGAGCAAAATATGGGCATATTGTATTGAGAATAAAGAGAAAGGGTACAAAAAACCAATATCGTTGAGGCAAAAGCAGGAACAAGGATGGAACATTCCGAATGGAGGAAATAAAAAGGATGTAAACAAAGCGGAAAACATCATGATTCCTGATTTTCAAAAATAATTTGTGGTAGTGGTTTTTGCACCCAAGTTTAATAAAACTAAGTTCGGGTTAAGAATCATAAAGCTTTATATTTATATACTCCGTTAGGAGTTATATATCCATAGAATAATTAAATATTTCCGATCTTTTCTCCGTAGGAGATACACAGTACAATATATGTTCATGTCCTACGGACAACATTTCGTATATTATTGATCTTTTCTAGGAGTATTGATGACCTCACTTGCCCCGGATTGTCGGGGACGGCAAATTTAATTAGCCTATTCACTATAATGTAACTTCATTTTTTATCCCGAACTCAGGTTATCAATTAAGAAATCAGACCTATAAGCCCAAGCACACTGGTTTTCAGCAGATACTAAACAGGAAGATGGATCATTCAATTCGATTAAAAAAAATAACCCGTTCAAATCAGAAATTTGAACGGGTTGTTTGTCTATATTAAAACTTTCTATAAAGTCCTTTGTACGGTTTGTATCGAAAGTATTTAAAAGCCACCTTTCTTAAAGACTTTTATTTCCTCCCGTCTGTTTTTCGCCCTGTTTTCCGCAGAAGTATTTGGCACCAAAGGATCATCAAAAGCTTTACTCTCTCCTATTAGCTGGATTTCAGGAACACCTTGTTCAATGAATCTTTGCATAACATTCTCAACCCGCTTCATTCCTAATTTTATATTTACTTCGCGGGAGCCAATATCACAGGTGTGACCTATAAAGAGTAAGTGGATTTTTGGGTGCGCTATTAATATCTCACTTAATTCTTTTATATTCGCATCTTTAGCATTTGCAGCCTGATAAGAGTCGAAACCAAATTGTAAGTTCATGGTTGAGGCAATATCCTTGGCTCTTTCAAATGCAGGATCTATTGGTTGATCAGAATTGCTCGTTCCTGCCGGATTGGACAGATCTGTCGACTGATCCGGATTATTCTTTCCTGCCTGATTAGAAGGCTCTATTGGTGGTACCGGGACCAACTTATGACTGGAAGGTCGTGATAATATCGAGTTTATAAACTTCCTGAACCCTCTTGATGCCGGCTTGGTAACACTTTCTTTCGAAACAGCACTTTTCAGATTCCCTGAATTAGCAGTATTCAATGAATCGGTAGATCTTCCGAACTGATACGTTGGGGTGGTACCATTCGGGGTACCATTTGCATTCGTTGATTGTCCCGGGATTGTATTTGCCGGCTTTATTCCTGTGCCCAACTGACCGCCAACAGCAACTTTAGAGACATCGCCTGAGGTATTCAATGAACTTGTTGCATTCAATGAAGTAACAGGGGTTAACGGTCGTCCTGACTGGCCTGTTTTGCTGACACCATTCGGGTTTCCATTTACATTCGAAGATTGTCCCGGAATTGTACTTGAAGCTTTAATTCCGGACCCTACCAGACCACCAACAACAACTTTAGATACAGCACCTGACGGATTCAATGAACGTGTTGCATTCAATGGATTAACAAGGGTTAATGATCGTCCTGACTGACCTGTTCTGCTGACACCATTCGGGTTTACATTTGCATTCGAGGATTGTCCAGTTATTGTACCTGAAGTTTTAACCCCTGACCCTACCTGACTACCAACAGCAACTTTAGATACAGCACCTGAAGGATTCAATGAACTTGTTGCATTCAATGAATTAACAGGAGCTAATGATCGTCCTGACTGACCTATTGTGGTGGTACCGTTCAGGTTTGTATTTGCATTCGAGGATTGTCCCGGAATTGTACTTGAAGCTTTAACTCCTGACCCTACCTGACTACCAACAGCAACTTTAGATACAGCACCTGACGGATACAATGAACTTGTTGTATTCAATGGATTAACATGATTTATTGATCGTCCTGACTGATCAGTTGTGCCAGTACCATTCATGTTTATATTTCCATTCGTAGATTGTCCCGTAATTGTAGTTGATGGTTTAACTCCTGAGCCCACCTGACCACCAACAGCATCTTTAG
>Ga0302210_10000426_pt1 | contig 19440 bp, 41 predicted proteins | sample II_Fen_E3_2_FD_198793 | JGI IMG/M metagenome (GOLD analysis project Ga0302210, IMG submission 198793) | Peat permafrost microbial communities from Stordalen Mire near Abisko, Sweden - II_Fen_E3_2 | ecosystem: Environmental > Terrestrial > Soil > Wetlands > Permafrost | place: Sweden: Abisko... | reverse complement strand
CACGTTAAACCGCCATATCTTTCAGTGGCGGTAAACTCAATACCACAATATGGACATTTACCGGAAAAGGTACGAAACATTGAAATTAAAGGTGACACAATCCAAAAAAGTATCAATGCACAAAGTATAAAAGTAAAAAAACCGGGAGAACTAATCAAGGAATATATATATATTCCTGCACCTACACCCATCAAACAACGAGGTATAAAAGAAGACATAGCATCAGCAATAGCGTTTCCAGGCATATTCTTTGCGGTTGTGTATTCTTTACCTGCCAAAATAATATTTTCAATAGGCGGTTCAAAAGAATCATCTATATTAGTACTTGTAAAAGGAGCACCACATTTAGGACACATATTCCAGTCTTCATGTATTTCTTGTCCACATTTCACACAATACATAATAAACATATCTCCTTTAGTATAAATTTTATAATACATGAATTATGGTTATCACTTACAAAACTTAACAAAAATCACATTACCTTCATGTCTGTAACTTTAGGGCGAACATATTCATATTGTTCATCTAAAATATTATCCACTGTTTTTTTACCGCGTTCATCGAGAGCACGGTATTTTTTTATGTGTTTTTCTTCTGATTCTGAAAGATTTGTATTTTTAATAACTTTATCTGATATGCAGCCTTGTTCATATATCTCATAGAAATAATCTGCTGTTACACCTAATACTTTGGAAACTCTAATAAGTACGTCAATATCAACTTTCATGCTATCACGTCTTATCATACTGTATAAGGTACTAGGAGAGATGTTTGCATTTTTAGCTATCTCATTGACATTAGTTTTTTTTTCTTTAATTAAATCATATAAAATTTTTCCAATACCCAAATAAAAAGCCTCCTTTTTATTCATAGTACAAGTATATAAATAAATAGTCAACAAAAATATGTGCAAGTGCGCAAAAAAATGTTGACAATATACGCAAACGAAAGTATTATAAAAATATAAATTACGCATTTGCGTAGAAAGAGGTGGGCTGTGTACATTAATTTAAAAGCACAAATGGCTATACACAATATTTCAATTGAAAAAATTGCGGAAGTTTTAAAAATTCATAGAAACACCGTGGCAAATAAATTAAATAGGGGAGTATTTTCTATAGATGAAGCATTTTGCATAAAGAAAAATCTATTTAGAGAATATGATATTTATTATTTATTTAATAGGAATAATAAAAACCAATCCGCATAAAGAAAGGAATGATTAACGATGAAGTTAATTTTATTTGGTTTTATTACAGGGATAGTAGGTGGAGCATTGCTGAAAATGCTGTTGAGATAGTGTTTGATAAATGCCAACCGGTAAGCATACCCGGAATAAAGCCTATGATTGCTATACCGATAATTAGCAGAAAGGGGGTGAGAAAATTATGTTTCAAGTAACGGCAGAATTAAAAGTGAAAAATGCTGGTAAATTACAGGCCGCCATTGATAAGACGCAGAAAGCACTTGATGAATTGAAAGCGAGTATGTGGGAACTAAGTAATTTAGGTGTAGTGGTAGAAGTAGAGGAAAACCGCCAGCAGTAACTGACGGTAACCTATTATTTCTTATCTTGTAAATACGTAATTACTAGATTTTCGAATTGTCCTAAAGCATAAAAAGTTTGTTTAGCTAATTCATTCAAATCATCTTTATTGCAGTAGTCCTGTGTAGATGTTTCATGATTGAAATTAACATTTTTCTTGAATTCATCTAATGTGGCATCAAGATTTTTTTTAAGTTCTGTAGTATTCAAAACAATCACCTCCTTTCATTGGTGATTATAACATGATTAGCAGAATGGGGGTGAATAGCAAGATGATAGCAGAAATTATTATTGATGATGCTAAAGTAAAAAAAGGCATTAAGGAATTAGAAGTAATTATGGATCAGCTTTACGACAAAGCATATCAATTAAGAAAAAACTCACAGATAAAGGTGAGATTAACATCAGAAGAACCTTTAAAAGAAGAAGAAGCCACCAGCGGTAACTGGTGACTTCTTGAAAAATCATTTTTTAGAATTTTCGACAAGGACTTTTTGAAAATCGTCAAAGGCGTGCTTGATTTCGGCACCAAGGCTGTAAAATGCCTCGAAAACATCATCATCAAGCCTTTCTTCATACTTAGACAAAGTTTGTTTATAAGAAGCTGTAAATTTGTCTACAGATAAAGATAAGGCATAATCTAAATCTTTGCTGTCCATATAATCACCACCTTTCGTTGGTGATTATAACATAAATAACGGAAGCGGTGATCAACATAAAAGATTTATGGAAAAAAGGTAAAGACGATTTTGAAAAAAAACAAGCAGAACAAGAAAGAAAATTAAATAGGATTATAAATGTTACTTTAGATGAAATGAAAAAGGAAGAATTAACTTTAGAACAAGCAAATAAGGTTGTACAAAAACTACAAGCCGCTATCGGCGAGTTAGCAGAAGCGGCTTGTAGGAAAACAAAAATTTAGTAATCCAGTATAAAAAAGGAGCCAATTGAAATGGAACAGCCAATAAAAAATTTTACAAAAATAAATATCGAGATTGATGGAACAGCTAAAATTACTAAGGTTGTATATATTGTCACAGGGCTTGCGTTAGGAAATATATTTGCGGCATTTGTTGTTTATTCTGTTAAAACTTTAATTTTCAAATAAGACACAAGCCTATTATAAAGGGCATAAACGGTGATTATTATAGGCATGTAAGATAACGTGTAAGAAATAATTGCCGTTATTTTTTTACCAATAATGCGCCAGAGGGGGGCAAACGAATGGCGGAAGAAAGAAAAATTATCATCGAGTCTGGTAATGGGAGTTTAGACGATGTGTTAAATATTGCCGCTGCTGGTATCGCGGCACTTATATTTCAAAGTATGGGCAAGCAAGAAAATACAATTGAAAGGAACATAGCGAATGGATACCATTCAAACACTAATTGAGCAAAAACAAAAAGTGATTATTGTTATGTGCGATGCAGATAAGCGTGATAACGTCTTACGATTCCTTGGAGAGGTTGACATGCAATATCTTAACCCGACACTTGATGACTTTGAAAAAGACTTTAAGACGATTTGTGAGGAGGACAGGAGAAACAATGAAAAATAAACCATGTAAGAAAACATTTTGTGCATCAAACTATGCACATTATCCGAAGCTAAAAAGGTATGGAGAAAAATGCATGAATCCGAATGCATGCACGATGCTGGAAATCGCCCAACAAGCGAATGTAATCAATATATTAGATAGACCCATCAAAGAGGGATACAAATATTTACAAGAGTTAACGGAAAAAGAATTGGAATATTGCATACACGCAGAAAAGCGTGCCGGTGGGCTTGCAAAGCTACAGGCAGAAAAGAGGCATCGGACATGTTGACTGAGGTCAAGCCCATAGAAGAAATTGAGCGGGGACTCATTGCACAGTTTGGCAGCAAGCTGGAACCGATACGTGCGCCACTAAAGGACCGTCAGCATTATGCAAGGCTGGCAAAGCTAACAGAGGAACCATATAAAATCAAAAAACACCACCAAAACGCGGATGAATTTATCCGAAGCAAGTTAAGCCATTAAGGTGGTGCAAGAATGCTATATGAAAATAAACGTTGTCCAATATGCGGCTCGATCATGATGACCGCAGTCCAGTGCCAAAGGAATAAAGCAAAGATATGCATGAATCATTGCTATCAAGGATGTACGTTTTTAAGGTGGGATCATTGCACGTACTTGCAAATGAGCAAAGAAAAAAGCAGCTTCCAAGAAAGAAACTGCTATCAAGACAATCCTATAAAGCAAAAACAGCAGCGCGTCTAACACTGCTGTTTTCATAGGCTGATTTCGAAATATTTACGTAATTATTATAGCACATTTTGCGTAAAAAGTCAGCCTGAAAAGAGCTTAAATAACTTGATAAAAGTATTAATCTATCGACACATATTATAAAAAAAGTATAGATAGATCAATACTTTACAAGATGGTAAAACAAAATTAAAAAGCAGGTTGACAATATGGGACGTTGGAGAAAGAAGATTAAAGCCGGAAACACATTTGAGATTTTCGAATATGCTTCTGGGAGAAAAGGGTTGAAAATTCCTGTAGCCCCAAAAAGCAATGAAACGAGTGAAAAACAAAAACGGCAAAATGACAAAAATGCTGAAAGTAAATGTCGGTGGTATATCAATCAAAACTTTAGAGCTGGAGATTGGTGGATATATTTGACCTATCCGGCAAAGATCAGACCGACAATAGAGAAAGCAAAAAACGATATAAGCAAATTTTTCCGCGGAATGAGAACAATTTATAAAAAAGCGGGAAAAGAACTGAAATACATCATGGCGGCAGGGATGGGGAAACGCGGAGCAGTCCATTTTCATTTAGTCATGAATTACATTGAAGCAGGAAAGATTGCAGAGGTTTGGAGAGCGATTGCAGGAACAAAAGAAACTCCATATCCAACAATGAATTTTAAGCCGATGGATACACGTATCAATCACGCAGATCTTGCGGCATATATTATCAAAAATACATTGGAAAGTTTTTATGATCCAGAGCGTCGTCTTTATGCCGATCGATTTTGCAAAAGCAGAAATTTAAAAAAACCAAAAATTACAGTAAAAAAAGTAAAAGCAAAAAGATGGAGAAAACCAAAGCCGCCAAAAGGGTATTACTTAGATAAGCGGTACACATACGAAGGATATACAGAAGATGGGTACCCGTACCGACACTATATTTTTATAAAAATCCATGGCGAAGAATACGAAACATAACATAGCGTTGTAAGCACGGGGGCGAAACTCATGGAAAGACCTTTATTAGACAATGTTCCACCAGAACTAGTGCAATATATCAGTGACCTTGAAGAACGAAACAAAGTACTTGAAGCAATTGTGAAAGCTGTTAAGACAAATTCGAAAATAAAAGGAGATATTTGCAATGAATGATGTGAAATTAGATTTACCACCAGAACCAGGAATTTATAAGGTTTTTCGCCGTGATCCAGTAACCAATGAACGTATTTATGTTGGTACGGCGGAGGTTGGTTTCGAAAGCGTTCCATCTAGCAAAAAGAAATCGGTTAAGAAACATAATAGTGCGAAAATAATAGATTTGTCGGTTAAAAGGAAAAATCAAGCAACTCATTCAGATTGAAAATAATTTAAGGAGAACGCGAGGTGTGACAGTGTATGAGCACAAGAAGAATGAAAAAAGTAAAAATTACCAAAGAGGGAAAAATCAACATAATTTATGAGAAACAAATGAAAAGTACCTGGGATGAATACAGCTTTATCTGTTCGGAGCATGCAAAACCAAGTTTTTATGAATCTTTTACGAAGATGATTCCCTATGTCATTGAATTATGTGAATTACCGGACGAATATAAGCAGCGAATCACAGTGAAAAGCATATCATTTTCTTATGGCGGCGATGATGAAGTTATGGGAGCAACGATGAGTGCAGCTATGGAATTGCAGCATTCAAATTGTCCGTTAAATCTCAATACACCGCATAAACCTAGTGAGCCTTATAATGCAATGCAGGAAGAACCAATACTGGATCAGTGCTTAACCGAAGAATGTGTGGCGGCATTAGACAACATTTGCGCGGAAGCCGTAGCGTATATAGATGGCGAGCGGGAACAGACAAGCTTATTTCAAGAAGAAACTATAAGGGAGACTGAAAATCATGAAGAAAATATCCATTATCAACAATAAAGGCGGCGTGGGAAAGACCACCACTACGATTAACCTTGGATATGAGTTCAGCCAACATTTTGACAAACGAGTCCTGTTGATTGACCTTGATCCACAAGCAAATCTGAGCAAATTCTTTTCGGTAGATGAAGATAGACCAACGATTGCACATGTTCTTATGGGCGGTATAAAAATTCGAGAAATAATCCAGCACACAAACTATGAAAATTTAGATATTGTACCGACAAGTGAAGATTTAAAAACGGCTTGCGAAGCCTTGGCCGTTCCGGGTGGGAATTTGATACTCAGAAATATTCTTGAAGAAGTACAAGATGATTACGATTTTTGCATTATTGACAATGCACCAGCACTGGGGATCAGTACAGACAATGCCCTTGCCGCCAGTGATGAAGTGATTGTGCCTATATGCATTGATACATTCGGATTTTGGGGACTTGATAAAATCATGCGAGATATCGAAAAAGCACGCCAAGTGAATCCGACTTTGTACTTTGATGGTTGTTTAGTAACAAGATACAAAAATGATAATATATCGCGAGAAGTAACACGACAGATGAAAGCCCAAGAAACATACCCTGTATTTGATACCAGCATACGTGAAAGCGATACCGTGAGACGTGCGGCTTTCGAAGGACAACCAGTCGTTGAAAACTCATTACGCAGTGGGGCGGCGGTAGATTACCGTTTATGGGTGAAAGAATACATCGAAAGTAATTTGTGCTCATTATGAGCACAAAACAGGGAGAGAATTTAATGATTGATATAAATAAATTGATTACAAAAAAAGGCAATATTAACAGTGGGATTCTTGCTGTTGTAGATGCACAAGATCGGTTTGTCGTCACAAATATTGATATAGATGATTTAGTACCTTCAGAAGACAATTTCTATTCATTAACCAATATTGAAAGCCTAAAAGAAAATATTGAAGAATTTGGACTTCAACAAAACTTAACTGTTATGCGCCGTCCAGACAAAAAGTATGAAATAATATCGGGGCATAGACGGCATGAAGCTTGTCGTTTACTGGTAAAAGAAGGAAAAAAGAAATTTAGCTGGCTACCTTGCCGAATCATACCGACTATGAGCGATACCGTAAAAAATATTCTGCTTATTACGATGAATAGTGAAACACGAAAAAAAACATCAGCTGAAATAACAGAAGAAATTGAACGGCTGAAAATATTATATACGGATTACAAAAAAGAAAATCCAGAATTTAAAGGGCGAATTCGGGAAAACATAGCAGAAAATATGGGAATGTCAGTAGCCAATGTGGGGCGGCACGAGAAGATCAGTAAAAACCTTATTCCTGAAGCAAAAGAAGCCTATAAGGCCGGCGATATGAATTTCACGGCAGCGGAAGAAATGGCCAAAATGTCAGCGGCAGACCAAAAAGCCGTATACGAAAAAACCGAAGGTAAACCGGCCGCGAAAGATGCCAAACAGCATCAGCAGGAAACACACCGCGAAACAGCACCGCCGAAAAAGCCAAAGCTACAACCATCAGCAGAAACCGAACACAAGATTTTTGCAGTAACGGCAACCGTGGCCATGCTGGAAGAGAAAAAAAGCGAAGCTCTGGTACTTATGCAAACGGATGAAGAAAACGGCAACACGGGCGGCGCAGCGAATCGAAAAGCGCAGGCACAATATTTAGATCACTTGCAAGAGACAGCAGAAAAGGACCTTGAAAAGTTAAAAAGATGATGTGCTCAGTGTGAGCACAAAATAAAAGGAGTGATTTTCTTGTTAGAACAGGCAATTGCAAAAATCGAAGCGGAAATGGAAGCATCAAAAGAACCTTATATAAAATTTATCGGGCAGTACATGATTGACCATATTAAGGGAACGCCAACGGATGCGGCGGCTATTATGCAAGAAGGAAAGACAGTTGCCGGAAGCCTTGCATTCATGAAAGCTAAAGCGAAGACGAAGGCCACGGGCGGATATGCTGTGTTTACTCCAGACGAAGGCTTTGCCATTATCATGGAATATTACGGCTTACAGGGAGAAACGGCAACGATAAAAGCACAAGAACCACCGAAGAGAATAAATCTGAACATAGATGAGCTGCTATAAGGAGGTGGACTGAATGGATCGCGAAGTGAGACAAATATTAAGGCATTTCCCTAAGACTATCAGTAAGACCATTGAAAAATTTGTGACCGACAGTGCAATGGAGCATAGCCGGTACATATTTATGGCAGACAGGAAAGCGTGGCGGGCGGGTTACTGCTCGCACTGCCACAAAGAAATCATCATGCCGGAGCGGTCAAAGCATAACATGAAAACGATTTGCCCAAAATGCAAAAGCAAGGTTATCGTGAAACACTCATGGAGAAAGCAAAATAACATCGTCGACAAAACATATTTCCATTATTACGAAAAATCAAAAATAAATCCGCAGGCAATCATATGCCGGGGGATATACGGGACCTGGACACATAAGGCACGGTACAATACAACAGAAAAAACGTATGAAACACACAGCTATTATATTTTTGAACCGGGAAAGAGCACAATGATGACCGCCTGGCATGACTATTACTATGGACCGCCTATAAAATACGAAATCAAGAAAAGCACATTTCCTCGTTTCATCAACTATCAGAATATCAAGGATATATCCCTAGACATATCAATCGCCAGCATACGGACGGCGGTAAAAGATACACCATTTCAGTATAGCGTGTGGGAACATTATTACGATCATCACAACTTAGCTGACGGTTTTGTAAGATACTTTGCGTTATATGCAAAATATCCATGTGTTGAATATCTAACTAAAATGGGATTTTGCCAGATTATTCAAGATAAAATATGTGGAGGACAAACACTGAATGTCTTTAACTATAAGGGAAAAAACATGGAAAAGATTCTCCGAATGAAATTAAATAAGCAAGACTGTAAAGATTTGCAGAAATACCGGTGCAAAATAATGGCGCATGATTTGAAAATGTGGCAACTTATAAAAAAAGACGGATCAAAAACATCTCTCACGGAAATAATTGAAAAAGCAGATAGTAGTGGTGTTGCATACCTTGCTAGGGTAAATAAATATGTTCGGGTAGAGCGAGCGATTGCCTATACAGAGAAACAAAAAGAGATTGCCAAAGCAAAAAAAGAAAACAACTGGAATTACGGGCTGTCTACCTATGCGGATTATATTCATGATTGCAGTCTACTTGAAATGGACATGACAGATAAACGGGTATTGTTTCCAAAAGACCTATACAAAGCACATCAAAATACAATCAAGCAGGTAAAAGTGAAAGAAGATCAGGTTCTAGCACAAAAAATTAAAAACAGAAAGCAGATATTAGAAAATAAGTTCTTGTACAAAGGGAAAACATTCCTTGTTCGGCCAGCTGCGACTTCGAAAGAATTGATTGCCGAAGGAAAAGCGTTGAGCCATTGCGTTGGGACCTATGCCGAAAGCCATGCAACAGGCAAGACAAACATTTGCTTTATTCGACAAGTCGCAGAGCCGGACAAACCATTTTATACCATGGAAATATCGAATACCGGTAAAATCGTCCAGATCCGTGGAAAAAACAACTGCGCACCGCCGGAAGAAGTAAAATGCTTTATCAAGCGCTTTGAAAATGCAAAATTGACCAAAAAGAGAGAAGGTAAAACAGCATGAGTGAAATAACACCCGTGAGATCACCGGAAATCATAGCAGCAGAAATAAATAGTATCAAAGCACAGACACAACAGATTATGTTGCAAGCGAGTATTGAAATTGGGCGGCGCCTAGCGGAAGCAAAAGCCGCCGTTGGACATGGAAACTGGACAAAATGGCTGAAACAGTCGGTTGACTATAGTGAACGGACAGCAACCAACCTCATGAGAATTTTTAACGAATATGGCAATGGACAAGAAAAGCTATTTGGACAGTCAAATCAGCAAGCGTTTGCCGAACTAAGTTATACACAAGCAATCGCCCTGCTGGGCATTCACGACGAAGACGATCGGGCAGAATTCATTAAGGAAAATGATGTTGATTCCATGAGTACCAGGGAATTGCAGGAAGCAATCAAAGAACGGGACAAGGAAAAAGCGGAGAACGAAAAGTTATCTAAAGCCTTGGAAGCCGAAAAGACAGCAAAAAAGACCGCGGAAAACACAGCCTTTGATTTGCTTGCGGAAAAAGAAAAAGAATCCAAGCGGGCGGAAGAACTTGAAAAACAGCTTGCTGAAGCCAAACCAGCAGACAAGGAGAAAATGAAGCAATTGAAAAAAGACTTGGCAGAGCAAAAAGCCAAGGTAAAAGAACTGAATGACCGTCTTGCCGAGCCAATTGAGGCGGCTATCGTCGAAAAAGTCCCGGAAGCAACGGAACTAGAATTAAAAGCCCTTCGTGAGCAAGCTGGAAAACTACAAGCGGCTACTGGTCAAGAAAAAGCCGTGCTAGAGTTCAAAACCTATTTTGATATCGTGCAAAATGATGCAGAAAAGCTTTTAGGGGCAATCGATAAGATAGAAAATGAAGAAATGAAAACAAAATGTCGTGCTGCCGCTGGTAAAGTGCTTGATATGATTCGCGGACAAGTCGGGGAGGCTAAATCATGAGCTTGCCAAAAGAAACAAGCGAAAAAGTTTTACCTATACTAAGCAAGATGGACAGCCTTGATGGAATAATATATGTTTGTCCACATTGTCATAGATATGTTACGGCTGAAAGAGGTATAAAGACCTGCAAAAAGTGTGGCGGTATAGTAGACAATGACACTCGATTACGATATGCGGAATCTGTAAAGTTTGATGGAGAAGAAAGCTGGGGAAAATCAAAGCTAAATGCGATAACGGGGGATCTTTTAAGCGGAATTATGTAAACGAACTAAAATGAAAGAAATTGAGGCGGATAGGAAATGAAATTTTATAGTTTTGATTCATCAGATTTTGATTATTATGCTCTTATTTGGGCTAAAGACGAAGATGAAGCAATAGCACATTATAAAGAAACAGTATGTGAATGCGTTGATAAAGATTGCGACAGCCCAGTAGAGGTAGATATTGATGAAGTATTAGAAAAAATGATTGAGGGCGGATTCGACGGCGACAAAGAACATATGGCGATTGGCCATATAGGAAGGCTATACGAAATTATATCGAGCAAAGAACCAAAAATTGTATTACTTGATGGAAATTTATGAGAGAAGGGAACAATGAAAGCTATAAAGTAAAGTGGACTCCAGCAGATAAATTCGAATAAGGGGGCGGGTAATTTGGCAAGATCGGGATATATGGCAGATACAACTGCCTGGACAGCAATGAACAATATATGTCGTACACAGCGGGCGGGACGTCGCCAAAAGGAGCATAGGCGCAAAAAGCAACGTAGAGAGCAGAAAATTATTGATTGGCAAAATCATCAGCCATCAATAATCCTGCAAGGTGCTAAACCATGAGCGGAATATATGCAGCAGGTATCAAGCCAGTAGCAAAGAGCGAAAGAGACCATATGAACTGGTACCGCCGGAAGCAAGAACAAGAAAAGTCAAAAACGGGGAAGAGAAAATCATTTTTAGATTGCTTGAAACAAGAAATGAGGTCAAAAAAATGAAGGCAATAACAGTATTAGAGCCGTGGGCTTCCCTCATCGCTTGCGGTGCAAAGAAAATAGAAACAAGATCATGGAAAACATCTTACCGTGGAAAAATCGCAATACATGCGGCGAAGTCAAAAAAGTGTATAGATATGGCTGGCGATGAACCTTTCAAATCAGCCTTAAAAGGAAACCGGGGATTCATGATAGATACAAAAACGGGGCTAGTATGCTGCCCTGGATGCGTAATTGCAATAGCAGATTTAGTAGACTGCGCACAATTTGCCCATACATTGATTCCTAAAAGAAATACAATTTTATTAAAGAACCAAGAAGTTGGGAAAAGTGAAATTGAATTTGGAGATTGTACGCCAGGACGTTGGGGATGGATATTGGAAAACGTTCAGCGAATTAAGCCAGTACCAGTAAAAGGGCAGCAGAGAATCTGGAATTGGAACATTCCAGATGATTATTTCATAGAAAACTTTTTTCAGGGGGTGAAATGAATGGAAATGCCACAAAACATGAAGATGCTAAGTCGAGAAGAACACACCGCGCAGCATAAAGGAACTTTGACAGTGGAACGGATCAGTGATGAAAAGTTAAATGCCATGATAAACAATGCATCTTACAGTATTGATTGGAACAAAGAGAAAAATCAAGATACTACAGACCATGAGCAACAATACAGTATTTTGAAAGAACTCAAGGAATGCCGTGAGACCAAAACAACTTGTAAGAAAGCATTACCGTTTAAAGAAATAATAAAAAGTTTAGAATCAATTAGCGGAACATTTTTAGTTGCAAGCGTAAAGAACGGAGAAATCGAAGGTACTTTTTGCGGAAATGAAAGCGAATTACTCTCAATAGTCAATTTCACTTTTGACAAATTAGAAGAAGCATCTAATGGAGAAATAACAAAGCATGATTTAATTGATGCACTTCTTTCAGCGGAAGGTGAGGACTGATGGAAAGAAAGCCACCAAGGGGCGTTACTCCCCATAACTTATGGAAAATGAACATTTTAACAGACAGAATGAACGATATTGCCAGGGCAACCAAAGAATACAATCACGCGGGAAAGAAATACCCAGAAGAATGGATTGATGAATGGAACGAATTGCTAAAAGAAAGAGAAGCCTTAGAAAGTGAAACGGCGGGAGGATGCAGTCTTATAACAATATACGGTGAACCAGGAGAAGAAAACGGAAAATGTGTAGGTTTTAGAAAATCAGATGAAAACGACGAACCAACTGAAAAATGCATGGAATGTAAAAAAATATATTTTATGAAGGTGATAAATAATGGCTAAACTTGCAAAGTTAACAATGTACACCAGCGGAAAACCTATATATTTCGCGATAGATAAAATCGTTAGCATCTATGAAACAGAATTATACAAAAATCAACACCGCACAACGATTAAACTAAAAAACCACAAAAACTATGTCAGAGAATCGCTGGAAGAAACAGCAAAGATAATCGAAGCAGCAGCTCCTGCTTTTGTTTTCAACAATATCAACACGAAATGAGGAGGTGAAAAGTAATGACCAAAGCAATTAATGATGTAATTGCCGAACGTCAGCGGCAAATAGAAAAAGAAGGGTTTGATAATAAGCACGATAACCAATGGAGAGATGAAGAACTGGCACAAGCAGCAGCAATATATGCGCTATCACCTCAGTCAAGAGAAATAAAAGTAGAAGGTGGTATGATATCTCCTTTGTTGCTAATAGAAAGAATATGGCCATGGAATTTTGAATGGTATAAGCCAACGGTTAATGATCGGCGCAAAGAGTTAGTAAGAGCAGCGGCATTAATACTTGCTGAAATTGATAGACTTGATGCCATTAAGAAAGGTGAAGAATGATGGAAGGGTATGCAAGAAAACAGTTTGCTATTAGTAACATAAAAGAAGATTGGTTGATTTGCCCAAAGTGCGGCAATGATGAAGTCTATTACGAAAATCCAAGAACAGGCAATGGATTGTATAACTGTGATTTTTGCGGGTTATCAGGGCATGAAAGAAAGTTTAATTATCATTTTAAAATCAGAAAGTGCATATTGAGAAGGTGTGTGAAAAATGAAAGAAGTATTCGGGTTGACCATAGACACTGAAACGATTTATTCAGAAGACAAATATATGATTGTACAGGAAATAATTGCAAATAACGGCTATGAGTATGATGTGCAAAAAGCTTGCGAAGAAAGCAAAAAAATTTGGGGGAGCGGATATCAGGCACATGAACAGGCTTGCGATCGAGGCGATATTCAGAGGTTTTTTAATAAATATCCATCGTTTAAGAATATTTTGCAAAAGGTAGTTAATTGCGACGCTGGTAGATACTATAAAACAGGCAGAGAAATAGAAGGGATGACGGTATTCAAGAAGTGGATGTCTGACGAGGAATTTTACAGAATGCCAGAATATCAGTGAGAGGATAATAAAAACATGGTTGATGAAAAAACATGGAAAGAATTTAAAGATAGTGGATTGTTGTGGTGGGTAAATATGATTATTCATACCTTTGGTTGGGCAATCGTATATGAAAGCGAAAATGGAACGTTAACAAGAGTTTATCCGGCACGGGTAAAATATCGTGGCTTTGATGAAAAATCAAACGACGAAGGATATGAAAAAGTTACTAGATACATGAAGGAAAATGCAGAAAATCTTTTGAAAGAAACAGGGGTAAGTAATCAACAGCAGATAAAAGGAATGTCTGGCAAAATTTTAAAGATAATTAATGAATTGAGCAAATTTGAGGATAGATTTGCAATGTGGGCAACGCAAAATACATTATTATTTTTAACAATGCTTTCATCAGGGTTTTTAAGTGGTGCTACAATTACTTTTTATTTATTTAAAAACTGGGTCAGATGATAACGTAAAGGATTAACAGATTAGAAATGGGATGTTGAATAGTGGATATAAAAGAAAAGGAAAAAATAAATCTAGAAGATCAAATAGCAGCATTAAGGGTAATCAAAAGAACGTGTGCAAACAGTCAAGCAGACCAAGGGTGCAGATGTTGTCCATATGGTATAGGTGATGGTATAGGTAGTGAATGTATATTTAAGACAGCATACTACCCGTCTTGTATTAATGTTATGGATATGCCAACAAAAGCATATGTGGAAGTAGGTGCTAAATAATGAATGATGGTCTTACTAGAAAAAATGGTAAGGCAGTATGTAATAGGTGCGGACAGATAGAACCAGAGTTAATCATTGATAGTTTTATCGACGAAGCGGGCGGGTATTATCGACAGGAATGCCGTTGTAAAAAATGTAACAATAGAATCATTTTTGTTGGAAATAGAAAGGATATTGAAAAACTGAGGATTTGATATTGATAACAGTACTAATACCTATGAGTTTGCCATGGATAAATGAATCTGATTGAAAAGGTGGGATAAGATTGGGATATATTATAAGCATCGTAAGCGGTGCATTCATAGGAATAATAGCAGCAGTGCTAATTATTGCGATAGATGCTGTGAAATAAAATAAACCAATATACTTTATGTCGAGCGACAGCAGAAGAGAGGTTGATCAAAACATGGCTAAAAAAAGAGGGCTTTGGTTCTGCCAAGATTGCCGCGTACCTATGAAATATAACGAACAAGATGATTTCTATAAATGTCCCAAATGTGGAATAGAGGTTTGGTATCCGATAGAATCAAAATCACAGGATGAAGTTGTACAGATGATGCAGGAAAAATACAAATCAAATCTACCACCTAAAGATTATTTGCCAGCTGGTGAAGCCGCAAAGGGCGGTGGTGGAAGCAGCAAGGGAAAGAAAAATTCAAGCACAATGAAGAAGTCTATATCACAAATTAATGCCAGCCTTGCTGGAGGTAGCGGATTATTTGAATCAAAATAATTTGACATTTTTTGACGAATCAGTTAAAATGAATTTAATTGGTCGTGACCCTAAATGTAAATTTACATAAATATCTAAGCCGTTGGCATTTGCTGACGGCTTTTTCTTATACAAAAAATTAAGCGTTGTCGATAATTCGACGACGCTTTTCTTTATGTGCGAAAGGGGTGCAGAACGATGATAGACCTTAGAAAGCACAAACGTGTGAAGCTAACAAGCAATGTCGCAAAATCTAAATTAAATTTAGAGATTCACGAAAGGGACAATTATACCTGCATTGTCCCGGAATGTGGTGGTTATGTATCAATTAACGAGAAATGGCATCATGAGCCATGCGGACCATATAAAGAAGATGTAATAGAAAAAGGATGCTTGCTATGTTATAAACATCATCAAGAACGGGATAATAAAAATAGTAAACAGATACGACAATGTTGCGAAAATTATCTAGAAGAACTCTATGCTGAAAGAAGATGGTAAGGTGGTTCATTGCAATAATGATAAATGCAGATTCAACAATGGAAACAAAGAATGTACACTTGAAGACGTTTGTTATGTAGATCGGTTATGCATTACATTTCGGAAAAGAGCGAAAGAAGATAATTATAAAGAAATGATGAAAGCCCCGTTTAATAGTGGGTGCTATAAAGGCAATGGAGGAAAACATATTGGGAAACATGGGAAGGTGATTAAATAGTGGCAGCTAGATTAATGCGACCATGCAATCAGCCAGGGTGTGGCCGACTGACGAATGATCCGTCGGGTTACTGTGAAAAGCACCGATTCGATAAACATAAGCAATATACAAAACAACGACGTGACAAAGTAGAACAATCTTTTTATCGTGGGCGAAAATGGACAGAGGAAAGCAAAGCATTTCGAGCAGTACATCCCATATGTCAGATATGCCATGATAAATCAACCAAGATAGCGCATCATGTGCCAGAACTACCAATACTTTTAGCACGTGGCGATGATCCGTATGATTGGCGTTTTCTACAAGGAGTATGTTATAGCTGCCACGAGAAAACGAAGAGATAACAGTGGGAATCTAGGCAAAAAGAAGTGATACAGCGAGGTTTTAAGGGGGTATACGGGTAAAATCCCTGCAGCCCTTATGTGCCGGAGAGCGTGCCCCAGCCCAGCTTGTAAAAAATTCGTTTTATGAAACTTTTGGAGAAACTAGGTGATTGGAGTGGGAAGAAATGCAAAACCTATCAGTTTATACTTAGCACAAAAAAACCCGAATCGGCTTACACAGTCTGAGATTGAGCGTCGAAAACAAAATGAAATAAAAATGGGAAACGCAAAATTAAAATGTCCAGTCTATGTAAAAAATAATGTAAATGCATATGCAAAATGGAAAGAAATAACGAAGATTTTTAAAGATATTGATTTCGTATCGTCGGGTGATTCGGGTTTACTTGGAAGATATTGTATGGCACATAGTGAATATATGACATTGCTTGATCAGAGACAAAAAATTGAACGATTTGAGATCGATTATTCAAACTTAGCAAATCATTTTGATGTAGAACTTTTAGAAGGACTCGACAGCTTTTTTAGATTTGATCCGGTCATGAAATTAGATAATGCCATCAACAAAAAAATGGATATGCTGATCAAAATGGAAGATCGTTTGTTCCTGAATCCGTTGTCGAAAGTAAAAAATGTGCCAAAGAAAGAACCTAAAAAAGAAGATCCACTCGATAAAAAAGGATTTGGTAACGTATGATTCGGGAGTGGCTAATTGATTACAGCAATGATGTGCTTTCAAACGAAGTTATTGCATGTGTCAAGCACAAACAAGCGTGTAGCCGATTTTTGAATGATGTAAAACGTGAAGGAACCGATGATTTTCCTTATATATTTGACGAAGAAAAAGCCATCCGATTTTTAAATTGGATGGGATTATTTAAGCATACAAAAGGGGTACTAGCAAAACAAAACATTGTGCCGGCTGATATCCAGGCATTTATCTTTTCTAATATTTACGGATGGGTGCATAAAGACTCTAACCTGCGCCGATTTCGCAAAGCCTATTGGCAGGTTGGCCGTAAAAATGCAAAGTCGCAATCTTTGGCATGTGTTGGTAGTTACGAGGAAATGGCATTGGGCGAAAATATGTCTGAGGTGTACGTTGGAGCTACGAAAACAGAGCAGTCAAAAATAGTTCTGAATGAAACGAAAGCGCAACTTAGAGCGTGTCCAGATCTAAAAGGAAAATACAACATTGCCTATGGCAAGATAGAGCATCCTAAAAGTGGGTCGTATATGGTCGCTCTATCCAAAGATGATGGTAAGACGGGCGATGGATTGAATGTTCAATGTGGAATTATTGACGAATACCATGCTCATAAGACTTCGGAAATTTACGATGTATTAGCATCAGGCATGGGAGCACGACTGCAACCGCTCATGATGATTATAACAACGGCAGGATTTGAACTAAATAATCCTTGCTATGCAATTGAATACAAATATGTCAGTAAAATTCTTGATCCAAATGATCCAATCGATAATGATGAATACTTTGTGATGATTAATGAATTGGATAAAAATGATGATATTAAAAATGAAAAAAACTGGTCGAAAGCAAACCCGATTCTTTGTTCATACGAAGGTGGGGTTATTTTTTTACGTGGTGAATTAAAAGCAGCACTTGGCGCACCTGAAAAAATGCGTAATTTCCTCACAAAAAATATGAATATATGGGTGGATCAGAAAGATAACGGTTATATGTCCATGGGAAAATGGGCGGATTGTAAAAAGGAATTACCAGATTTAAAAGGATGTTCGTGCTATGTTGGCGTGGATTTATCAGCAAAACTGGATTTAACATCAGTTTCTTTTGAATTTACGATAGATGATAAATATGTCATACTTTCACATAGTTTTATGCCAGAAGAGCGGCTGGTGGAAAAAAGAAATACAGATCGGGTACCTTACGATTTATGGGTAAACGAGGGATGGATTACGGTTATGCCTGGTGCTGTAATTGATTATCGATTTGTAGCTAAATACATGACCGACCAATTAAAACAAAATGATTGGATTGCATTAGAGATTTGCTTTGACCCGTGGTCAGCAACACAAATAGCAAATGATTTGACGGATGATGGCTACACCTGCATAGAAATTGTACAGGGTATGAAAACGCTATCTGAGCCAACAAAAGATTTTCGCGAGGCAGCATATAAAAAAAAGGTAATCCATGATGGCAATCCAGTTTTAGGATGGGCAATCAGTAATGCCATAACGCGAATGGATCACAATGAAAATATGATGCTCGATAAAGCGAAATCGACACAGCGAATTGATCCAATTGCTAGTGTAATCAATGCACATGTGCGAGCCATTGCACCAAAAGAAGAAGACGAGCCATCCATCTATGAAAGTCGTGGATTATTAAGCTATTAAGGAGGTGATAATACGAATATACGAAAATCAATAGCAAAATGGGCGATTCGCTCACTTAGTACAGGTATGGCAAACCCGGAAGAATGGTTGATTGATATGATTGGTGGTCCCAAAACGGCTACGGGGGTAAATGTAACAGAACAAAATGCACTAAAAAATACAGCGGTTTATGCCTGTGTAAGAATATTGGCAGAATCCTTGGCATCCGTGCCTCTTCCACTTTGCCGATATGAGGTAAAAGGAACATCAAAAGCGGTCGATCATCCATGGTACGACGTCTTAATGACCGTAGGAAATTCAGAAATGACAGCCTTTACGCTAAGAGAAACAATGCAGGCACATGTTGTTAGCTGGGGAAATGCATATGCATGGATTGAAAGAGACAAATATAATCAGCCTGTAGGTTTATGGCCGCTTCGACCAGATAGAACTTGGCCGGAGCGTGATCCAACAACAAAAGTTTTACAGTACAAAACAATTCTGACGGATGGGGGAACTTTAACAATTCCCAAAAGTGATATATTGCATATCCCAGGTCTGGGGTTTGATGGGTTAAAAGGTTATAGCCCAATTGGATTGTGTCGTGAATCAATTGGAATGGCAATGGCTTGTGAAGAATATGGCGCTCGATTCTTTTCGAATGGTGCAAGACCTATGGGCGTTTTAAAGCATCCTAAGACACTTTCTCCTGATGCGCAAAAACGTTTGCGTGATGGATTCGAAGAAAAATACACTGGATTGAGTAGAGCACATAGGCTGATGATTCTTGAAGAAGGGCTAGACTACCAATCAATAGGAATACCGCCTGAAGATGCACAGTTTTTAGAAACACGTAAATTCCAGATTGCAGAAATCGCCCGCATATTT
>Ga0302210_10000425_pt1 | contig 19442 bp, 17 predicted proteins | sample II_Fen_E3_2_FD_198793 | JGI IMG/M metagenome (GOLD analysis project Ga0302210, IMG submission 198793) | Peat permafrost microbial communities from Stordalen Mire near Abisko, Sweden - II_Fen_E3_2 | ecosystem: Environmental > Terrestrial > Soil > Wetlands > Permafrost | place: Sweden: Abisko... | reverse complement strand
AGAAGATGCCAGTCAGGCCGTGCCTGCTAATTTAACTACAGAACAATTTCCTGGACACAGTTTCACTTTTCTAAATTTACCTGCTGATCAACAAAGTGTCGGCTATAAAATTTTCACACCAGCACAGGCAGAACAAGGAGATCAATCTTCGCCAATTAATTTTTCTGAACATTTTGCCAAAGAAGCTACTGTGAGTAAAGTGATCCTAGACCCGGCTACAAAAGAATATTTAGTATATCTAACAGTAAATGATACGGGGGAAGAATTGGCGGAACATACTAGACACGGCCAGTTAAGCAGCCTGGTATTAACATCTGATTTAATAAATGCCAAAGAACAGTTCATGGGTAAAACAATTTATCCTAAAACACGAACTTTATCAGGCAGCGATGATGTAACAACACCTATTGTAATCGGCAGTGCTGTTACAGTCGTTGATGTAGTTGCAAGTTCACAAGCCCAAAAACCTATTTCGTTGGTTGTCTCTGTCAATGGGCAAAACGCTATTTTACCGATAGCTTATAGCTGGACCAATATTGCAAAATCTGATTGGTCAACTGAACCCGCTTGGCAAGAAGATTTATTTCTGCAAGATCCAAGAACCACATTAGGTTGGTCATCCGTCGTATGGGAAAACATTGAAAAATCCAGCGTGATCGAAAATATGACAAAAGATCAAGTACTGCTCAGTTGGGGAAAACCAAGTCGGACTGACAACAATGCAACTGCTTGGATTTACGGTTCAAAAAAATTGAATTTCTCTGGTAATATAGTATCCTCTATTGAAACAATCTCCGAAACAGCGCCAGTTGAAACAGTCAAATAAAACGAGATCCTATTAAACGCAAAAAGAAGCCACAAAATTGTGGCTTCTTTTTGCGTTTAATCGTCATATGACATTTGCAATCTATGTTCCCGTTCATAACGTTCTAGAGCTAATTGAATTAATCGATGAATTAACTCAGGATAACTCACTCCGCTCAATTCCCATAGTTTAGGGTACATGCTAATTTTTGTAAAACCAGGAATTGTATTGATTTCATTGACAATGATACGTTGATCTTTTGTTAAGAAACAGTCTACTCTGGCCATTCCTTCACAGCCAAGTACCTGAAAAACTTGAATTGCCACGGTTTGGATTTTTTTGCTAAGTTCCGGTGAAAGATTCGCGGGCAATTCCAAAATCGCACCATTTTCATCTCTATATTTCGCATCATATGAATAAAAATCGTTTTGAGCAATAATTTCACCAACCACCGAAGCCTTTGGTTGATCGTTTCCGAGTATTCCACATTCTAGTTCACGCCCGACAATAGCCTCTTCAATCAAAATCTTATTATCGAATTGAAACGCTGTTTTTATCGCCTCAGCAAACGTTAATGCATCGTGAACTTTACTCACACCTACGGACGATCCGGCATTAGCCGGTTTAATAAATAAAGGCAAACCCAGTTCCGAAGTAATCTTTTGAAAATCAATCTGTTCCTGCTGCCAATAAAAATACGTTTCAAATTTGGCAATATCAATTCCTGCATCACGCAAAATCCGTTTCGTCACATCTTTATCCATACCAACAGCCGACGCCAAAACTCCCGGTCCAACATAAGGAATATTAGCGAGTTTCAATAACCCTTGCATGGTACCATCTTCACCATTTGTACCATGTAAAACTGGAAAAATTACATCAATGGCTTGCTGGGTTCCATCCTTGCAGGAAAGAATCGCTTCGTTTACCCCATCCCCCAGTGTAAAAACTATCTTGCTATCAATCTTGGCTTTTATATGCTGTAATGAATTTCCTGCCTTTAAAACCATGTCCTTGCTATAGAGATTCCATTGACCAGTTTTATCAATTCCAATAAGTGTAAGATCATATTTTTCTTTATCAATAGCTTCTATAATATTTTGAACAGACTGCAATGAAACTGCATGTTCAGCAGATTTCCCGCCAAACAAAAGTCCGAGATTAATTTTCTTCATTCAACTTCCGACTCCTTCATATTTAAAATGTTCTTTATAGTGTAACAATCACAGTGCTTCCTGCCAATAACAAAGTTGCTTTTTATATTGCAAATGTTGCCAATCATAAAAGGACTTTCGATAAAACATATATCAATGACCGAAAGTCCCTTATTTAAAAACCTTACACGTTAAATTTATTCGTAATCTGCGTCAACTCTTCCGCTATTTTAAGTAAATATTTGCTAGATTCAGCTATTTCTCCAGTAGCAGCAGATTGTTGTTGTGTCGCCGCCGATACCGTATGCGTCTGATTAGAAGCCGCTTGGCTAATTTGACCGATTTCTTTTACTGAAACAACAATTTCACGACTTCCCGCCGTAATGCTATCAATTGAAAGAGAAATTTTCTCAACTTGCTTTGTTACCTGTTCAACAAATAAAACCACTTGTTCAAACGTATCTCCAGCTTTTTCTACTACATTTGTCCCTGCCGTCACTTCATGCGTCCCTTTGTCCATTGAGTGAACGGCTTTGCCCGTTTCCTTTTGAATTTCGCTGACGATCCCACCGATTTGTTGTGCAGCTTCAGCAGATTGCTCGGCCAGCTTACGAACCTCATCAGCAACTACAGCAAAGCCACGACCATGTTCTCCAGCTCTAGCCGCTTCAATCGCAGCGTTAAGTGCCAGTAGGTTTGTCTGCCCAGCAATCATAGAAATCGTATCCACAATTTTTCCAATTTGATCCGATCGATTTCCTAAGGTTGATACAGCCAGAAAAGATTCTTGCACCGTTTTGGTAATCAACTTCATTTGTGCAATAACTTTTTGAATTGCTTCATGCCCTTCTTTTGCTACAAGCGAAGTTTTCCCTGAATGTGTGTTTACATGATTTACCGTTTCAGCAATCTTCTCAATATGATCTGACATTCTCCCTACAATTTCTATCGTTGTACTGATCGCCTGCACTTGTTTGACTGAGCCTTCAGCCAAATCATGAATTGAATCCGACACCTTCGTTAAATTAGAGGCATTTTCGTCAACACTCGCTGTCAATTCCTGCGATGAAGCTGTTAACTGTTCTGCCGTGGGAATCATGGTTCCAATTAAACTACGAAGGTTTGCTGTCATTCTATTAATTTCTTTTCCCAAATCACCAATTTCATCATCCGATTCAATTATAATCCCTTGTTTTAAATTGCCTTTCGCAACTGCTTTAACCTGATTCACTAAATGCTGCAAAGGACTAGCAATCAGTTGAACCGTTATGCGGCCAAAAACAATACCAGCAAGTAACGCCAGCAATGTAACTGCTATAATCAAAGTTTCAACCCATTGACTATGTTCTATGCCCCTCATATTCAGTTGCTCCGCTTGTTCCGTATTATATTGAATAATATTAGAGCGGATTTGTGTCGCTTTATTAAAGACAGGTATATTCATTAAATAAAGTGTATAGGCATCCTCATTTTTCCCAGTCATGACAAGATCAATAATATCTTTACGTGCTTTCCGATAATTCACCAACTCATTTTTTAAAGTATCTAATTGCTCTATTTCATATGGATCAGGCACAATTTTCTCATACTGTTCCTGCAAAACATTAATTTTATTTGTATTTTCCGTAATAGCTGCCGTAAGCTCTTTCTGTTTCAATGAATCTTTTGTCAAGATAAGCTGTAATAATTTTGATTCCGAATCTTTACTAAGCAATCGTACTTCAGCAATAAACTGATTGGGAAGTAATCTCTTTTCATACATTCTGCTTAAATCTACACTCAATGTCTGTGCAGCATAAAATCCTACGATACCAATAATCAACAAGCCCAATGCTTTTACTGTAATTAAGCTGTAAATTTTTTTAGAAGTCTTTAAATTTGCCAACCATCTCATCTTGTATCGCCTCTGTCCCTATGAATTCTAATTCATAAAGACATATTCGTCCTATTTTTAGAAAATTCCTTTAAATGGCCAAATTTTAATTTATCAAAAAACTTACACCATCTATTTATAGTTTAAAACGCAAAACCAGTGTCTCTAATTTGCTGGCAATATCAGCTACAAAAGTTGCGGATTGTTTGATTTCCTGCATCGTTTGGCTAACATTTTCGGTGCTATCCGAAATGTTTTTCGTTTCTTCAACACTTTCCATAATTACAGTCGTAACCGACTCAATCGCTTGATCAATTTCACCAATTTCGCTGGATACTTGCTGTAATTGATTGCCAATATTAGTCGTAATGCTCAAAAAAGCTTCCGCATCTTTTTTATATTCTTCTCCCACCGAAACAAACGAATCATAATCCGGTTGAACCTTTTCATTGATAAAGCTCAATAGATCCTTACTCGTATCAACTAAAATTTTCATTGTAGCTTGCACTTTATGCGTTAATGTTTGAATACTGCCCACAGCTGCTTCTGATTCTTCCGCAAGTTTCCGTACCTCTTCAGCCACAACAGCAAAGCCGCGCCCACTTTCACCTGCATGTGCTGCCTCAATTGCAGCATTCAACGCTAATAAATTTGTTTGTATGGCTATCCTTGCAATTGAATCTGCCATCTTGCTAATTTCATCAACAATTTTAGCATCATCAATTGCTTGTATAACACGGTGGTTGATACCATCATATAATTCTACAGTGGATTGTCTGGAATCTTGTGAACTGGCTTGCAGTTTAACAGCTTTTTTCTCAACCGCCCCAGCAATATCGCTTCCTTTAACAGAATTCAATGAAAGATTATTGGCATTAACACCCACATTTTCGGCAAATGCTGTAATTTCTTCCGTAGTTGCCGAAAGAGACTGTACTCCGTGTGCCACCTGTTTGGTCGACAAAGCCACACGCCCTGCTGCATCGGCTGATTGATTTGCGCCTTTCGTCAATTCCTTAGTAGAGACAACTAACTGATCAGAAAACGAGGCAATTTTATGTAATATATCACGCATATTTAAAATCATCTGGTTAATACCATCTGCTATTTCAGCTAATTCATCCTGTGAAGCAAGCTCTACATTCGATGACAAATCTCCCTCTTTCACCTTCCCCAGCCCAACTTGAATGATACCTACCGCATTGATAATGGATAAAACCAAGGCAATACATATATACAGTAAAATAGGCAATGCCAGCCCCAATGAAACCAAAACGACATTTGATTTTTTTTCGTATTCTGTTACACGAGCTGAACAAAGCTGCCCAACATCATTGGCTAATACAGTAAAAAGATTGTCATTTAGCCGTATGGCTTGATCAAGTTCAGCTGTTGTAAGCGATACCTTTCCATTTTCTAAATTTAAATCTGCATCTAAATTTTTTAAGATATGTGCATATCCATCTTTAAATTCTACTGCTGGTGTTTTTATATTTTCCAATACTCGTTCTTGTTTTGTATCATTAAAAGCAATCCCCGTCTGCAAATCCCCATTAATCGTATCCGTAATACCAGCAATTTGTGTAGCAAGTGCTATCAGGCTTTTTTTATCACCATAGCTTAGGAAAGTTTTTTTCTGTTTTTCCAATAAAGCTCGTAATTGAAATAAATCCTCCGACAAGCCTATACTCCGAAACATAATAACATCCATTGTATAATATGAATCTAGATCTGGATCCAATGTAAGATTTGAGTTATCTGAAATATCTGAATGTAGTGTATTAAGTGCTGCAAATAATTCAGCATATACATCTTTGCCAGCTGCCAGTTCCGTCCAAAGCATTTTGGCATTGACTATATCTTTTGATATTTCTTTTTTTTGTTCAGCAGCATCTAAAATATGATTATGGTTTTTATCGATCATTTCAAAATCAATAAAACTCTTTTGAATTTGCTCATTATTTTTTTCACCTAAAAATTTATAGGCCAGAATTTGCGTTGTAAGTTGTTTTGATAATTTTGCATATTCAACTCCATAAACCTCTTTTTGTGAAAAATTTTTACTTTCCATATTTCCCGAAAAGAATTGGTACAACGCAAGTGTCAATAAACTGATAAGGATAATGCTTACAATAAAAAATTTGGTTATTAAACGAAATCGATTCATGATAAAAATACCTGGTTGAAAAATTTTTTTAATATGCATTATTAAAACCCCTTGCTTATTTTATAAATAAAAAATGCCAAATTTATTATGTAACCTACATTACATAATAAATCTGGCATCCATTGACAGAAAACATTATTTATTAACTTTTTAAAAATTTCATTTTACAACGTAAACACAAAACGCATCACTATACTTATATTATATATTGTATTGATATCCATGTATACTATTTAACAATGCAAAATTTTTCATTGTTATTATATCCAATAAATTTCATATTTTCTCACTATAATAAAAGTTTTTTCAAGCTTACCATACTATTAAATAAAATACATTACGAAAAGTGTCACTCATCAAAAAGGGGACTATAAAGAAATACATCTTTTAGTCCCATATTTCATCGTCTATTGAATTATAATAGGCAAAGTAAGTCTCCACTGAATATAAGGCTTTATCGTATATATTCATGAAACCATCCTATAAAATTTTAATCTATAAATTTTGAATTGTTATCATACGATGTAATAGCTGTCGCATACTTTTGGCTCAGAGCTGAAAGACCATCACTATCTGATAAATCCGAAACACTCGTCCCCAAGTCAGCGCTTGAACCAGTCTGCATTTGCTGCATCATATAATACTGCTGCAAAAAAGAATCTGTAGACTGTACCTTATCTGTTTTTGTAGTATCCGATGATTTAAGATAATCCGCTAATTCCTTTAAAAATTCATCACTTGTTTTTGTTGGCGTTGCACTTGATGCTGCTGTTGTAGATGTTGTCGATGAATCCGTTGACTTAAGATACGCAGCCAGTTCTTCAACTAAATCGTCAGCTGTTTTTGCTCCTGATGTTCCTGTAGAAGCCGTTGTTGTCTGCGACGACATCGACTTGATATACGCGGCGAGATCTTTCAGTGTTTCTTCACTCGTTTTTTTCGTAGTATCCATATCATTCTTGTTTGGCGGGGCAAAATAAGCGGCTAATTCTTTTAGCAGTTCATCGGCTGTTTTCTTCTTAGACTCATCCTTATCAACAGTTTTTGACTGGATGTAATCCAATAAATCTTTTAGTACGGCATCACTTGTCGAAGTTTTGGTATCTGTGGTCGCAGAAGTGTCCTCTGTGGGGGTTGTTGCACTATCATTCGACGATTGAAGATACGCCTTCAGCTCTTTTAGAAGTTCCTCTGCTGTCGGTGTTGTACTCGCTGTTGTGGTTGAAGCTGCTGTCAAGTCTGCCAAACCAGCGGCCGCCGTACTCTGTTTCGTCTTTTTCTGAGTGCTTGCACTTGATAAAGCTGAAAGCAGACTCGTATAATCAGACGAAGAATTGCTGATTTTCATATCAAATTCCTCCAAGCTAATTTGCTATGATTTATCCCTAAATCTTATTGAACCAAGAATCCTTCTTAGTTATAAAGCCTATCTTTATTATCGTAATAACCAAAAATTTTCTTAAGAAAAACTCGCTTTGACGGAAAAGCTTTAACAATAAATATAACGATCTAGCGTTCACCACCCCATTTTTCATAATGAACAAGTTCGGACAAACTTTTCCGCGGTCTTGGTGCTGGTTGTTCGACAGCATAACCTAATGTAATAATTCCGACTACATATTTATCGCTGGGAATATCTAATATAGGTCGAATTTCATTTTGGGTAAACCAGGCAACCCAACAGCTTCCGAGATCAAGGTTTGTTGCTTCCAGCAGAAGATATCCTACCGCAATCGATGTATCACGAATCATTTGTTTCAATTCTTCCCGCGGACTTTGTTCATCAAGATTAAGCTCCGCATATTCATCAATACGTGCTGTTCCATCGGCTACACAAGCAATCATAACCGGTGCAGACAACATCCAATTTTGATTGTGAGCTGCCCTCGCCAATCTTTGCTTTGTGCTTTCATTTTTCACAACAACAAATCGCCATGGCTGCGTATTACTCCCGGATGGAGCAAGCCTTGCACTCTCCAGTAATTGAAGTATTTTCTCATCTTCAACACCTCTAGGAAGATATTTTCGAATACTGCGACGCTTTTCTATCTGTTTCATCTCTCAACCACGTACCTTTCTTTTCTCCATTGTCTAGATCCGATACTGTAGTCCATGAACCTTATTTATAAAACAGTTCTGCAAAAAAATTCTATATCCTTTGGGTTCATTTCAAATATTTCCGCAAATTTTTTTAAATTTAGAATTCAAGATATTTTGAATCGATCATATCCTGTAAAAACTGTTGGGTTTTTAAGGCTTCTATTCCATCGACCACAGGTATTGTATCACCTTGTATCGCTGATATGAAATGCAAAATTGCATCTTCAAAGCCTCGTCTTTTTATAATACTCTCCCATGAACCGGAAGTTGTTGTAATTACGCTCCCAGCTTTTTCGATTTCCATCGTATCCATATTTTTTACACGAATTACCGAATCTTCATTGACAAATTCAAGTTGTTCCAGATTCGTGCCACTTTTTCTATGCATCCCCATAAACACAGTACTGCCATTATTCGTTTGATAAGCGTGCTGCGCACTTACAAGCTGCTTATTATCATTTAGGTTAATGTGACCCGTAAGTTTATTGCTTGGTTCTCCCAGCCAACGAACCGTATCCACTAAATGAATATAATCATCTAACATTGTCACAGCAAAATTAACATCGCGCAGCGCATTTATTCGATGTTTTTCCATACGAATCCAAGCTGTGTTCTTTGCCTGTTCACGTGCCTTGATATACAGCGGTACAAACCGGCGATTAAAACCAACCATTAATTTCCGTCCGGTTTTTATACTTAATTGAACCAACTGTTCCGCTTCTTCAATCGATGTCGCCAATGGTTTATCGACGTAAACATCTTTACCTTTTTTGAGTACTTCTGCTACAATCTCAAAATGGCTACAGGTTGAACTATGCACAAAAACTGCATCACATTGATCAATTAAATCACCACTCGATGTAAACGAAGGAATACGATAATATTGGCAAATTCTATCTCGTTTTACTTTCGTCGGCGAATAGGCTCCTATCAATAACCAATTGGTTTGCTGTGCAAGATAGGGAAGATACACTTTTTGTGCAATCTCGCCTAACCCAATGATTCCAATTCGAATTTTTCGATCTTTCATAAAAGACTTCGCCCCTTATCGTTTGATAAAATTATTTATAATTAGTATAACATAACAGCATTCATTCTATGCAAAAATCAAATAATTATCTAATTAATATTACCTTCTAACAAAAAAAGTTTATTCTTTACTGCGATTTTCCTAAAAATGATGTACAATAAATACAGGGTCAACCTAGGGATGATCAAATATATAAAATCTAATTCCAAAGTGAGGGATTCTACATGACAGATGAAGTATTACATATATTGCAAGATCCATATACACAACACAAATTAGAATTGCATCACGGTACTTTGATCAATCAAGAATGCCAAAAAGAATATCCATATAAAAATGGCTACTATTCCTTTGTATCTGGCAAAGAACTTAACGGCAACAATAAAAAATACAGCCGCCTATACAGTAAGTTTGCCTTTATTTACACACTAGCAAATCGCGTTTACTTCTTTTTCAAATTTGGCAGTGAATTCAAAGCTCGCAGTGAATATTTAAATGAACTGGATATTAAAGACAATGCTAAAGTTTTGGAAGTATCGATCGGCACGGGTGACAATCTCTTATATTTAAATCACCGAGCACGATTTTATGGTATCGATATCTCAAAAAAAATGTTAACAACTGCCGTCAAACATTTATTAAAATGGAAAATACCTACTTTTTTAGGTCGCTGCGAAGCAGAAAACCTGCCATTTAAAGATAATGTTTTTGATGTTGTTTTCCATATTGGTGGTATTAATTATTTTAATGATAAACAAAAAGCCATCCATGAAATGATTCGTGTGGCCAAACCGGGAACAAAATTAATGATTGTTGACGAAACTGAAAAATGCGTCGAAAAAATATACCAATGCACTCCCGTATCCAAAAAATATTTTCCCGATGTTGCCGCGGCAGCTGCACCGATTCATCTTGTTCCTCCTGAAATGCAAGATATCTCCGTAAAAATTGTCAATGATGGATTATTTTATTGCATTACTTTTAAAAAACCAAGCACCGAAACAATTCCTTCGTAACTAAACATTAAAAAAATTATAACCGATCCGTCTGTTAGGCATGGGGTATAGATTATTCAATGCAATTTATATAATAAAAATTCGTAAGCAGTAAAATCTGCCTACGAATTTTTTTATAACCCTTACGTTCTTATTTTATTTTTTGTTCCAATAAACGGACCACTTCATTGCCAACAGCCGCGGTGCTAGCTTCTCCGCCTAGATCGGGCGTTAATACAAGTTTTTCCACTAAAACTTGTTCAATCGTATCTAATACTGTTTTCGCTAAAGTTTCCTGCCCCCAAAAATCAAGCATTTGACTGATCGACCAAATGGACGCCAAAGGATTTGCCAAGCCTTTACCCGCAATATCCGGTGCTGAACCATGTATTGGCTCAAACATCGAAGGATACTTTCGTTCCGGATTGATGTTTGCTCCAGCAGCCAGTCCCATACCACCAGCAATGGCAGCACCTAAATCTGTTAAAATATCACCAAATAAATTGGATGTTACAACAATTTGAAAACGTTTTGGATCTTTTACAAAAAACATACTAGCGGCATCAACAAGATAAGAATGGATTTCTACATCTGGATATTCCTTACCAATTTCAGCAAATATTTCATCCCAAAACACCATCGAATAACCAAGAGCATTGCCTTTACTAATGCTCGTAAGTGTTTTTTTGTTTTTGCGTGCTAATTCATAAGCATAACGAATAATCCGTTCCGTGCCTTTTCGCGAAAACACACCCGTCTGTAAAACAACCTCTTCCGGTTTGCCCGGATAGAGGCGAGCACCAACATTCGCATATTCACCTTCACTATTTTCACGGACAACAAGCATATCAATTTCTTCACGCGGAATATCTTTTAAAGGGCATGGTGCCCCCGCTAAAAGTTGAATGGGACGCAAATTAACATATTGATCAAAACCTCGTCTTATTTTTAAAAGTAAATCCCCTAGAGAAACATGATCGGGAACACCAGGATACCCCACGGCACCCAAGTAGATTGAATCAAACTCTTTTAATTTTTCCATACCATCTTCGTCCATCATCTTGCCATGTTTTAAATAATATTCACAGCCCCAAGGAAATTCTATAAAATCCACGGCAAAAGTACCAGAAAGTTCGGCAATGCGCCGAAGCACTTTCATACCTTCCGCCAAGACTTCCGGACCAACTCCATCACCAGCTATTACTGCAACTTTATAATGTTTCATTCTAAGCCTCAATCCTCTCTCATAAATCCCGATCATCCTAGTCTATAATCAAGTATGTTGAAAATTCAATCATTTTATTATATTCTTCAATAAAATATCCAATTCCTTCTTTTTGAAAATATCCCAAACTGGTGGAACCTATATATATGGCATTAAACATTATATATATCTTATAAAAAAAATATCACAGCAAATAAATTGCCTGTGATATTTTTATTTTATATGAAATTTCATGATGCACAAACAATATTTTGCCGCCCCGCTTCACGGATCTTCCGAGCAAAAAAATCAGTTACTGTTATATCGCTTACAGAAATTGTTTGCAACTGCTCACCAGTTTCAAACAAATCAATTGCAATTTTGCCAACCAACGTGAAAATCATAAAAAACTGATCTTTCATATAAGCTTCATCCACAATATATTTACTAAAAACTTCTAACATCTGTTCATTTTTTCGCACTACACTACCATCGGCATTGTACATTTCAATATTGATTTTTTTCCCATTAAAAATCGGTCCAATGATAAACCCATCCGCTCCCAATCCATTATGACGATCACAGAGCAATTGGATTTGTGCTTTGTCCAATACAACATCATTGCGCTGCGGATCATATACAAGATACTCATTCTCTAAAATACGATACTTTTTTAATAAAACAGGCATCATGCACCCCTCCATTTTTTTAATATATATAAATACATGTTATTTCCATTTAAATCTTTCAGCTCAGCCTTGTAGTTCCCTATTTTTAAATTGAAGCTGATGAATAAAATAAGGATGCAGCTCAAACACACTTTTAAGGTCATAAATACTAACCGGAACTTCCGAACGAATCGTAATTTCACCTAAATATCTATTGAGCGTACCATAATAAATCAAATCTAAGTTTTGAATATGAACATGCTGAATTGCGCTGCCAACAATTTTTTTATTCATCCAATGCTCTACTACAGAAATTCGAATATTTTTTTCAATTTCAACGATGATCAATCGTATCTGCTTCATAATAGATTCTCCTCAACACCCTATTATTTCTTTTTTACTATATTGATCGTACCACAGTTTTATATAAAAAAGACGTCAAAAAACTGCTGTTTACATAAAGAATATGTAAAGATTGCAATTTCCAATTGGTGTTCAGAAGAACAATTCTAGTAAAACTTCTTTGTTATATACAGTATAACAAGCATCAAATACATATAAAATTATAAAAATGCTTTTTATATTGCAAATATTGCTATATAATGAAAATTGGAGGTGCTGTAATGGATCGTTATGAAAAAAAAGGCTATTTAGACACGGATTTTAAGTTTTTTCATTTAATTGATACTGCTTTGCGAGAATTCAATTATCATTATCACGAATTTGATAAAATCATTATTTTTCTTTCCGGTAATGTGAATTATATGATCGAAGGCAAATCTTATATGTTAGAACCACGTGATATCTTACTTGTAAACCGCAATGATATCCATAAACCTAAGATCAATTTTTCGCAGCCCTATGAACGAATCGTAATTTATATTTCGCCCCTTTTTATGGAAAAATATCATACGGCTTCTTATGATTTAGCAAATTGTTTTCATCTGGCAAAAAAAGAACATTCAAATGTCATTCGCATCCATCCAGCAAAACGGCAAAAGCTGCTCAACCTTATTGATAATCTTAAAAAAGCACTAACCGAAACTGCTTTTGCCAGTGATCTATCTGCCAAGCTACTTTTCTTAGAATTTATGATTCATCTGAATCGGGCGATTTTAGACCACCAAATTGAAACGATATCAACGACTGTTTATGATAAAAAAATCATTGAAATCCTACAATATATCAATGCCAATTTATTTGAAACAATACATGCGGATAATCTGTCACAAAAATTTTTCATCAGCAAATATCATATGATGCGTAAATTCAAAGAAGAAACCGGCTACAGTATCCATCAATATATAACCAACAAGCGTTTGCTCTGCTCTAGGGATTTGATTCAACAAGATATTCCCATCACAAAAGTCTGCTTTGACTGCGGCTTTAAAGATTATTCCACTTTTTCCCGGGCTTTTAAAGCAATATTCAAGACAACACCGCGTGAATACAAAAAGTCACGACAATAAAAATGCAACTCGAGAATATATATTCTTCCCGAGTTGCATTTTTTTATTGAAATTCCGACTCATTTTTTTCCAAAAATCCCGTATCAAAATCCCCCTGCACAAAATCCGGATGTTCAAGCAATTTCTGCTGAAATGGCAGCGTTGTTTTGACTCCTTCAATTTCAAATTCAGCTAAAACACGTTTCATCCGAGTGATTGCTTCGTTGCGATTTCTGCCCCAAACAATAATTTTCGCCAATAGTGAATCATAAAACGGCTGAATTTCATAACCTTCATAAACAGCACTATCAATACGTACACCAAAGCCACCTGGCGCTCGATATAAGGTAATAACTCCAGGATTTGGTAAAAATCCTTTTGCAGGATCTTCGGCATTAATTCGACATTCAATGGACCACCCCTGAATTTGAACCTCGTTTTGTTGAAAGGAAAGTTTTTGACCAGCAGCAACCAAAATCTGTTCTTTAATGAGATCAATACCAGTTATCCATTCCGTCACCGGATGTTCAACCTGAATTCTTGTATTCATTTCAATAAAATAAAAATCTCCATGTTTATCCAATAAGAATTCGACTGTTCCTGCACCATAATAGCCTGCTGCTTTTGCTGCAAGAATAGCTGCCTGTCCCATTTTCTTACGTAAAGATTCATCGAGTTTTGGCGATGGAGCTTCTTCCAGAAGTTTTTGGTGCCTTCTTTGAATCGAGCAATCTCGTTCACCAAGATAAACAACCTGACCAAAACGATCCGCCATAATTTGAATTTCAACATGGCGCGGATTTTCCAAATATTTTTCCAAATAGACTCCAGCATCACCAAAAGCAGCAGCAGCTTCTTTTTGAGCCGTAAGAATTGCTTTGGCTAATTCATCGGGATTAGCCGCAACCCGCATGCCTTTACCACCACCACCTGCTGTTGCTTTCACGATAACAGGATAACCAATGTTCCCCGCTAATAAAACCGCTTCTTCAACCGATGTAATCAACCCTTTGGAACCTGGAATAATCGGCACTTCTGCCTTTTCCATTGTGTCTCTTGCTGTAGCTTTATCGCCCATTTTTTTTATAGCATCGACCGAAGGACCGATAAAGCAGACCCCTTCCTGTTCACAAATTTCAGCAAAATCCGCATTTTCCGCTAAAAATCCATAACCGGGATGAATGGCTTCTGCTTTTGTAAAACGTGCTACTGCAAGTAAACTGGCTTGATTTAAATAACTTTCACCTGCCGCTGCCGGACCGATACAATAGGCTTCATCTGCCAACTTGACATGCAAAGCTGTAACATCTACGGACGAATAGACAGCCACCGTTTTTATATTCATTTCGCGGCAAGCTCTAATAATCCGGACTGCAATCTCACCGCGATTCGCTATTAATATTTTTCTAAACATGGTTTTCCACCTTTCTCTTTTATCCGATTTTATTTAGTTTGAATGAGAAATAATGGCTGTCCATATTCGATAAAATCTCCATCTTTTGCTAGAATTTCTACAACTTCACCTTCTACTTGCGCTTCAACTTCATTAAATAATTTCATGACCTCCACTACCCCAACAACCGTTTCCGGTAAAACTTTCTGACCGATTGTTACAAAAGGCTTCGCACCAGGTTCTGCCGCCATATAAAAAGTACCAACTACAGGCGATAGAATTTTATGAAGGTCTATTTCTGATTCCTGTTCCAGTTTTTCATTAACAATTTCTGGCGATGTTTGGCATGATTCCAAAAGCGGTGCTTCTTGATTTTTCAAAACGACACCTTTTACTAAAATAAGCTTAGTGCCTTCTTGTTCTAGTTCCAAACGTTCCAGTGAAGATTTATCTAAAATTCCGATAAGCTCTTTTAACTCTTCTATTGTAAACATAAATAGTATCTCCTTTATTTATGATGCATTTCGATTTAAAGCTCAATAAACTCAATTGACATATAAAGCAATGGTCCTTTTAATCTTTTGCAAATAAATTTCTCGTTTAATATAAAGATCTTCTGCTTCTTGTAGTGATATTTCAGAAAAGTGGATCAGTTGTCCGGGTTTACTTTGTGCCAAAATAGTGAGGTCGACTCTTGCGACTTGAGCGATTTTCGGATAGCCCCCCGTAGTCTGACAATCTGCTAAAAGAATAATCGGCTGCCCATCCGGTGGTATTTGAATCGTACCAAACGTCACCGCCTCGGAAAGCATTTCGGTTGGATTTTCCAGAGTTAATGCATCCCCTGACAAACGATAGCCCATACGATCGGATTGCGTCGTAATCTGAAATGACTTTTCGAAAAAATTTTTTTGGCTTGCTGCGTCAAAAAGCGAAAACTCATTTCCACGCGTTACACGAATCACAATATTGTTTGATGATGCCAATCCTAAAGGCTCTGGAACATACCACAATGAACTGACAAAATTTTTTGTTTGATTGTTTTTTTGTAATTTTTTTATAAAAGGCCGCTGCTGATCTTTTACCGGCAACACTTGTAAAACATCCCCTTTAGACAAAGCCCGCCCAGAAAATCCACCAATTCCCGCTCGCAGATACGTACTTTTGCTTCCCATAACGGCCTTTATATTATAGCCGCCTGCTACTGCTAAATATGTGCGACAGCCAATTTTACAGGCACCAAATTGCAAAATCGTATCTTGTGTAATATAAACAGGGCGCCACATTGGAACTCGTTCACCAGCGATCATCGGTGATAAATCAGCCCCGGTAATGGCAATCATGGTATTTTTTTTAACTTTTAAATGAGGACCAACCATCGTGATTTCCATGACAGCCTCCGGTTCAGGATTCCCTACCAGAAGATTAGCGATGCGAAGCGAAAAAGCATCCATCACACCACTTACAATAACTCCATATTTCTGATAACCCGTTCTTCCTAAGTCTTGGATACTCGTAAACAATCCCGCTTTTAAAACCTCCATCAGCTGCACCCGCCTTTCTCATACGCTTGATATTCTTCATACGTTATCGAATAAAATTCTATAATATCACCCGCTTGTAAGAGACTAGGAATTTTTGAATCTGGCTGAAATAAGGCAAGAGGAGTCCGTCCAATGAGCTGCCAGCCGCCTGGTGTTTCAATTGGATAGACCCCCGTCTGCGTACCGGCAATCCCCACTGATCCTTTTGGTATCGACAAACGTGGTGAAGACCGACGCGGTGTAGCAATTTGTGGTGACATGCCACCTACATACGGAAATCCGGGTGCAAATCCGATCATATAAACCAAATATCTACCACTCGTATGAATATCTATAACATTCTGAACTGATAGCTTATGATACGCAGCAACATACTCTAAATCCTGACCAAATTCGCCCCCATAGCAAACTGGTATTCGGACAAGATTTGTCTTGTTTTCTACATTCAAATTAACCATAGCGAACATCTCTTGCAAAATTCCCGCAACAATTTGATAAGAAAGTGATCCCGACCCACCAGTCTGTTTGTGAGCGATTGACCTTACCTGTAATGGATCATAATAGACAGTAACACTGCAAAATGATGTGATATATTCAACCATCCCTAAAAATGGATGCTGTTCTAGATAATTGGCAAAAGCTTTTACCTGTCGATGGATATCCTGCGCAATCGTTTTGCCAAAAGAAACCGTAATTCCCGTTTCGCCTAACGGCATCATCGTAATCGACTCATTAATACAACGATCTTCAGAAAAGATCATTTCATCACCTCAATACATAATTTAGCGATGCCTTAAATCGCTAAAATTCGTTAGATTTATAACGTCTCCTGCAAATTGAGAAAACCCTGTCAATAAAATTGTCTTCATAACGGGATCTCCCTCAATCTTATATCTAAAAAGCAAGAAAATACATGAGGAATACATTGCAAAATAATAAAAGCAAGGCGGTTGGTATCTGGGTTTTAATAACAGCATTTTTATCCGCTAAGTCCAATAAAGCTGCCGGAACAATATTATAATTTGCTGCCATTGGTGTCATCAATGTACCACAATAACCAGAAAACATTCCAATAGCCGCTACGACTCCAGGATTTCCACCATGCAATTGAATAATCAATGGCAGTCCTACGCCAGCTGTCATTACTGGAAAAGCAGCGAAGGCGTTTCCCATAACCATTGTAAAAAGTGCCATTCCCAGTACATACGCTAAAACTACCATAAATCGATTATCAACGGGAATCGCCGACCCGACCAATTCTGCTACGACCTGACCCACACCAGCAGCAGCAAATAAAGCACCTAATGTTGCTAACAGCTGTGGCAAAACAGCCGCCCAACCAATTGCATCAATTAAGCGACGAGATTCTTTTAATGAACGAATCGCTGTATCTTTCGTTAAAAATAAAGCCGTTAATAAAGCAACAATGCAAGCTACACCTAAACTAACCAGCGTAATATTGCTTTTATCTAAAAGAGCCAAGCCCGCTATGCTAATATCTTTTAAACCCAATGTTCCTATAATGGTAACAATCGGAATCAGTAATGCCGGTAAAAACAGACGACTGCCCAATTTTTTTGCTTGCGTTAATCTATGATCTTGTGAAACTTCATCATACATCCCTAATCGTACACCGCCTGCACCAGCTATAATAGCCATCACAATAACCAAAACCCCCATGTAAAGCGGTGGAATAATATCCCCAAATATAAAAGATACGGCAAATAATCCCCAAAATGAAGCCGTCAATATGCGTTTTGAGTTTGATTTATCTTTTAGAGCAAAAAAAGCAATAATTGCCATAAATATTCCCGTCAGATAATAAATATAAGTTAAGCTGATAATCATGATTTTTCACACTCCTCAACGTCTTTTAAACTAACATTATATTCCGCATCTAACTTTCTATCCAATAAAATTAACCGAACCGAATGAATTAGAAATGCTAAAATCGCGGTCGGTATTCCCCACAAGGCAATAGCTAGCGGCTCGATGATTAGTCCATTTTGTTCGAAAAACCCTTTCATCAATAAAACACCACCAAAAGCGACAAAAATATCTTCGCCAAAAAAAACGCCTACATTATCCACTGAAGCAGAAAAACTTTTAATTTCTTCATGTGTCTTTGCTGATAGCTTCCCATATTTATTTTCAGCAGCCCCCTCCGCCATCGGTGCTATTAACGGACGCACCATTTGTGCATGACCACCTAATGCCGTCAAAGCCAGCGCTGCAGCAGCTTCACGAATAAAAAGGTATAAAATAAGCACGCGCCCAGTCGTTGCTATTTTAACAGAACCAATGAGTTTTTGTGCCTGCTCCTTTAACCCATTACGTTCTAGTAAACCAATAACTGGCAAGGTAAGAATAAAAAGTGACAGATATCTATTTTTAACAAAAGCTTCACCAAAAATAATAAGAATCTTATCAATAGGCAACGCCCCGGCCAGTCCCGTTACAATTCCCGCAATAACAACAACCATCAATGGATTAAATCTTAAAACAAAACCTATAATTACAACTACAATACCCAATAATGTTAACATTATAATCCTCCTCCTTGTCCTGCTCCAAAAACTCGATAATTTTCTTCTTGTGCAGCCATCTTATAAAATACCCTGTATAAAGACTTCTATAATTTTTCCTATCGCAACGACTGTACAACAATCCCCTTGTTTCGTAAACTTTCTTTTATTTTTTTAGCAAACAATACAGCTTTTGCTCCATCACCATGAATGCAGATTGTATCAGCCTTAAGCTTGACAAGACTGCCTTGTCTTGATAAAACAGAACCATTCGTCACCATACCAAGAACCTGCTCGATAGAGTCTTGTTCATTGGTGATCATCGCATCCAGCTGCTGCCTTGGCGTCAAGGAACCGTCAGATTGATACGTACGATCAGCAAATACTTCACTAGCCGTACGAAGACCAAGCCGCTCACCAGCTTTAATACTTTCACTGCCGGATAAGCCAAATAAGATTAACTCTGGCTCCAGTTTATAAATTGCTTCGGCAATTCCCTCTGCCAAAAATTTGTTTTTTGCAGCCATATTGTATAA
>Ga0302210_10000423_pt1 | contig 19490 bp, 11 predicted proteins | sample II_Fen_E3_2_FD_198793 | JGI IMG/M metagenome (GOLD analysis project Ga0302210, IMG submission 198793) | Peat permafrost microbial communities from Stordalen Mire near Abisko, Sweden - II_Fen_E3_2 | ecosystem: Environmental > Terrestrial > Soil > Wetlands > Permafrost | place: Sweden: Abisko... | reverse complement strand
AATGTGGGCAATTCTCTTACAGCCGATATCGACGAGGTGTTTAGTGGCTAGCCTTCCAACGGCTTCATCATCCACCCCGACAAAATTCGCCGTAAGGCCCGGCAAGGTACGATCGATCAAAACATAAGGGGTTTTTTGCCGTTCGATTCGGAAGAAGAGATCTACCTTCGAGCGGCACGAGGCGATGATCAACGCGTCGAGACGGCGTGCCAACAGTTGATTGATCTCCTGTTCCTCAATAGCCGGGTCTTCTTCCGAGGAAGAGAGGATCAGCGAGAATCCGCTCCCTCTCAAGACATCCGACAGAGATTTGGCGACTTCCGCGAAAAAGGGATGGAGCAGATCCGGAACAACCAGGCCAACCAGATACGTTCGACCGGTAACGAGGCTGCGTGCCGCCAGATTAGGATGATAATCAAGCTCTTTGACGCGCGCCAGAACTCGCTCGCGAGTTTCGTCTCCAACATCAGGATGATTCCGAAGAACCTTGGAAATGGTCATCACAGAGACTCCAAGGTCTTTCGCAATGTCCTTCATTCGTGTGGTCATTAATTTTCAGCCAGTATACAAAACACAAATTTCTGCAATTCCCATCCCCTATCCTCGACCACCAGGCATGATGTCGTCCCGCAGACGACGGAAAAGTCTAGCAATGCTCTTCGGCGGTTGACAGCGCTAACTTTAACGATTATCGTCCATCGTGCGCAAGTTCTGTCTTGCGCCGACGTATCGGCTCAGTCTCCCACCCCATCCAGTTGCGATGTATTCCTTATCAGGTACGGGCACGAGGTGTGACAGGCACAGAAAGCCATCAACTTTTAGCCAAGAAAAGGACGCTATGCTCTATCAACCATGGCTTTCGTCGCAGTTGCTTCGCACACTTGCCGCTATGGTGCTGGCCCTGCCCGCGACCTCCATCCTGAACGCCCAGAGCGCCACCGCTCCCACCGCTTCCCAAGACCCAACCAGCATTAATCGGACTTGGCAGGGAGCCAGCAGCAAATATGACGCCGCTCGCGCGGCCCTCCTGAAAGAGGTCGATAGTGCTGACCACCAGGGCCCGTTTCGGCCTGACTGGGAATCCCTTCAGAAGTACGAGGTTCCCGAATGGTACCGGGACGCAAAATTCGGGATCTTCATTCATTGGGGCGTCTATTCCGTCCCAGCTTTCGGCAATGAATGGTATCCACGAATGATGTATGAGAAGGGCTCTTCCGAATACAAGCACCAAATCGCTACGTACGGCCCCCAGGACAAGTTCGGCTATAAGGATTTCATTCCAATGTTCAAGGCCGAACACTTCGATGCTACCGTCTGGGCACAGCTATTCAAGAAAGCGGGAGCAAAATATGTGGTGCCCGTGGCGGAGCATCATGACGGTTTCGCGATGTACGACAGCGGCCTGAGCGACTGGACTGTAGTGAAGATGGGCCCCCAACGCGACACTACCGGAGAATTGGCGAAGGCCGTACGGGCGGAAGGGTTGCATTTCGGCGTGTCATCGCATCGGGCTGAGCACAATTTCTTCCTGGGTCCCGGCCGCACCCTCGCTTCTGATGTTAACGACCCGCAGTACGCCTCGTTTTACGGCCCAGCTCAAACCTGGCTGAACAACCAATGGGGCACTCCCGTCAATAATGATTTCACTTACGTCTCCTCCGCTTGGACCGACGATTGGCTGGCGCGGTCCGCGGAACTGGTCGCGAAATATCATCCGGACATCGTGTACTTCGATTGGTGGATTGGGCAGTCATCTTTCCGCCCCAACCTCACGCGTTTTACTGCGTTCTATTACAACAGCTCTCTCAAGTACGGCAATTACGCTGGAGTGATCAACTACAAGGACTATGCCATCCAGGAGCGTGCTGGTGTACTCGACTTAGAACGCGGCCAACTTGGCGACATTCGACCTCTCGTTTGGCAGACAGATACTTCCGTGAGCAATAAATCCTGGGGCTATATTGAAAACGACGTTTTCAAGTCGCCGGAATTCATCGTTCATCAACTGATCGATATCGTTAGCAAGAACGGCAACTTGTTGCTAAATGTCGGCCCGCGGTCTGACGGCACTATCCCCGACCAAGTGCAGACGGTTTTACTCGATGTGGGCGCTTGGCTCAACATAAATGGTGAAGCAATCTACGGAACCCGTCCCTGGAGGTTGTACGGAGAGGGCCCCACGAAAGTCGTCGCTGGCTTGTTCCACGACACCGACACCGAAAGCTACAAGGCCGAAGACTTCCGTTTTACGACGAAGGGCGACGTTCTGTACGCGATCGGACTATCCTGGCCGACGAACGGTGAGGCAGTGATTCACTCTCTCACACCTTCAGCCGGAAGTAAGGCCTTGCAGGGTATCGATTTGTTGGGAAGCGATGCGAAGCTACGATTTGAGCAGCGTCCCGATGGTTTGCACGTTCACCTGCCGGGCGAACCCCCGGCCAAGTACGCGTATGTGCTCCGCGTGACGTTCGGCGGTGCATCGCACTAGGGCATCAGCCAATTTGATTCACGAGGGCAGTTCACTTTATCTATGTTCTCGAGTGATTGGAGGAGTACCAATGACGCAACATGTAGCGCGCTTCCAGCGTTCGCTTCTGGTCGGAATGGCTGTGATCGGTCTGGGTCTGATTTCGTGCGCGACCGCAGCAGACAGAGTTGAAGTTTCGATTGACGCGTCCAAGGCGGGCGCGAAAATTGACCGCAACATGTTCGGCCAGTTCGCCGAACATCTCGGGAATGGCATCTATGGCGGTATATGGGTCAGCCGTGATTCCACCGTTCCGAACACACGTGGCATTCGCAATGACGTCGTTACCGCGCTGAAGGCGCTAAAAGTGCCAAACGTTCGCTGGCCTGGTGGCTGCTTTGCAGACGAATACCACTGGCGTAAAGGCATCGGACCTCAGCGCGCCGTGAGCCTCAATCCAAACTGGGGTGGTGTAACCGAACCCAACACCCTCGGAACCGACGAATTCATGGACTTTCTCGGCCAGATTGGTTCCGAGGCGTACATCTCCGTCAATGTCGGCTCGGGTACTCCGCAGGAGGCGGCGGAATGGCTAGAGTATTTGACCACGGCGCAGCCTACGACACTGGAAAAGGAGCGCGCCGCCAACGGCCACCCTGCTCCGTACAAGATTGCCCTCCTTGGCATCGGCAACGAAAGCTGGGACTGTGGCGGTAACATGACGCCCGACTACTATGTGAGCCAGATGAAGATCTACAGCCGCTTCGTCCGCAACTTTAATCCTGCCCAGCAGGATAAGGATCAGATGCAGAAGATTGCCGTCGGTCCCGGCGGCGGTGAACCCCGCTGGACCGAATGGACGGAAACCGTCATGAAGGCCTACCAGCAACACACGTGGAGTTGGGACATCAACGGACTCTCGATGCATTTCTACACAGTTGGTCACTGGCCCCCTTCGTTTGCGTCGTCTGGTTTTGGAGAAACCGAATACAGTCAGATCCTCAAGTCCACCTTGGAGATGGACGACTTGATCAGCAAGCACGCGGCCATCATGGACAAGTACGACCCGCAGAAGAAGGTTGCGCTGGTCGTTGATGAATGGGGCGCCTGGTATGCACCCTTACCCGGCAGCAACCCAGGCTTCCTCGTCCAGCAAAACAGCCTGCGCGACGCGGTTCTCGCCGCGCTCAACCTGAATATCTTTGCCCGCCACGCCGACCGGGTCCGAGGGGCCAATATCGCTCAAATGATCAATGTGCTGCAGGCCATGATCATGACCGACAAGGAGAAGATGGTACTGACTCCCACCTACTATGTCTTCAAGATGTACGTGCCGTTCCAAGATTCAACGTTCGTACCCGTGACATTCAATTCGGGCACCTACACCCATGGTGACGTCAGCTTGCCGCGGACGGATGCCATCGCGGCTAAAGGCAAAGATGGCAAGCTGTGGGTCGCGATCACAAATCTCGACCCCAACGAGACCGCCGAGGTCGAGTTGAACCTGGTTGGTACCAGTGCAAAGGCCGCATTCGGGGAGACCCTGACGGCCCCTAAAGTGGACAGCATCAATACATTTGACGCGCCCAACACGGTCGTGCCGAAGCCCATTTCAGCGAAGGCTCAAGGCGGCAAGCTGATCTTGAAACTCGAACCCAAATCGGTGAGTGTTATCTCAATAGAGCAATGACCGAGAATCAACTTGAGTCACTGGCTCCATGGCTTCCAGGGGTCCTCGATCTCGTCAAAACCAACCTCTAGTGTGTCTCAGAAAATAGGGAGCAGCTGGGGAAAAGATGTAGAATTTCGGTTTCATAAATTCCGGGGAGTGGATTTCCCAAGCCTTCGAGGCATCATGGCAGGTCCTCGCTTCATTCTTTGCGGCGAGATGATCGGTATTCGCTTGTGCCATGTTAACGTGGCGTCGGATTCGGTGGCGGTAACTGGCGTCGTATCGCGCATGCGCACTGCAGAGGTTTAGTTGAAATCATTGGAGCCGGCCATGTCACGCTTGGCGATTATGGTTCTACCTGCGCTGTTGGCCATATCTGTCTGGCCGCAACAAGGCTCTGTCGAGCTCTGCCAACTTACGATTCACGTGCGAATGGCAGACGATCGCGAGGCTGGCAGCTATCTTCAGGTGCAACTTCTGTCTCCTGTGGGAACACCGGTCTCTGTCGGAACAACCAACGCGGACGGGACTGCTTTTTTTCAGGTGTCGAGTAACGTGACTTATCGGGCACGAGTTTCGGGTCGCGGTGTCGAGACCGCCGAATCGCAGTTCTTCATCATGGGCGGCCAGTATAGTCACACCGAGAATCTCAACGTAAAACACACTGCAGTGGCGACGCAAGAGACTGCCTCTCCGTCAATCTCCGTGGCAGAAATGCAAGTGCCCGTGAAAGCCAAGGAGGAGATGCAGAAGGGCATCGAGGCATTCGACAAAGGGGACACCACGAAGGCCAGGCAGAGGTTTGAGAAAGCGATTTCGATCTACCCGCAGTATGCACGGGCTTACGAGAATCTGGGTGTGATCGCGGCGAAATCGGGCAATCGTGCTGAGGCAAGAAGCCTCTATACCAAGGCCCTCGAAATAGACGATAGATTCGTCCCGGCGTATGTGCAATTGGCGAACTTGGAGATTCGCGAGAAGAACTACACGCAAGCGGAATCGCTGCTCCATAAGGCGATGTTGCTTTGTCCCGAGATGCCCGACCTTATCGGAACGCTTGCCAGCGCCGAATACGGGAACAAGGAATACGCCAGCGCGCTTGCCGATGCGCAGCGAGTTCATACCCTGCCTCATCACGAACAGGTGGCAAACGTACACCTCCTGGCTGCACAAATTTTCGAAATGCAGAATCGCAATCAGGAGGCGTTGGCAGAGTATCGGTTGTTCTTAACAGAAGCGCCCACCAGCCCCCAGGCTAAGGCGGTGCAACAGGCCATAACGGACCTGGAAGCGTCGAAGCACTGAAGTGACTCTATGGTTGCAGCGCAGGAGGAGCACTGGACATTTTGGGCGTGAGCCTGGTATCGAGTTCCTGGCGTAGCTGTTGCACGCGTTTAAATTCTTTCTCCGCCTCGTTCGACTCACCCAAAGCCTGGTAGGCGCGCGCGAGCCGGTAATGCGCATCCGGCTGTCCCGGATCGAGTTCAATAGCCTTTCGAAAATCAGCCATCGCGTCCTTGTGCTTGTTCTCTTCCGAGAGCATTATTCCGCGGTCGATATAAGCCAGACGAACATCGCTTCGCAGTTGAATAGCCTTATTGAGATCGGACGCGGCGCGTTCGCGATTGCCGAGTTTCATCTCCGTATCACCGAGGTAAGCCCATGCCTGCGCGTTGTCCCCATCGTTCGCCAATTCGGCATGGAATTCGGCTTTTGCTTTCTCATAGTCCTGCGATTTCCAGTAGAGAAAACCTAATCCAAAGTGAACGTTTGGCTCGTGCGGAGAAACCTGCGCCGCTTGCTGGAATTCGGCGATGGCTTCCGGCGTCTTTCCCAGGCCATCCAGAGCTTCTCCAATCAGCACGTGGGCGGCCGCCGAGTTTGGCTCCGTCATCAGAATTTGGCGAAAGCCATCCAGCGCACATTGGTAATGGCCGGCCCACAGACAGCTTTGGGCCACGATCTGCCGCAACTCGACATTGGCGGGATCTACCTGCACCGCCACCTTCAGAGATTCGATTGCCTTTTCATATTGCTTGTCACCGTAGTAACTCAGTCCAAGAAGCGTATGTGCCTGGAAGTTGCCGGCATCCCTCGCCGCTACGGCCTTCAACGGCGGAATTGCGGCGTGAAAATGACCTTGCTTGAACTCGGCCAGGCCCAGGTTCATTTCAATGCCGGGCAGCTTCGGATCCAGCGAAAGCGCTTTCTTGTAGGCCGCGGCCGCTTCGGGATATTTCTGCTGTTTCGCCAGCACCACACCAAGACTTGCGTATGCACCTGCGTCCCGCGGATGTGCGGCAATAAACGAGCGCCAGACTTGTGCAGCCTGTGGCAGATCTCCCTTCTGCTCAAGCGCAACGGCGGCCGCCGGCGTGTTCGATTGTGCCCAGGAAGTGGCAAGCAGCGCGAGGACGATTACGGTGAGCTTTGACAACCAGTGGGTAGACATACAGCAAGCATTACGCTGAATCTTATGCTAGCAAAGGCTGAGCTCAACAACAAAAAACCCGTTTGCATACCGGTGGGAGATGCAAACGGGGCCCTAGACCGCATTAATTGGGGCGGCTAGAAGACTAGCTTGGCTCCAAGTTGGATGGTTCTCGGATCGTAAGCAGCAGTGATTACGCCGAAGTTAGATCCACCCAGTGTGGTACCGATTCCACCGGTTTGAACCGAACCTTTGAATTGGGTGTGGTTCCAGATGTTGAAAAAGTCGGCACGGATCTGGAATTGGCTGCCGCGCTTCTCATTGATCAGGAAGGCCTTGAAGAACGACATATTCCAATTCTGACGACCGGGACCACGTACGGCGTTGTTGCCCAGATCGCCCCAAGTGCCTACCGCGGGCGCCGCGAAGGAACTGGTGCTGAACCACTGGTTGACCGTGTGCGGGTAGCTAATTGGTCCGATTACGTCCGGACGATTGGTACAGTTAGGAACAACGTTACAAACGCTGTTCACCCCATTAACCGTACCGCTGGTTGTAATGTTCATCGGCGCTCCCGAAGCGGCCTGAATGATACCCGAAATCTGCCAGCCGCCGACAACCGTCTTCATAAAACGATTGGGTGAGTTGCGCAGCCACGGTATGTCGTACACAAAGTTGAGATAGAAGATGCTGGTACGGTCGAAGAGCGATGGCCCGTAATCGTACCTCCATCCGACGTAAGGATTCGACACGTTAGCTAAGTCGTTGCCGCTGCCGGTGCCAACGACCGAATCCATTGCCTTCGACCAGGTATAGCCTGCGGATATCTGCAGGTCGTTAGTCAAATTACCGGAAAAGCTCGTCTGCAGGGAATTGTAGTTGCCGTTGGCGTTGTTTTGCGACATCCTGAGCGAGTGAAATCCCGCATAAGGAACTTCCAGGTTGTACTGACCCGAACTACCGCTGGCGATCAAGCTGGGCAGCTGGCTGTAAGGGGCAAGATTGAACTCCTGATAGTTATTCTGGTGCCGGCTTGAGCTGCCGACATAGCTTAGGTTGAATACCGTTCTGTTCGTAACCGCCCGCTGGATCCCAACGCTGTACTGGTACGTGTACGGTGGACTGTAGTTGTCGTACAACAGACCGGTGATGTTACCCACCGTAATGGGAACATTCGGCGTCGTCACGGTTACTCCGGTGGGGAGATTCGTGTGGGGATTGGACAGTGACACGTTGTTCTGAGTGAGAGAAGCGCTGAACGGCTGGTTGGGGCCGGCATTGTACATGTCGTTGCCCTGAACGCGTTCATACATCATTCCGAATCCACCACGCAGCACGGTTTTTCCATCGCCGAATATGTCGTATGCGAAGCCAAGACGGGGACCGAAATTAGCCCAGTGGTTGCCAACCAGACTATTGGGAATCCCGTCGTGCCCAGCAATGCCTATGCCATTCAGGTAGAACTGGTAGCCTTGCAACTGTTGGAGGGGGCTAGTGCCAAGACCCGGACTCGTGGGGCTGATGACAGAGCCCGGGACGAGATAGACCGGCTGGGCGGCCTGGTCGTAACGGTTCGCATAGAAGTTAGACACTTCATTTTGTGGGTTGTAGGTGTGGGGAATTCCATCCCACCGTAGCCCGAGGTTCAGCGTCAGCCTACTGGTAGCGCGCCAAGTGTCCTCGATATACAGAGCGTACGAATTGGCGTTCCAGTTTTGGCTGTCTTGCAGCGCGTTTTCCCCATACGAGTTGGAAAGACCCAGCAGGTAGTCAGCGAAGTCATTCTGCGTGTATTGCCCGTTGAATTGGAACGAGCCCTGCGTAGGCGCGAAAAGGTCCTGATATTTCCGGTACAGCTGGAAGCTGCCGCCCATCTTCAGTTGGTGGGAGCCTTTGCTCCAGGAAACCGCATCCAAGAATTGATATGCGTTGTACCCGTTGTTCCAAGGTACCCAGTTCGAGGTGTAGTTCGTGCCGGTACTACCCGCGAGTTGGATCGATGGGATGCGGTTCAGGTCGTTCGTTCCGGTGAAGATTCGGTTAAAGTTGAAGCTTGACGGCGCCTGATAAATCCCCACCGGTGTGATGTTGATGCGGTTGCCGCTGTAATTGAAAGTAAGTTCGTTCAGGAGCGTGGGGCTGATCGTTTTTGTCCAGGTGGCAACGGCGCTGTAAGACGGATTGCCAAAGGTATTACCTACCGTAGGTACGTTGTCACCACTCCACATCGTGGTTCCGAACCCCTGAGAGATCTGTTCCGCGACAAAGTGGCCAAAGATCGTATTCTTGCTATTGAATTCGTGGTCGATTCGCACGATCTCCTCGCGCACGTTGGTCGGCGTGCTGGGAGAACCCTGAAATTGCGTGCCATTGGTCGGCGCAGGGAAAATGCCGGCGCTGAGAAGCGACTGTGCGTTTGCATTCAACATGCACGACGGTATGACGTTATTGGGGAACGGCTGGCCCTGTACGATTCCGGTAGGTGCGACCCCGCCGGGGCAGTTGGCGAACAGAACCGACGGCGCCACATTGGGCTGGGTCGTGCTATTGATAGTCGGCACGTAAATTGTTTTGCCGCTACCGCTAAAGTCTCCGCCATATTGGCTCGGCAGCGGCACTTGCTGATTATAGTTGCCGCCTTGACGCAAGTAGCGCCATTCCATGTTGTAAAAGAAGAATGTCGGATGCGCCTTGCTCCCGGGCACCTGTCCTCCCACATTAAAGCCAAACGTGTTGTAATTCAGCTTGGCTATCGGGTTGGGAGCAGGGTTGAAGTAGTTACGAGCATCAAACGCGTCGTTACGGTTGAAATACCAGGCAGACGCATGATAAGTCTTGGTTCCCGACTTGATAACGCTGCTCAAGGTAGCCGAGGAGGACAGGCCGTATGAGGCACTGTAATTGGAAGTTAACGCGCGAAATTCGGAGAGCGATTCGAGCGAAGGCATTACGGCAAAGTTTCCGGAACCGCCGCGGTCCAAGGCCTCACCGCCATCGAGCAAGTAAATGTTGTGACCCATTCGGTTGCCGTTGAAGCTGACATTGGCGTCTCCGCCGACCGGCGTTGGAATCTGGAAGTCTCCCTGGAGGCTGGATGCACCAGTAGTTTGATTGATAAGCGTATAAATGCTGCGACCGTTTGTGGCGAGTCCCTCGATTTGTTGTCCAGTGATAACAGTGCTAACTTCGCCGGACTCGGTTTGGACGCCAACGGCGGTCCCTTCTACCGTCACTTGATCCGAAGCCGCACCGACTTGCAGCCTGAAGTCGTAGCGGTCTCGGGCACCCACGTCAAGTACGATGTTATTTTGCTCAACCCGCTTAAACCCAGCGACATCGACCAACATGTTGTAATGGCCGACGGAAAGATTAGACGCGATGTAACTACCGTCGTTGTTGGTTACATATTGACGAACGGTACCAGTCTCAACATTTGTAATCGTGATCTTGGCATTAGGAACGAGGGCGCCGGAGGGATCAAATACCGTGCCCACAATCGTTCCCTGCTGACCAAATGCCTGGGGAACGGCGAATCCCAGGAGAAGCAGCAGCAAGGAAAGCTGAAGCGCCCAGCGACGTTGTGCTGCGAAAAGGCTGCACGCAGCGGGTGTGTACGATTTTTTACTCGGCGTTCTACCAAATCGATTCATATGCCCCCCACCAGAAACAGATTGTGTTACGTCACAACCAAGCGCGCTTCCCTACCGCAACCAGGACCGGCGCGATGAAGCAACCCCGAACTGTGAAATTCGATCAAACGTTACCCCGACGTATCGGCCGTCCAGATCGCTAGAGAACCCATGGTAGTGACAGCCTCGCGACTAAGTGATCGGTTGCGCCCACCTTTTGCAATGGTCGTATGCCGCAGTCGTTTGCCAGCGACTCAACCACCGTTAACGTTAACGAAAGCGGCGTTAACGTTAACGGTGTTAGGTTATAATTTCTTGCCAGGCAAATGTCAAGCGAAAATTTGCGGCAAAATTAAACGTGAATCCCAGTAGTCCAAAAATCGGCTATCCCGGTTGCCCGGTGCATCTTCGGTTACTGATGAATCGACCATGCGATGCGAGGAATTCGTGCCGAGTTTTCGCCAAAACTACCCTCCTTCTAGTGGGGCTTTGCTTCGGCTGCCTCAATGCAAATTCCGCCGACGTCAAGCCGGCGACAAAGGCAATCGCCGGGCAAGAGCACCCCAAGGCAGCCGGGATCGTGTTTTCGTTTGAGCCGATCGATTTTCGGCTGGACAGTTCGGAGACGCTGGAACGTCACGCTCCGGAAACAATGGCTGGCGGGGTCGCCGTTTTCGATTACAACAACGACGGAAAACTCGACATCTTCTTCGCCAACGGCGCTGACATCAACACGCTCCGCAAAGACTCGCCAAAGTATTACAACCGCCTGTTTGAAAACGACGGCAAAGGACATTTCACGGATGTCACTGAAAAAGCCCGATTGCGTGGGACAGGCTTCGATATTGGGGTTGCGCTTGCTGATTACGACAATGACGGATTCGAAGATATCTTCGTGGCCGGCGTATATCGAAACACGCTCTATCACAACAATGGCGACGGCACGTTCACGGATGTAACCGCCAAAGCGGGACTCAGCAAGCCGGATCCGGAGTTTGGTCCACTTTGGGCCGTCGGTGGCGTTTGGGTTGACGTTAACAACGACGGGCTACTCGATCTCGTGGTCGTCAACTACCTGAAGTGGGACGGCCCGCACGAACCCCTATGCGGAACCGCCGACCACCGTGACTACTGCCACCCCAAGATGTATGAGTCCACTCCAAATCAGCTCTTCCTAAACAACGGAGACGGGACATTTCGGGATGCTTCTGCGCAGTGGGGCTTGCGCTCGCATCCGGGCAAAGGCATGGGTGGCGCCGCCGCCGACTTCGATCTCGACGGCAAAATGGACATCTTCGTCGCTAATGACAAGTTGGTTAACTGGCTGTTCCGCAACGATGGCAAAAAGTTCGACGAAGTCGGCTTCCAAGCAAATGTGTCATTGCGCGAGGACGGCGTTTTCATCTCCGGGATGGGTGTGGATTTCCGCGACCTCGACAACGATGGCTACCCGGACATCTGCCTCGTGGCGCTCGATAACGAGACGTTTCCGATCTATCGAAATACGGGTCAAGGCACGTTCGTCGAAGTCACTCAGTCAAGTGGTATGGCACGCCTGAGTTCGCTTATGGCGGGATACTCCCCAACCATCGCTGATTTCGACAATGACGGTTGGAAAGACATCTTCGTGACGCGCGGCCACGTGCAGTCGTTGCTCTCGTCCCCCCGCATCGCGGTGGAACAGCCCAACACTGTGTTTCACAACCTTGGTGGGATGAAGTTTGCTGCGCTAACAGAAGAAGCCGGCCTGACATCGCAGCCACCGGCGCGGCACCGCGGTTCAGCGGTCGGAGACCTCAACGGCGACGGCACGTTAGACGTAGTAGTAAGCGCGATCAGCGCACCTGCCGAGATCTGGATGAATGCGAGCCCCGGCAATAACCATTGGCTGGAGATCAAACTCGAGGGAACCAAGAGCAATAGGGACGGAATCGGCGCGCGGATCAAAATTGTGGCTGGCAGCCTGACGCAGTACAACCACATGACCACTGCGGCTGGATACGCATCGTCCAGCGCTGGTCCCGTACATTTCGGTCTGGGCAAAAATACCGTCGCGGAATCGGTCGAGATTCACTGGCCTTCGGGAACTGTTCAGCGGTTGCGGAACGTGGCAGGCGACCGCGTCCTTTTAGTCAAGGAACAGCCCTGATAGTGAACTCGCAGCTTCAGGATTGCAATTACTCACTGCGGCCTGCCCGAATTTAACTGTATGACGTTGCAGTTACGTGGCTTTAATCGGATGGTATAGTAAACAGCTTTCAACCCTGGAGTGAATGTTGAAACGAGTCGGTCTTCACGAAATCGCGCGCCAGGCACAGGTCTCGATCGGAACGGTGGATCGTGCTCTACATTCCCGTTCGGGCATCAGCGAAGTCACCCGCAATAAGGTGCTCGAAACCGCCGAGAAGCTTGGATACACGCCCAACCTGGCGGCCCGGACGCTTGCTGTCGGACGCTCGGGCTTTCTTATAGGCGTCTGCATCCCCGAAGAGATCCATCATTTCTTTGACCAGATGCGCGACGGAATCTTCGACGAAGCACGCCGGGCTGCACGGGTCGGCGTGGAACTTGTCTACCGTCCCGTGCCAAGTCTCGGCGAATTCGAGCAAAGGGAGCTTTCGAGCCTCCTTGATGAAGACCTTCGCGGCCTCATTGTGATGCCCGGAAATCCTCGCGTTGTCGCTCCGATTATTGACGCGGCCGAGGCGCGAGGCATCCGGGTGGTCTGTATCTGTAGCGACGCGCCGCACAGCCGGCGCACGGCAGTAGTGTACGCAAACCCGAATCTTCAGGGACGTCTCGCAGCAGAGCTTCTCTCGAAGATCATCCCCGGCGACTCTGATGTCGCGGCCATCACCGGTATGCTTCGAACCGAAGAGCACCGTCAAAAGGTCGAGGGCTTTCAAACGCGACTTGCCCAGCATTCCGGGATGACCTTGGCTTGCGTGCTCGAGGCGCACGAATCGGAAGAAGAGAGCTATCAGAAGACCATGGACCTGCTAAGCGACAATTCCAAACTTCGCGGTATCTACGTAACCACGGTCAACTGCCTGCCTGTCTGCCTCGCTGTCCGCGAGCACAGAAGAACGGACGTTCGGCTGATTACCACTGACCTTTTCCCGCTGATGGTTCCCTATTTCGAAGACGGAACCATCGGCGCTTCGATCTATCAAGATCCATACACCCAGGGCCAGACCGCATTAAAAGTTCTCGTCGATCATGCCATTGAGAAAGCTCCCATCGCGTCGGCCAATACCCTGAATCCCGGAATTGTGCTTCAGTCGAACCTACACTTCTTCCGGGAGGTGCAATTCGCCGGAATCGCAGGGCGCGATCTGACGACGATGCAGACAGGGGAGAGAGCCTCATTATCCTTGGGCTAAAAACGAGGGTCAGGTCGCGCCGGTGTCCCAGGCTTTTATCGTCAGCATTATCCATATCCAGATCGTTTGTTCGCAATCGAGGATCCTATGTCGCATAAGATCAGCCGTCGCACGTTCGTCGCCACCGCCGCTGTCGCCGGCGCCAGTGCTGTTCTTCGTACATCGGCGTTCGCATTTGAGAATCAAAATCCCGGTACGGCCGTAGCGACCGGAGCACTGGCAAAGGGCCGCGATGTTGTGCCCCTGCAAGCGGTTCCCTTTGGTATGAGCAACGTCCGGCTGGGACCGGGCGCGTTCAGCACCGCAGCGGAAGCCAACCGCCGCTACTTGAAGACGCTGCCTCCCGACCGGCTGCTCCATACTTTTCGCCTGACAGCGGGGCTGCCCACTTCGGCAGAGCCATTGGGTGATTGGGAAAAGCCCGATTGTGAACTGCGGGGTCACTTCGCGGGCGGGCATTATCTGTCGGCTTGCGCGCTTTCGTTCGCCAGCTCTGGCGACGAAGAACTCAAGCGCAACGGTGACATCATGGTTGTGGAGCTTGCAAAATGCCAAGCGAAACTCAAGACCGGCTATCTCAGCGCCTTTCCGGTAGAGCTCTTCGACCGCCTGCGCGACGGCGTCAACGTTTGGGCGCCGTTCTATACCATCCACAAGATCATGGCAGGGCAGCTTGACATGTATTTGCACGCCGGCAACCCGCAGGCACTGGAAACCCTGGAAAAGATGGCAGGATGGGTCCGGAGCTGGACCGATCCCTTGAGCGAACAACAAATGCAGCGCATCCTCCAGGTGGAATACGGTGGGATGGGCGAGGTGCTCTGTAATCTTTACGGCGTGACCGGCAAACGCGAGTATCTCGACCTCGCACGGCGCTTCGATAAGAAATCGTTCCTTGATCCTTTGGCTGCTCATCGTGACGAGCTGAAGGGTCTGCATGTTAACACCCATATTCCACAGGTGATCGCCGCGGCTCGCCTGTACGAACTAACTGGCGATAAGAAGTACTGGAGCATCTCCGACTACTTCTGGAACGAGGTCACCAGTGAGCGTTGCTATTGCACGGGAGGTACCAGCAATTTCGAACTGTGGAGGTCTGATCCCGGAATACTCTCGACACAACTGAGCTCGGAAACGTCGGAAGACTGCTGTGCTTACAACATGATGAAGTTGACGCGGCATCTGTTCGAGTGGTCCCCGCAGGCAGAATACATGGACTACTACGAGCGACTGCTCTTCAATCACCGCATGGGCACAATCGATCCCGAGACCGGCACCACGATTTATTACCTGACTCTTGGCAACGGCTACTCTAAGATTTACGCTAGGCCCTTCGATTCGTTCTGGTGTTGCAACGGCACGGGCGCCGAGGAGTTCGCGAAGTTGACGGACACCATCTACTACCACGACAGCGATTCCATCTATGTCAATCTCTTTATAGCCTCGGAAGTTAACTGGCCGGAAAAGAGCGTCCGCATAACCCAGCAGACCTCATTCCCCGAAGAACAAGGAACTACACTTCTGATCTCGGCTGCTAAGCCTGTCGATCTCGAGTTGAAATTGCGGATTCCCTACTGGGCGAAGACTGGCATCGTAAAGGTAAACGGCCACGTCGTCCCTGCGTTCGCCACTGCGGGCAGCTACCTCGTTCTGCGTGGTCCCTGGAAGAACGGCGATCGCGTGGAATTGAGTCTCCCGATGCATCTGCACGCCGCACCCATGCCTGACAAGAAAACGTTGCAAGCGGTGATGTATGGTCCTCTGGTTATGGCGGCAAGATTCAACGAAGAGCCTTCCGACACTTGGTATCGGCACTTCGCGGCCGAAGAGAAACAACAGCCCGCTCCAACGCAACAATTCAAAGGAAAGATTGAGGATCCCGCGAGTTGGCTCGAACCGGCTGGCGGAACGCTGACCTTTCGAACCGTTGCACAAACTCAGAGTGCAACGTTTGTCCCTTTATCAAGCATTGTTCACGAGCGGTACTCGGTATACCACGAGGTTGAAGAGACGTCTAGCTGACCAGGGAAGGTGACACCGCTTCGCGACGCACCGATTCGGCTATCCGAATCAAGGTCGGTAGCACGTTTGCTCGGCTTAATCTCTTTCCAGTCTTCCTCGCTTAGAACCGACCGCCGATGGATGATACTTTCTTGGGTGCTGCCTCGATGACGGCGTTGACAGCCGGTTTTGGCTGCCCACTGCGGTCAAATAGCAGCGGATAGTTTGTTCTCCCCTTAACGGGCCAGTCGTTCTTCCACGAGTTCTTGTCGGTGACGCCCCACAACGTGACCCGCGTGACTACACCGCAATGCTTCGCATAGGTGGCAAACAAATCTCCGTAGCGCTTCGCCAGTGCCTGTTGAACGGAATCGGGAAGTCCGTTGGGATATGGGTTGAGCTTGGCATTTGCAGCGACGTTCAAACTGACCTCAGCAGTTTGGCTCGATGTGGCCGGAGGAAGCACGTCGACATCGAGCTCGGTAATCATCACCTTCATGCCCAATTTCCCGAATTCCGAAATTGTAGTGTCGATCTCGTTCAGCCTAGGCCAGTCCATATCGACGTGGTCCTGCAGGCCAACGCCATTGATGGGTACACCTTTCGCCTTCAAAGCCTCTACAAGCTTGAGGGCGCCCTTGCGTTTGGCTTCGTTTTCGAGTGAGTAATCGTTGTAATTCAGCTGAGCTTGCGGATCGGCCTCGTGGGCATACTCGAACGCCTTTTCGATGTAGTCTTCGCCGATGATCTTCAACCACGGTGATTGCCGCAGCGTGCCGTCTTCATTCAGGGCTTCATTCACAACGTCCCATGCGTTGACTTTGCCTTTATATCGGCCTACTACCGTCTGAATGTGATCGTGCAGGCGCTTTAACAGCGCGGTACGCGATAATGGCTTACCCTGCTCATCTTCGAACACCCACTTCGGCGTTTGCGCATGCCATACCAACGTATGGCCGATGATGAACATGTGGTTCTTGAGACCAAAGTCCACATACTGGTCCGCTTGCGCGAAATCGTAGGTGTCTGGCTTGGGATGAACCACTTCCCACTTCAGAACATTCTCAGGGCTGATGCTGTTGAACTGAGCCTTGACCAGCGCAGTTTCCCGCGCATCGTTTCCGGAAAACTGGACCGGATTCAGCGCGGCTCCAACCAGAAAACACCCTTGATATGCGTCCTTCAGTGAGGTCGGCGCCTGACCTGACATCGCCACACAAAACGCCATCACCCCTGCCACTCCTGCCAATTTCAACGCCGCCCGTGTTTTAAGCACCTGATTTCCTCTCCCTGAATATCCCGCCGAAAGGCGATTCCGACGCACGCGTTCGCTTAAGAAGCGAACTTCTTGCGCCGTTCAGCCAGCTCATTGGCAATCTCCAAGTTGACTTCTCTCGTGATGGGATAGAAGAACAAACATGCCGCGGTAGCGAAGAAGGCAAGTCCTGCGTAAACGCTCGCCGTTAACAGGATGCCCGACTGCGCGTGCGCCGACTGCACGGCAGCCTCGGAAACAAAACCGTAGAAGGACAAGAGCCAGCCTGCGATGGCGCCGCCCAGTGCGAGACCCGCCCATAGAGCAAATACCACCGCTGCCGTCACAGTGCCGCTGGCGCGGCGGCCCGTCTTCCATTCGCCGTAGTCGGCGACATCTCCCATCATTGCCCACAGAATGGGCCCTGACAGGCCGAAGGAGAATTGACGGAGCACTTCAACCCCGATGATGGTAACTGTAGCGCTCGGCGGAATCACCAGCAGCACAACACTGAAGACGCCCGCCAGAACCATGCTCGCGATAAACAGCCGTCTCTTACCTACCCGGACCGACACTGCGGTGGAGCAGGCAACCCCTACCAGTAAAGAGGCCAGCCCAAACCCGTTGAACCAGGAGAAGAGGTCTACGTTGCCGGCTACAAATCGGAAATAGGGCAGCATCACGTTGCCGCGCACCAGGATGGCCATGAAGTAAAACAACGTGGCGAGAAACAACACGATCCACGGGCGGTTCTGGAACAGGTCCTTCAGGTCCTGGCCAGGAGAGGTCTTTTGCTGGGGATCGGGCTGGATGCGCTCTTTTGTAACCAGGAAAGCAATGACAAAGAAAACGACACTCACGGCAGACAAGAGACCCATCGTAAGCTGGTAACCGAGCGCGTCATTTCCATGACCGAAAAACTTGACCATTGGAATGGCGAGGCTGGCTACGATGAAACCCGCGGAATTGGCGGCGATCTGGCGGTAAGACGAGATACTGGTCCGCTCGTCGGGGTCAGTGGTCATCACCGCGGTCAGCGACGCGTATGGCACATTGTTGATGGTATAGATCACCCTGAGCAGGATGTAGGTGGTCCAGGCGTAGATGATCTTGCCTGCCGGACTAATATTAGGGGTCGTAAAAGTGAGGACACCGATGATGCCAAAAGGCAGTGCCGTCCACAGCAGCCAGGGCCTGAACTTACCCCATCTCGTGTTGGTGCGGTCCGCAATCACGCCCATGACGGGATTGAGGCAAGCGACTGCCAAGCCGACGACAAGGAAAAGTGTTCCTGCCTGCGCCGCCGTGAGACCAAAGGTGTGGGTGTAGAAGTCCAGTTGCAGGGCGAGCATGGCCTGAAAGACAAAATTAGCGGCCATGTCGCCCAGAGAATAGCCAACCTTTTCGCCGATCGAAAGTTTCTGAATCATCCCTTCCCCATTGTGCCGACGCACCAGCGCGTCAGCTTAAACGCCCGCCTCATACAAACGGCCACCAGCTGGCGTGCAACACCACTTTCTGGAGATCGGCGTCGTACAAGGACTGCCGACCATGATCGTGAATTCACCCGGTTCGACCACGTACTTGACGTCCGCCAGAACGTGTCGCCCAAATTGAATTCATTCGAAGGCCGAACTGTATCACACCACCCTGACATGATCCGTGATATCACTCACCCAAGCCGTGCGCGGCTTGGTGCGATTTCCCACGCAGTCTAATTTGAAGATGAAACCGCACAAGGCTCGATGAGGCCACGCGACGACTATATGTGCGTGTCTTGCAGTCCTTGACACAGGGTTTATTGCCGGCGTACAAGAGCAAGTCCGTGCTAAGACGATACTGAACTGCGATTTGTGAGGAAACATTGTGACTAGACGCACTCCGCTCTCATATCACACCAGCTTTAACGCTCAGAACTCCCCGATGGGAGCGTTCATGAGCTTCACCTGCGGAAACTTTGGAACTCGTGGCGGAATCGGTTTGCAGATCGGGCAACCGGGAGACCAGGAGATCTTCATTGGATATAAGGACGGTGATCGTCACTCCAACGCCACGCTGAAGTGCCTGCCGTTTTATGTTGGAGCGGTGAACCGCGCCGCCGACGCGTTCTTAGTCGAGCAGGCGGGTCCTGCGGAGCAAAACGTCAAGCCCGATGCAGAGCCTTTCGCGGCCGGCGAATTTGAGCGAGCGTACGGTTGGTGCACGGACGAATGGCGGGCCGATGGATTGACGTTCACCATCTACTCGCCATTTGGCCCGATCCCCGACCCAGCGAAGGACTCAGAGCAGCAGATGAGGAAGGGATTGCTGCCCGCGGTTGTGGCTCGACTCACGCTCGATAACACCAAGGGCACGACCACCAAGAGCGCGATGTTTGCGCTGAATCATGCACGCCCGGGGACGCGGATTCTCGAAGATGACCTCGGAACGGGGCGGTTGGGATTCGCCTTCCGTCGCGAGGCGGGCGGCGCGGGAGAGTTGTTCGACGTTACTTCCAACGAAAAAGGAACGAAGGCGCCGATCGAACCCTTTGTGTTCATGCGCTGGTCGGCAAGTGACGGCGTGCGCGAGAAGTACAACCCGGTCCATTTGCTTGGGTCGTGCCCCGGATTTGGCTTTGAGGTCCCGCCGGGAAAGAAGTACGGGCTG
>Ga0302210_10000421_pt1 | contig 19559 bp, 5 predicted proteins | sample II_Fen_E3_2_FD_198793 | JGI IMG/M metagenome (GOLD analysis project Ga0302210, IMG submission 198793) | Peat permafrost microbial communities from Stordalen Mire near Abisko, Sweden - II_Fen_E3_2 | ecosystem: Environmental > Terrestrial > Soil > Wetlands > Permafrost | place: Sweden: Abisko... | reverse complement strand
CTATGATGAAATATGATGAACTTATTCAAACAGCAGCAGACATGAAAATGCTGGTGAATTTACATGGCTGTACCAAACCATCCGGCAAGGAAAAAACATGGCCAAATCTGTTGACTTCTGAAGCAGTTTCAGGCGGCACTCAAACCTTATTCTCTGAAACAACTCTTCCGGCAAGCCACAATATTAATTTGACAATGACGAGGAATGTAATTGGTTCAATGGACTATGCTCCGGTGGACTATGCAACGAAATCAGGAAAAGTGAAACAAACTACAACTTGGGCCCATCAACTGGCTCTTTGTGTCGCATTTGAGTCAGGCTTATTACATTTTGCAGACTCTCCTGACAATTATCGTTATCAAATGAGTGAAAGTTTTTTTAAAACTTTGCCAGTAACATGGGATGATATCAAATGTATAGAAGCATTGCCGGATAGTTTTTCAACGATTGCCCGAAGAAAAGGAGAAGACTGGTATGTCGCTTCATTGTGTGATAGTGCAAGAATATTAAATTTAAAACTTTTATTCCTGAATGACAGATGTAATTATAGTGCATATATATATAAAGATGGATCTTGTAAGTCGGATGTAGCTTTTGAGTATAAACAAAATCTTACAAAAGATAGTGTTTTGTCAATACCGTTACTTGCTACAGGAGGAGCTGTTATCCGTTTCACGACTTCAACAGATTATCAAAAACCTGATTTGATTCGTTATGAAGCAGAATCTGATCTAAATACAACTAAATTTTTATCGAAAAAAACTGATCCTGACAACTTGTGTTCTGAAGGAAGGTTTGTTACCAATATTGGTAGAGGAAGATCATTGATATTTAACAAGATATCTGCTTATCATTCGGGTCGTTATGCATTAAGAATTTTTTATATGGCAGAGAATGCTTGTCATGCATTTGTAAAAGAAAATGCTTCATCTGGGATTGATTATTCCTTCGACTCAACGGGTGGTGCCACCGGGGAAAATCTGGCTTTTAAAACAGTATTTGTAGATTTACTGGCTGGAACAAATAATTCAATCGAGATCGGGAATGATTCAGAATATGCTCCCAATATTGATCGAATAACTATTGAACCAGTTGATAAAAGTGACGTAGTTGGCATTGATGATTCTGTTCATCCTGTTCAAAACTATAAGATCTATTCGTTTGATAATTCAATCATACTACAAACAGATGCAGAAGCAAAGTTTGTTATTCTAGACTTGTTGGGCAGGAAAATTCAAATTGGAGTATTGAAATCAGATAAGGTGATTAATATGAAATGTCCGGGAGTATATATTGTTCAACTTCAATACCGAAATAGCAGTATCTCTCAAAAGGTAATTGTAAAATAAATTATAGAATACTGTATAAAATGAAAAGGTTAATTTTAATTGTGATAACAGCCGTTAACCTGTTATGTGCTTCGGGACAGGAGAATATTTCAGTATTCAATTTGCTGGACAATGGAGGGAAAATATCTTCTTCCGAAGTTATGAATTCAACTCTTCAATATCTTAATGATAAAAATATTCTAACAACCTATACAATTGCTCCTTTTATATCCGGAACATGGATTCAATATGAATCAATAGATCCAATAGTTGTCACCGGGTTTTCATTAGTATCTTCAGGAAAAGCAAGCAATGATCCGAAATCATTTAAATTATTCAGCTCTAATGATGGGAGTAACTGGATTCAGCAATCATCTGTGTTAGGAACTACCTATACAAATCGCTTTGAGTCAAAAGTAATTAAAACAAATATTTCAAATCCATACCAGGCATATAAATTCTATAAACTTGTTTTTAATCAAGCTCAAAGTGACTCTTTATCAATATCTGAATTCCAGTTATTAGGTTTTCAAGGGAAATTTGAATCGAATTTAATCAATGCTGGAGGAGAATTATCTGCTCAATATACTGACGGAATGCAAAATCTGGTGGATAAGACTACAAATAAATATGTTGTTTCAAACGCAAGCACATTTTGGATTCAATATGAATCTCCTTCTCCGGTTGTATTGGATAGTTATAGATTAACAGGGACTACTTCACTTAATTCTGCTTCGAATCCAAAATCATGGGAACTTTATGGTTCAGAAAATGGAACTGACTGGAATATCCTGGATACACAAAGAAATAAAAATTTTTTTAATGTAGATTTCAATACACAGGCATACAAATTAAATACTTTAACGACTGAAGATAATTGGGGACAATATGCTGATTTAGCTCAACAAACATTACAAAGAGAATATTGGAATAAAAATAATGAAAACTACTATATTCATCGAAATACTCCGGTTAATTATGGTTTTAATTATTGGTGGATGGCTCATACTTTAGATGTTTTGATTGATGGTTATAACCGGACATTAGATGAAACTTATAAAATTAAAATTAATAATTTATATCTGGGGGTATTAAAAAAGAACGGGAATACATTAAATAATGACTTTTTTGATGATATGGAATGGATGGCCCTCGCACTTTTACGGGCAAATGACGTAATGCCGGCTGAATGGGGCGCAATGAATCATGTGATTGAATTATGGAACTGGATTAAATTTGGTTGGACAACAACAAACAACGGTGGAATTACCTGGGATAAAAATCGTCCTACTAAAAATGCCTGTTCAAACGGACCGGCTATGATATTGGCTGCAAGGCTGTACCAAAAGACTAATGATGTGTCATATCTAAACTGGGCAATAAAAATACACGACTGGATGGCTCTTTATTTAGTTGATCCTGTCACGGGAATGGTTTGGGATAGCTATTCCGATCATGCTCAGGGAATGGTGTTTACGTACAATATGGGTACCTGGATGGGTGGCTGTTTTGAACTTTATATGATTACCGGTGAAAAGAAATACCTGCAAGAGGCTTTGCATACTGCCGACTTAGTTGTCGATCCATTACAAAAGTTTTCTTCCCCACTCGGAATTCTGATTAACAATGAAGGTGATGGAGATGGTGGTTTATTTAAAGGGATTTTTATGCGGTATCTGTCTCAAATGATTCTTAGAGGCAGTTTGGATGAACCTTTTAATCAAAGATATATCGACTACTTTATTGACAATGGAAGAAGTCTGTGGAATACAGCTACACTAATTCAAGGGAGTACATTTAAAAATACCTGGATTGAACGACCAACCGAAAAAGGATGCGATTTATCAGTTCATTTAAGTGGTACAATGCTTTTTGAACTTCTGGATGAACTGAAAAGATATGGTGAAATACATGAAGCCGACACAAATGTAAAAGCATATAAGTTTTATAAAATGACTGTTTTGGCCAATAATGGAGCTAAAGATACCGAAATTTCAGAAATGCAGTTATTAACTAAATCAGTTTCAGGAGTAAAGACTGTTATGTCAAACAATAAATTGAGAATGTATTGTCAGAACTTAAATTTAATAATAAAATCAACTACGAATGAAGAATGTGATTATACTATTCTCGATTTAAATGGAAAATTACTCAATAAAGGTACCGTGGCATCATTTTCTACCAATGAGGTAACCTTACCTCGTTTGGGAATATATCTTATTCAAATTCATTCTAAAAGCTGTAATTACTCTCAAAAAATAATTACAAAAGGTGGCAACTGATTGTGAATGAATTAATCAATTTGAATATAGATTTTAGTACAGTATAAATCAGTTTTATACTTCATTGATCCTGATACTATAAAAAATAATTTATTTATGAAGCTCAACTGTCTATTCATTCTACTTTTACAGAATTAACTCCTATAACTCCTATGGTTATTACTCCAGCACTACGAGAATCTTTGAATGCAATCCTTTATCAATGCCTACTTATGTGATGGCGAAACCCACAGGTTCGGTTTGCAACCCGAATTTTTCGTACTGCTACTATCTGGAAAAGGTGAAGATGAATGGTAACCGGAAGAAATATATTTCTTAATTTTTAAATCAGCACATATTCACAATACAAAATCATCGCATCACCACAACATAACATCAATACATAATTTCAAGTGTGCCTCCGGCTAATATTGAATTATGCGACAATTGCCGGGAAGAATACTGTCTGCCATTTAAAGATATTTCTTTTACCGGTGCTAATGCATTCGATCTGTTTTTTGTAATTATTTTAAAGGTTTTTCCATTATCCAGTTTTATCTTTATCCGGTCGAATAGGGGGGAAGTGATTTCATAAACCGGTTCACCAACGATTAATGGATATAACCCCATAGAACTAAATATATACCAGGCACCCATCGTTCCATCATCTTCATCCATTTCGGGCATAAAACCTTCCGGATCGTCTTTGTAAGCACGACCCACATAAGGAATCGGGAATTCTGAGTTCCCACCGTATTTGTGTATCATTTTTTCATTTAATATGGAATGTACAATCCGTTGAGTCTTTTGTGGTTCACCTAACCGGTTAAAAAGAAAGGGAACATGGATATCGGGTTCGTTACCCTGATTATAAAGATGTTGTTCAAAAAAACGATCCAGTTGATTTATTAGTGAATCTTTTCCTCCGGACCATTCAGCCATTCTATCCAGGTATTGAGGTGCTGCCCACCTGTATTGCCAACGTGTGCCCTGATACAGTCCATTATTATGCATCCGGGTGTAGGTCGTATCAATTTTCATAAATTCTTTTTTCCAGGTAGTGCCGAAAAGCTCTTCAGATTGTCTTCGAAAGTTGGCGGCATCCTTTTGTTCACCAATATTGTCCGCTATTTGTGCCAATGCCCATAAATCGCATGCTGATTCCAGTTTCTGATCGGGTGAATTTAGTGGTAATTCAGACGCTTCTTTACACATTTGTGGATAACAGAGACGGAAGTCAATTCCCTTAATCCCTTTCCGGTAAGCATCCAGTAGAAGAATAACTGCATGTTCTGTTCTAACCGTTGGCGTAGCTTCCGAATCAGTCGACCAGTTGACTTTCCCTGACTGATAAAGGCGTACCAGTGATTGTGACATGTCACTCATCTCTTTCGGCTGCAGCAATGCCATCAGTGGAAACTTAGTCCTGAATGTATCCCACAACGACCATGAACTATAATATGCAGAACCGGCAGCATCTTCTATTTTCCCATCTGAAGCCCGGTATTTTCCATCGGAACTGGTAACATTTGCAGGACTCAGATAAACACGGTATAGTGAGGTGTAAAATATCGTACGGTTTTCGGCTGAACCACCTTTTACGGTTACTTTTTCGAGTTTTTCTTCCCAAAGGTGTTTGGCTTTTCTTTTTAATTGAGTAAAGCAGGTTTTACTTATCAACAGGTTCTCATTGAGGGCAGCTTCTATACTTACTGAAGAAACGGCGACCCGGAATTCTATTGGTTTGGAATCACTTTTCCCGAACACCAGAACCATTTCACGTTCCCCATCACTCTTTACTGTAAAGTCCCGATTTGTTTTCAAATGGAAAAATAATTTATACTTACCACGTCCACATACATTGGCAGAAAGTATATACCCTTCAATTTCACGCGGAGAAATTACTTTGTGATGATCTTCAATGGTTTTTTCAAATGAAGATGCTAAGTTTAAAGTAATAATTTCTTCTATCCCTTTGGGAAAGACATATTTCTCTACAGCAATATTATTGGTTGCGGTCAGTTCAGCAGTTACACCGTTGTTAAATGACGTTTTATAGTATCCCGGTATTGCACTTTCCGTTAGTTTATTGATACGAAGGTCGAATTTCGGATAGGAAGGTTTGATACTCAGGTTGCCACCTGCACCACTACACCCGACACCCGATAACCTGTTCACTGAAATTCCGGAAATCAGATCCACACTGTAGTCATATCCGGCATGACTACGTGGGTTTGAGTCAGGACAAACACGTACCATGCCAAATGGAAGGGCAGCACCCGGATCGACCTGACCATTATCGCCCGATGTTCCGATAAAAAGATTTACAAAGGAACTGTTGCTTTTTTTAGCATCGACTAAAGATGTTCCTGACAAAATAATAAGTAGCAAAATCCATTGAAATTTTTTCATCTCTTTTAGTAATATAATTTTTGAAATTGACCTTTGTTTATATTCTGCTTTATACAAAGATGCAGATAGAAAGAAAATAATTATCTTTCTATCTGCATCTTTGTATTCCGGTTTATAATACGACTACGCGTTTGTTGGCAATATGACCTTCGTTTTGAACCGAAACGATATATGTTCCTGAAGAAATACCCTTTAAATCAATAACTCCCGAATTGTCGACTCTGGTTTGAAATAAAGATTTCCCAACCAGATCGAATACAGTAAGTGAAGCATTTTCATTAAAATCGAACCCTGATAATTGAATATGCATTTTTTTATTCGTGATGGGCATTGGATAAATATTTATTCCGGCACCATCAGCTTTAACATCATTCACTGCACTAATGACAGTATATAATTGACTCTTTGGGACAACTGACCTGGGTTGAACATCACTCATCCACTCCAATATGCAACTGGCACCACCTGCTTCTTCGAAATATTCAACTTTAATGGTATACAGTTGGTTTGAATTTAGGGTTATATTTCCGGAATATTCGATTCCATAATCGCTGATCCATTTGTCGATAATCAATTGATCATTGATCCAAAGGCGTCTGCCATTATCACTGTTTATAATGAAAGTATATGTACCTGTAGTTTGTGGTTGAATATAACCGCTCCATCTTACCGAATAGTTATCTGATCCTACATAGGAATTCGGAGCATTGTTTCCCCAGTTAAAGTTTATCGTAGAGTCGATCGTATTTCGTCGAAGTGTTTCAAAGTTCATTCCATTGTAATAAGATGCATTTAAACCATTCCCGGAACCTTTAAGTAATTCCGGTACAGGTACCAGCTTCCACTGCCCTTTTGTTTGGTTTGTATTGCTCATTTGACGAACATTGGCCTGAACACTCGTATTAAAAGATTCTACTATTTTTCCACTATGCTTTGCAATCAAACTATAATATCCTGTAGTAGAAGCAGGGGTAACAATAAATTGTTGACTCTGTAATCCGTAATAGGTCCATTGTTGAACATTTGCACCTTCCGATTTACTGCTGTTTATCACGTCAAGAGACTTGTTGCTGTGAACAGCCAGTATTTTATAAGTGCCATCCCCCAGATGTGTGAATTTAAACTGCTGGTTAGTATTCGGTGATACAGTAAATTGTTGTATATTAGCACCATCACCAACTCCGGCAACACCTCCTGTTACATCCATATTGAAGTTGCTGGCAAGGTTCTGCAAGAAATAGGTTCCTTCTAAATTAGTTTCTCCGGTTGTGATAATTTTGATAGAAGATGTCCTGTCAGTCCAGTCACCCAGGCAGGTGCTGTCGACAGTTAATTCGAGGGAAGCTCCTCCAAAATTATCATCCTCATACAAGATTGCTTTAAACCCTTTTGTTACTTTTAAAGAAGCAATATCATTATCATAAATTCCAATTGCATTAAGTTCTGAAAGTGTATAGGTGCCGGCTTTTAACCCTCCGGAAAAACCGGAAAAATCACAATCGGAATAAGCAGTTACAACGCCTGTGGAAGCAATCACTCTTTCGGCTGCCGAATAAAGTTGCAATTTTGGAACTGTCTGACGCATTTGTGATGTACTCTGCCATTCCATTTTGCAGGATGCATTTCCAACGGCTTTGCTATACTCCAATTCAATGTCGTATTTTTGTCCTGATATAAGCGCAATCGTACCACTTTGAGTGCTAACACCGGTTCCTGCTAAATTGTCAAAAAGTGCAGTTCCATTCACTGTAAGTCGGGCTCCATCTTCAGCAGTAACATAAAAGGTATAAACTTCCGAATAGACCGGTTGAACCTGACCTGTCCATTTTACAGAGAAACTTTCGGTACCTAATATCGTTTGATTGGGAGAACCTGCTGCCCAGTCAAAGTCAATGGTTCTGTCGGTTTGTGAAAATTTCAGCGTATTAAATGTGTTTTCTGAATAATAATCACCTTTAAGGCCGTTTCCGGTACCTAATGCTATGTTCTTAATATTTTTACGTATCAGCCAAACAAATTCATCAGGAGACACGACACGCACGTTAGGATCTAATTTACCAATGCATTCCAATACATCATTCACATTTCTCGACCATACAATAACCGGAATAAGGCTGTAACCAGCCGAAGTATTGATATTCGTAGACGATGTGTTTAATTTTGCAGCCAGTGTTGATGGAATCATGTCATTGTACTGCCCTGTAGTTCCTGACCACAAATTATATCTCCCGCCAATACAAGGTTTGTCTTTGTACCAGGTAATCTGTCCGTTTAATAAAGAATAATTTGAATAATCGTAATAAAATAAAGCATCAATATTATCCTGACTAAGATAGGGTGCTAAATTTGATGAAGAATAGGTAGCATCAATAACATTCGCAATATGTAAATCGCCTTTTTTCATGTATTGATTCAATAAATTACACTCAGCTGTAAGATTCGGAAAAATACCCGGATTAAAATACCCCCTGCCGGACGGTGCAGCAATCAGATAATTTCTACCATCTGCCGAGGTGAGTGAGTTATCGACATACTTTTTGTACATGGGTGGAGCCAATTCTACCAGAGCCGGAGATATTGTCCAGCCTAAATTGACTTTCGACCTTAAGGGATTAGCCCATGTTTTCGTGTCATCAGATGCTCCTAATAACCATTGAATATTATCCCCATCCGAAATAACAAAACATACGGTGTGAACATTCGGCACTACTTTATAAGCATTGGCAGGTTCTTTTTGCTGTATATTATCAACCATTATATTTGTAAGTGTTGATAAATTCGGCGCAAAATCTGCTGCATGAATCATCAACGACTTTTTCGATAAAGCAGCCACCGTATTATCTTCACCGGGTCCCCAACCCATAACAGCTCCGTTTGGACTGAGGGTATTGAATACATTATTAGCTAATGTACTGATAGGAGTAGAGCTCCAAAACTGTATAGCCTTTGCGAAGGCACTATAATCTGCTAAATATAAACCCCGGTCGTCCGATACATTCTGGTAGGAGGCTATTTGTTTGCTAAACTGAGTTCCATAATTAGTGAATAACCAGGTTTCATCTTTTCCTCTGACATCAAGCAGCATGGTTAATCCAGCTGTTTTAGCCGTTTGTTCAATATCGGCAGGAATAGCCACTCCATTTAAAATTCCGGCCAGGGAAAAGGCCACATTCGTTGAGTTTTGCTTGGCATCACAGAGTATATAGCCTGCTAATCTGCTTGCAAAGTGAGTAAGGAGTCCGGGGAAATTTGAATAATAAGTATAGTCCAGTTTAATCCCCAATTTGCTTACTAAAGTCCTGTCTCCATACATATCCCTTAATATCTCTGGCTTGGTTTGTGCTATCACTCCCTGCAACGATTGTAAAGCAATCTTTTCGGAATAGGAATAACTTGTTTCGGAAGTTAAATAGAGTAAATCCGGTGGTGTTGAATAGGGATACGGACTACCCGGAATCCTTTTAATTGATGATTGTGCTGTTATGCCGGATAAAAAGCAACATAACAAAATACCGATAAATGATAAGATTTTCATTGATTTTCGATTTATTTGAGTAATTATTTAGATAGCATTTCTTTGAATAGAAAATAGTATTTGCTTTTGTTTAATTTAATTCCATTGTTTCGTATCGAAACGACGAAAGTATCTTCAAATGTTGTTTTTGTCAATAATCTGAATAAAAACGACAACCTATATATTAAATCGTTAATATATATGTTGTTATGTCTTTTATCTTTTATCTTTTGTCTTTTGTCTTTTATCTTGGTTCTTGGCTCTTAATTCTTGGTTCTTGGCTCTTTTGATCTATTTAATTCAACAAGTTGTATTATTGAATATAAACCAATTTTTGTGCACTACCGGATTGTCCGTCTGTTTCGGCCCGGATAAAATATACTCCTGAGGGAATTTTAAGCAAAAGTAAGTTGAAATTGACTTTCTGTAATCCATTCACCGGTTGTTTAAAAAGCAATATCCCTTTATCCGACCAAATACCAATACTCTCAATATTGTCTGCATTTGACCCTAAATCAATAGAAAGAGTTTCATTTTTTTTAAGTGGATTCGGGTATATTTTGGATAAGCTTATGGCCGGATTATTTATGCCGGTATTTTGTTTTGTCGTAAAATTCCATATATACCCTGTTTTTATATTGGTATTATTCACTTCATCAACTCTCCAGTAGTACTTCATTCCGGGTAATAAATTCAAAACATTGAAAGTCGTGTCTGTTTGTGAACTCACCAGAGTGGCATCGGTCAAAACCGCGTTGGTACTTAAAAATACGTTATGGGATATTGCCATATTACCCGGACTCCAGGACAAAACTGATTCGGTATTGACATCCGCTTCATTCAATGCCGGTTGTGGATGCCAGGCGAAAGTGGTATCGTTCTCATTAATGATTTTTACTATTCCACAGTCAATATATTGTCCACCTGATATCTGAGTACAATGAACTGAAATGGTATTTTTACCGTTAATGATTAAAACATTTCGGGCTTCTTTTTTGATGTAATCAATCTCATAGGCAGAAGTATACCCATTAAAAGATCCGGCGAGCATGCCGTTAATATAAACATCGCAATTGTCATCGTGGTGCAGGTTCAAAGCCAGTTTAGGAAGTTCTTCTTTTTTTACATCAGTCAACGTGAATTGCTGACGCATCCAAATGTCCGGGCTATTCCATGCAGTATGAATAATCGCACCCGGAGTTCCTGCAGTACCAAAACCACCCGATGCCGTTTTCCATGAACTATCATCAAAACTTTGTTGAGTCCATGTAGAGCTAGGAAGGGTAGTGGTATATTTCCACGATCTGCCTGTTTTTTGGGATGTCGGGACAACATCGTCAAATTGAATGATTTTTTGATGAATAATTCGTTCATTAATCGCTTTGAAAAGGTTCATATCCACTTTCGGGATACGATCGTATGTAAGAAGTCCATTGATCTCAGTTTCGACATCAGCAATCTGAGTGTAAATGGCTGCACTTAAATTACTGAATGTTTTGTAATAATTTACCTGGTCGGCCAGGCTCGAATACATAGTCACCAATTCTGCCGTACTTTTAGCATGGTCGGTATTTGTGCCCGGTGAACCCCATTGATGGTAAGGTACATTATAAAAAACACCCCCATATTCACCGCTCACTGATGCCTGATTAGGCTGGAATTCACACAATGGTGCCGGATAACGGTGTGCATCGATTACATCCCCTGCACTGACGGGTGAGGCAACTCCTCCGCCACTGCCCTGATTTACCAACCGTGAAGGGTCAAGTAATCTGGCCAGATCAACTCTGCCCTTTGTGTCGAACTGACCACAGCCTTCATTAAACATGACCCACATAATAATTGATGGACTATTGATATGATTATTTATCATACGCGTCATTTCTAACTGATGAGCCACCTGATCGGTCGTAACACCATCCGGAGTATCGTATGAATTGGCAGATGGCATATCCTGCCATACCAGGATACCCAGCTTATCTGCCCAGTAATACCAGCGTTGCGGTTCAACTTTTATATGTTTACGAACCATGTTGAATCCAAGTGCTTTTTCATTTTCAATATCGCTTTTCAGTGCTGCATCCGTTGGGGCAGTATAAATGCCTTCGGGCCAATAACCCTGGTCCAGTGGTCCCATTTGAAAAACAAATTCATTATTCAAAAATAATTTATTAACTGTCCCTACTTTATTTCTGGATATTTTTCGCATCCCAAAATAAGTGGATACTGAATCAACAGTAATCGAACCGCTTTTTACAACAATGGTCATATCGTACAGGAAAGGACTGTCAGGCGACCACAATTTAGCTGAAGGGATGGGGATTGTAAATTTAGAATTTAACCGGGCAGTCACACTACTAACTACTGTTACACCATCTTTAGCAGTTGCCGTTACAGTTAAACCCGTTGAGTCGGCTGTATTGACAGTCACTGATAGTAATCCCTTGTCAATGTCAGGTATCATTTTTAAACCGGTTATACTTTTTTCAGCTACCGGTTCCAGCCATACAGTCTGCCAGATACCAGTAACGCATGTATACATTGCTCCACTCGGTGCAGTAGTTTGTTTGCCTCTGGGTTGTCCATAATCTCTGGTTGGGTCATACACCCTGACGATGACTTCCTGAGGTCCTGATCCAGTAATCTGAGCGGTAATGTCATAACTAAATGCATCATATCCACCTTTGTGAATCCCCATGCTGATCCCATTAATAAAAACTTCCGATTCCCAGTCGACAGCATCAAAATGCAGCAGAATATGTTTGCCCGTCCAATTTTCGGGAACTGTAAACATCTTGCGGTACCATAGCCTGTCATAATGTTTAACTACACCTGAAAGGGGTGCTTCTATGGGAAAAGGAACTACAATTTTACCGGATAGGGTTTGATCATGAGGTAAAATATCCGTACTTAAACCACTCTTAAACTCCCAATATCCATTTAAACTCAACCAGTCGGCACGTACCATTTGTGGCCTCGGATATTCGGGTAATGGGTTGTTCAAATCAACATCTTTTGCCCATTGAGTTCTCATTGAAGTTTGTTTTGGTGTCCACTGTGCAAGTACTGAAAATGGCAGGAGGATAAGAACGACGATTCTAAGAGTGGCTAATGATAATTTCATTGTGTAATTTTTAAATTCAAATTAATAGATAGAGGTTATAATGTTTTCATAAATACCTGCCCATTGAGTGTAAATCATTGAATGTGTTTGATTTAGGTATATATTATGTTATTGTACTACAATTCGTTTATTGAAATTAATATCACTATTTTGCAGGGTAACAATATATATTCCACTAGGGATTTTTTTTAAATCAACATTCCCTGAAACAGTCATTAACTTTTTTAGCAAACAATTTCCGACCATATCAAATACGATAACGGTTAGTGGATTGTTATCACGGATATCCGACAGTTCAACATGCATAGTTTGGTTTGTAACAGGATTGGGGTATATGTTTATGTTAGTATACCCATAATTAGTATCAATGCCTGATGTGGTTTTGGGATATAACTGACTCTTTGGTACAACTTCGCGTGGTTGGTTGCTATGCATCCACTCCATTTTGCAACTTGCTCCACCTGCGTCTTCGAAATACTCAAGTTTAATATTCACCTTTTGATTTGCTGTTAAGGTAATATTTCCTGAATATTCAATTCCATAATCGCTGATCCATTTATCTATTATTAAATGATCATTTATCCATAACTTTCTTCCGTTGTCGCTGTTTATATAGAATGTATAATTTCCTGTAAAGCGTGGGAGAATCTGTCCATCCCACCGTACAGAATAATTATCAGGATTTGTTTTTGGATTAGGAGCCTGTATTCCCCAATTGAAATTTATAGTGGGATCGATGGTTATAAACCGTGATGTCTCGAAGTTCATTCCATTGAAATATTCAGCATCTAATCCTGTGCCTGTTCCGTTTACCAATGCCGGAACCGGAATAAGTTTCCACATACCTTTTGATTGATTCTGATCACTCCATTGACGAACATTCGCCTGATTGGTAAGACCTGCCGATTCAATAATTTTCCCACTGTGTTTTGCAATCAGTTTATAACTTCCATTGGTGCCATCTACTATAATAAATTGTTGATTAGAAGACCCATAATAACTCCATTGTTGGACATTTCCGCCATCGGCAATGCTGAAATTATCAACATCAATTGACTTTTTACTATGTTGGGCTATAATACTGTAGGTTCCATCTCCCAGATGGGTTAATTGAAACTGTTGGTTGATAGCCTGATTTGGTGCCAATTGTTGAATGTTTGCACCATCAGTAATGGCACCTGTTCCTCCTGTTACATTCATGTTGAAATTGCAGGCATTATTTTGTAAAAAATAGTTCCCTTCCAGATTCGTTACTCCATTTGTTTTTACTTTCAGCGACGAAGCTCTGTCCAACCAGTCTGTCAGGCAAGTAGTGTCGGATGTTATTTCAGTGGATAATCCTCCAAAATTATCATTTTCATAAAGAATTACTTTAAACCCTTCCGAAACTTTTAATGAGGCGATATCTTTGTCCTGAATGCCTAAATCGTTTAAAGCTGCCAGGGTATAATCACCTGCTTTAAGACCTCCTGAAAAACCAGTGTAATTACAATCGGAATATGCCGTAACTACTCCGGTTGTTGGAAGTGCCCTGCTATAAAGTTGGGTGCGGGGTACCGGCTGTCGTAATTGTGAAGTACTTTCCCATTCAAGGTTACAGTTTGCATTACCATCTATTTCTTTGTACTCAAACTGAATATCATATTTTTGACCCGAGTGAAGTGTAATGGTGTCACTCTGAGCATTCGTACCCTGTGTAGACAGTAAATTAAACAATATCTTTCCATTAATTGTGAGTTTTACGCCATCATCTGCTGTAGCATAAAAAGTATATTTCTCTGAATATACCGCTTGTATCTGACCACTCCAACGTATTGAAAACTGATCATTTCCAAGCATGACAGGGTCAGGTGATCCTGTCCCCCAATCGAAATTTATTTTACCATTATTCTGTGTGTATTTCAGAGTATCAAAATTTGAACCTTTAAAATATTCCCCTTTTAAGCCATTCCCGTTTCCAAGATTAATACCTTTTAGATTTTTACGAATTAACCAAACAAATTCATCGGGGGCAACCACACGTACGTTCGGATTTAGCAACTTAATACATTCCATTACATCGGTCACATTTCTGTCCCAAACATGGACAGGTATCAAACTGTAACCGGCTTCAGATTTTATATTTGTAGAGGAATGATTCAATTTATCTGCCAATGCATCGGGTGCTGACATTGTTCCCCATAAAGTATATCTGCCGCCAATGGATGGTTTGTCCTTATACCAACTTATTTTACCATTCATACCTGTATAATTTGCCCCGTAAGTATAATAAAATAAGGCGTCAATGTTGCTTTGTCTTAAATATTGGTCAGGGGTATGTATTCCGTTATCGACATCAATTATGTTTACAATATTCAGATCGGCTTTTTTCATGTATCTGTTCAGCAAATCGCACTCATTTGATAAGTTGGGAAAAATACCCGGGAAATGATATCCGACTCCGGATGGGGCAGCAACTAAATAGTTTCTCCCTTCAGAAGAAGTAAGACAATTCTCAACATATTTTTTATACATAACAGGTGCTAGCTCTACCCAGGCAGGTGAGATAGTCCAACCTAAATTTAAGCGTGCCCTGTTTGGATTTGCCCAGGTGTTCATATCATCTGAAGCTCCCGATAACCATTGGACATTATCACCATCAGAAATGACAAAACAAACAGTTTGCACATTTGGTATTACTTTAAATTGCGTAACAGGGTCTTTTTGTTTTGGAATCTGAACAGGTATGTTCGTTAATGTAGATAAGTTTGGACTAAAATCAGAAGGATGTATCAACATCGATCGTTTGGATAATTGTTCTACAGTGGCATATTCACCGGCACCCCATCCAAAGAATGTTGCGCCAATATTCATTCTTTTATAGACATTGTTAACCAGTGAACCAAGTGCATCAGGATCCCAAAACTGCAAGGCTCCGGTAAATGAGCTGAAATCGCCAAGATATAAACCCCGGTCATCAGAACAGTTTTGATAGGAAGCTATGGTTTTGTTAAATTGACTTCCGTAATTTGACAATGCCCAGTTTTCATCTTTACCCCTGACATCGAGTAACATTTTCATTCCTGCAGTTTTAGCAGTCTGTTCAATGTCAGCGGGCATAGCCACTGCATTTAAAATTCCGGATAGCGAAATCGCTACATTAGTGGAATTTTGTTTCGCATCACAGAGTATATAACCGGTACATCTGCTTGCAAATCTGGTGAGTAATCCCTGAAAATTATTGTAGTAAGTGAAATCTAAAGGTACTCCCTGCCTGGCAATTATTGCCCTATGTCCATGAACGTCCCGTAATATCTCAGGCTTCGTTTTGGCAAGTATACCTTGCAACGATTGCAAGGCTATTATTTGTGAATAACTGTAATTCTCGGAAGTCAGGAAAAGACGATCCGGAGGTGAAGAAAATGGATAAGGGCTTCCTTCAACTCTTTGAATGGTTGGTTGGGCTAACAGGGAACAAAATATACAAAAAAAAATTGTTGAGAGATAAAGTTTTTTCATTCATTTCGAGTTTAAAGAATCCGACACTTGCATACTGTTCAATTTATCGGTTTTCATATAACCCTACTCTTACATGAATATTGATAATCCTTTAATCGAACAAGAAAAAAAATAACCGATAAAAATTGTTGTTTTATTAAATAATTAATGAAGCATTTATAAGTCACAACTCTGGATAATGATTCATTAAACTGTCTTTTTAGAGATGATTACGTGCTGAATCTATTCAAAGGAATTTGTAATGAATAGTATTCTATTCTACCGGATTTTCGCCCTTTGATACTTTTACTCCAAACTCACGGGGTAGCATTCCAAATTGTTCTTTAAAACATTTTGCAAAGTAGGATGATGAACTAAATCCAACTTTCTCGTAGACTTCGTTAATTCGATAGTCCTGACTTAATAACAATTCTGCTGCCTTCTTTAACCGGATCATTTTCAAATAATCATTTGGTGACATTCCTGAAATGCTTTTTAACTTCCGATAGAAATTTGAACGGCTCATGTTCATAAACTCCGATAGTGTATCAATAGAAAAATTCACATCTAATAAATGTTTCTCTATCTCACCATTTAACCGTTCTACATATTCTATGTCTTTTTTTGAAATAACAATTTCTACAGAAGACATAAGAGGTGAAGAAGCAAATAGTTCTTTTAATTGTTGACGACTGTTTACAAGGTTGATAATTTGTGTGCGAAGGTGCTCCAGTGAAAACGGTTTCTCCAGGTAGGCATCAGACCCATATTCCAACGCCATTATTTTCGATTCAACATTAGTTTTTGCCGTGAGCAAAATCACAGGAATGTGGCAAAACAGGGTATTTGTTTTGATGGATTCACATAATTGATAACCATCCATTAAAGGCATCATAACGTCACTAACCACGATATCAATATTCTGTTCAGATAAAACGTTAAGTGCTTCCACACCATTTTCAGCCTTATAAACCTGATAAAAATCCTGCATGTAATCAGCAGTCAACTGAAGTAAATCTAAATTATCCTCTACCAACAATAATTTCAGATTATTTGTATCCGTCTTGATGATTGTTTCAGATTTACGAATGTGCTGATTATATTCCGTATCAGCATTTACAATTTCGAGATGTTGATCCGTTGTCTCCGATAACAAATTATTTGTGATAGGAATAGAAATGATAAATATCGATCCCCCGGTTGTTCCATTCTCGTATTTTAAAGTTCCGTTATGTTTTTCAGTAAGTGCTTTAGTTAAAGCAAGGCCTATTCCTGTACCTGCTTTACTATTATCCGATTGATAAAAAGGTTCAAAGATTTTTTTCCTTTCCTGTTCAGTGATTCCATTTCCATCATCCGATATCCGTACTTCAAAATTGTGTTCGTTTTGTTGTAATTCCATGACAACTTTTGATGCAGCGTACTTTAATGAATTGCTCATTAAATTACTTACCATTTTGTTAAATGCTTCTCTGTCGACTCCTAACTTAATATCCTGATCAGGTAAAATGAGTTGAAGATCTATATTTTTAATTTCGGCCGATTGACGATACCGAACAAATAGATCACGCATAAGTTCGCTTAAATTACAAGTAATGATATGCAGTTGAAATTCAACTTCCTCTGTTTTCCGGAAATCAAGCAATTGATTTATCAGATTAAGCAGATAATCCGTATTTTTATCAATGGTATTCAGGAATCCCTTTGTTTTATCTGTACCATCACCCGATTTAATAATTCGTTCCAATGGAAGTTTTATTAACGTTAAAGGTGTTCGAATTTCGTGTGACAGATTTGTGAAAAAGTTAATTTTAGAGAGGTAGCTTTCTTTTTCCTGTTTTTCTCTATATCCTTTTATTCGTTCATTGTGTAATTTGCTCTGGCGGACCATCCAGTTTTTATACAACCAAAAAAGTGATCCTAAAATAATTATCAAATATAAAAAATATGCAAAGCCTGACTTCCAGAATGGTGGCAATATCCGGATAACAATAACTGCTTCATTCTTATTCCACAAACCGTCGTTGTTTGATCCTTTCACCCTGAAAGTGTATTCTCCGGGAGGCAAATTTGTATAGTATGCTGAATTGTTATCCTTTTCTGCAACATTCCAGTTCTTGTCAACCCCTTCCATGATATAGGTATACTGGTTTTTTTCAGGTGCCTGAAAACTTAACGCAACGAATGATAAGCTGAATGTATTTTGATTGTATTTTAAAGTTATCTCCTTTGAATCGTAAATTGGAGCCGTAAGTGGAGAGTCTTCATCGGTTACATTCATGGGTTTGTTAAACAATCTGAATTCTGTAATCCTTACACAGGGAATAAATCGATTTTGTGTGAAATCTTTTGGATAGAATGTGTTGAAACCGTTAATTCCACCAAAGTACATTTTACCATCCCTGGCCCGTAATGATGAACGAAAGTTAAACTGATTACTCTGTAAGCCATCAGCTTTAGTGAAAATCATCCTGTTTTTCTTCGTGTAAGGATTGATGCGTATTAGTCCGGCATTACTCGAAATCCAGAAGTTCTCAAATTCATCCTGCTCTATACCATAGATCACCGGATTTGGGAGTATTTTGTTATCCGGGTCAAAGGCTGTAAATTTCTCAGTTTTGTAATCGAAGGAACATAACCCACCGCCCTCAGTACCAAGCCACACCGTATGTCTTACATCTTCGAACAATGAAATGACGCTATTCCCTGAAACGCTACGTGAATCGTTTTGATTATGAGTATAGTGATTCCATTTTTTTGTTTTATAATTTAAACGAAAAACACCACTGTTGTATGTGGCAACCCATAAATAACCCCGACTATCTTCAATAATGTTGAAAATATGAGCCATAGGTCCAATCTCATCGACAATTGAGAATGATTCGGTAGCCCTGTCATATTTGCTGAGTCCCCAGACTGTTCCTACAAAAATAGTTCCGTGACTGTCTCTGAATAATGCGTAAATTGCATTGTCACATACGCTTTTTGAATCGTCACGTCGATGTTGGAAATTTCTAAAAGTTTTACTCTTTAAATCGAAAATATCTATTCCACGTGAAAAAGTACCTATCCACAGTTTATTGTTATCGATGAGTAAAGAATGAATATTGTGGTAACTAATGCTGTTTTTAGCATATAATGGCTTATATATTTGAGCTTTCTGTGTTTTAGTATTCAGGTAATTTAATCCTCCATCTTCAGTGGCTATCCATATATTCCCGTCTTTATCCTCGCAAAATTCACTGATTGCCTTGCCGGATATTGATCCTGCCTGAAACGATGGAAAGTATTGTGCAAAAGGTTTCAGGTTTTTAGGTAAATAGTTGACACCTCCAAAATACGTAGATACCCACATACCACCTTCACTGTCCCTTGTGATATCGTACACCGACTGGTCACTTAAACTTTTAGGGTTCAAAGGTTCGTCTAATCTGGAAAATTTT
>Ga0302210_10000419_pt1 | contig 19606 bp, 14 predicted proteins | sample II_Fen_E3_2_FD_198793 | JGI IMG/M metagenome (GOLD analysis project Ga0302210, IMG submission 198793) | Peat permafrost microbial communities from Stordalen Mire near Abisko, Sweden - II_Fen_E3_2 | ecosystem: Environmental > Terrestrial > Soil > Wetlands > Permafrost | place: Sweden: Abisko... | reverse complement strand
CAATCTGGTATTTTGATGGATAATTCAACCGAATTGCCGGATCACCCAGGTAAATATAAGGCAATTTATTAATCCCATCAGTTAAGTTGTTTTTAGCATATCTGATTACATCTCCTATTCGCATCTCATTTCCATTTTGCTTCTTAAAAAGGTTGCCACATACAAGCATATTCAAAGGAAAATTACCGGATGAATATACCGGCCTGGCAGAAGACAAAATACCAATACCACCGCCGGTAGGATTTAATATTGTTTGTTCTCCACCTGAAACAACCTGAGAGTCGAACTGAGAAAAATCACAGGTTACAGCTACAATTAAAGGCAGATGCTTGTTAGACAAAGCTTTTACATCCGGCAGAGTCAGTACCGATTCATTCGTCCAACCCGTTGGGCCGGCGTGTCCGGTAAAGTCCAGCAGAAACAATCCTGAGTTTAACAAACTCATAAACTTAGATTTTGCCAATGGATAACTTTCACCACTTGCGGATACTTGTTGCTGGTAGGCATCAAGATAGATTTTATTTATCTGATATGCCGGATAAGCGGTTTCAATAGTTGTAGCCACATCGTCAGCCTGACTCATATGGATATTTCCATCGCCATTACCACCATCGTCGGCCAGAAAACAAACCTGATTTTTCCAACTTCCTTTACCGGCATTATTCATATAGTCGATGGTTTTGGCAACCACGTCTTTTGCCTGTTGCACGGTCGTTACCGGAAATCGACCAACTCCAACCTCCATCGAACTGTCAAAGATATTGGCTCCATCATCGTTACCCAGCAATGCAAAATAATCATCCGTAACATAAGAAGAGGTTGAAACCAAAGAATTATCAGCCTGAAAAGTAAGAATTAAATTATCGCCGGAGTCAGTCCGTATTTTTCTATTATCGTATGATCCCTTACCAAAGAGCAACAGATATTTTGGTTTATCATTTTCTATTCCTGTTGTCAGGGCTCTGTCGTATAACATTTTCATAAACCAGCGATAAGCTGTAGCGTCCGGCGTTCCGGACGAAAATTCATTATAAACCTGCTCAGTTGTAACTACCTCCACGGTCATATTATCTTTCTCGCGATGTGCCTGAGCCAGTTTTTGAGCCTGTTCGTGAAAATCAGGGTATGTGATAATAACCATATCTGCCTGATTAACTGAATGTAGATTTTGATTCGGCACAGTGCCCACAATTTCAGGTTTCGAGAATGTACTTGCCGGGGTCGGATCAATAGCTAGATATTTTTTTAGTTCTGAACCTGTATCTACAAACGTCAGATTTCCATCAACGGTGGTAGTTTTAATCGCTGCTATATTTTGAGAATCAGACAAATCCCAAATCTGAACATTATTATTAGCACTATTCAGCTGGTAACGGTTATAAGTTGATTGCCCTAAATAATCGACATTTTGAAACTGCATTGCAGAGCCATTCATCCTGAGCTGACGGCGAAAATTAAACTCCATATAATTTAAATAGCCTAGTGAAGTTGAAGTAGGTTTCGAGTAGGTCAGATTGAATAACAAGGATGTACTTGCAGGAATAAAATTGAAAATACCTGAAGCCCCAACACCCTGCTCGTAATTATCGCCACTTAGTTTATCAACAAAAATTGTATTGCTTTGTCCTCCATTCAGATTCAGCGAGAATGAAGAAGGTGAAGAGGATGAAGCGGCAACATCTAAACGAACCTTACACGGACTGTTCTGAATTAAATTCGGAGCATTAACATTGATTTGCAGCGAATTTACATCTGTCATTGGCTGGTAAAACACCTTCCCCGACTGCGCCAGATTTACTACATCATTCTCATAAACGCTATAATCGACAAACTCATTTACGTTATTGACAACAGCTAAATCAGGCAGAATATTCGTCTTCTCGGTAATTCTTTTTCCAGGTAAAGAATTCGATGAAACAAAATAATAGCCATACTTAGAATATGGATTAATGGTGTGTGTAAACATAGATATGGATTTATCGTACTCCCACTTGTTTACTCCATTTGCATAAAACAGAATATAATCACCACTATTAAAAATACCATCATTTCCCTTATTCATATAAATGGATAATTCGGGCAAATCGTCGTATTTTGTCAGTGTGAAATCCTGACTCAAAACGTTTCCTCCATAACCGTAGATATGTACATTGGCAGGATCCAATCCCATCGAAGTCAAATCGTCAAAAGTAAGTTTATATACACCACTGTCCACAACCCTGATTTTTACGAATTTTCCTTGTGAAAGTACAGAATTGGCAACATAGCTATGGAGCGCAACAGAATTTACCTTCTGAGCTTTACCATGTTTTTCCAACAATAAATCAAACGATTTTAGTTTTAGTATTTCCGCATTTCGGGTTACAAAAGGCAAAATACTAACTTTTAGAGAAGCTGAGTCGGAAAATTTCAGATATTTTATTTCTGTCTGATTATCGAAAGGAAAGTTGACAGTGTTGGGAATTTTACTCCGTTCTTCTTTTGTAACAGGAATATAAACGGGGTTTAAAATTCGTACATTATAGGAAAATCCGGATTCGCAAGGTAATGTGGTACAGAAATATGGCAAGCGATTTTCAGACACATAATGTGCACTATCAAAAGCAATAACCTGAATGGCGGAGGTACCGGAAACCCATTTTTCCAAACCTTTCCAATTTAAGCTATATGACCTGATTGGCTCTGGCTGAGCATATAAAGTAGAAATATATAAGCAGAGAAAAGAAAAAAGTATAATTCTATATCTCATTGAACTAGTGTCGTTTTAGCAAAAATTACTTCACGTAGAAATCAAACATTTTTTTATCAAAAATATACCCTTCCAATCTGTCTCCAATGGCAACTTTGCCAACTCCTTCAGGGGTACCGGTGAAAAGAATATCACCAATCTTGATGGTAAAAAAACGACTCACGTAAGAAATAAGTTCATTTATCGGAAAAATCATGTTGGAGGAATTTCCGTTCTGAACAGTTTTACCATTCAGGTCTAAGCGAAAACTGATATTCTGAATATCACCTAACTCAGCAACCGGCAGAAAATTTCCTATAACCGCCGAATTATCAAATGCTTTACTAATCTCCCAGGGTTTGCCACCTGCTTTTAGTTTTCGTTGTAAATCGCGCGCTGTGAAATCAACCCCTAAACCAATTTCGGCAAAATATCGTTGAGAAAATTTGGCATCAATATTCTTCCCTAGTCGGTTAAACTTTACTATCAATTCTGTCTCGTAGTGCAACTCCTCAGTAAAATCGGGAATAAAAAAAGGTTTGTTATTTTTCAGAATAGCAGAATCCGGCTTCATAAATACAACCGGTTCAGAAGGCACTGCATTGTTTAACTCTTTGTTGTGCTCAGCATAATTCTGGCCAATGGCTAATATCTTCATTTTACTTTTTGATGTCTTTGGTTTAGTATTTTCTTCTTCTCATCTTCTTTAATTGCATTTAACCTATTGAACATCACAGCTAAATGAGCATAAATGGAAGTGTTTTGTACAATTATATTCTCGGGAACCCGTATCCTGAAAGGTGTAAAATTCCAAATAGCCTGAATACCTCCCGCAATCATAATTTCAGACACCATCTGAGCTTTATCAACCGGAACTGTTAAAACCCCGATATTAATTCCGGTTTGTTGTTGGAGTTCCACAAAACGATCGAGATGATGAATAGGAATTCTATTAATGCTTGTGCCCGACAATTCGTATTTTACGTCAAAACCCGCTACTATTTCAAGTCCGAATTGTTCCAAACCATTATCGTGCATAAGTGCACCGCCCAGACTACCAACACCAAATAGAAATGCTTTGTGCGAATTCGTAAAACCCAGAAATGCTTCGAGAATACCAACGAGCTCTTTTACATCGTAACCTACACGGGTACGACCTGAAATATTTACATACGACAAATCTTTTGCAACCATCGAGGCATCAACAGCTATGTTTTTAGCTATCTGAGTAGACGATAAGTACAGCTCACCTTCTTTCAAAACCAACTGAGCATAAGCCAAATACCATGGCAAACGTCTCAAAGTTGGCTCCGGAACTTTGAACTGAATAGATGAGTGTAAATTAGACATTTCGACGTAATTTTATTTATTTAACTTGCAAAAATAATCATTTTTTTCAGACACTGACTTACAACTACAATTAAAAAACACTGAATGACGTTTTTAGTTGGTACGTAAATTCATTATTCAGCTAAATTGATTAACTTTGCATACTTTATTTCAAAATCAGAAACAAGAACTAAAGAACAGCTAATCAATTATTTTCAACATATTATGGAGTACAATTTCAGAGAAATAGAACAAAAATGGCAAGCGTACTGGAAGAATAACAGCACCTACAAAACCGATATCGATCAAAACAAACCTAAATATTATGTTTTGGATATGTTTCCGTACCCTTCCGGAGCCGGTTTACATGTCGGTCATCCGCTGGGCTATATAGCTTCCGATATATTTAGTCGCTACAAACGTCTGAAAGGTTTCAATGTACTTCATCCTATGGGCTATGATGCTTACGGATTACCGGCTGAGCAATATGCCATACAAACCGGACAACATCCGGCTGTTACTACTAAAAAAAATATAGCTCGTTACCGCGAACAATTAGATAAAATTGGCTTCTGCTATGATTGGAGTCGAGAAATCCGAACTTGCGAACCCGATTACTACAAATGGACGCAATGGGCATTTATTCAAATGTTTAACTCCTATTTTTGTAACGATGAGCAACAAGCCAGGCCAATAGCTGAACTGGTTGAAGTATTTGAGCAACAAGGAACTAAAGACTTAAACATTGCCTGCACCGTGGAACTGAGTTTCACCGCAGACGAATGGAAATCAAAAACGGAAAAAGAACAACAGGAAATATTACTTAATTACCGAATCGCTTATCTGGCTGACCTGAAAGTAAACTGGTGCCCTGCACTTGGTACCGTGCTGGCCAACGACGAAGTAAGCGAAGGCGTTTCTGTTCGTGGTGGTCATCCTGTGGAACAACGTGTCATGCGTCAATGGAGCTTACGGGTTTCGGCTTATGCTCAACGGTTACTCGACGGTTTGAATACAGTTGAATGGACTGACTCGCTAAAAGAAACTCAGAAAAACTGGATAGGACGAAGCGAAGGTGCTGAACTAGAATTTAACATTAAAGGACAAGACTTTAATTTCGAAGTTTTCACTACCAGAGCAGATACCATTTATGGTGTAACCTTCATGGTGCTGGCACCTGAAAGTGAATTAGTAAAACAACTTACCACACCGGAACAAGCATCCGAAGTTCAGAATTACCTGGAGGCTACTAAAAAACGTACCGAACGTGAACGCATTGCCGACCGTCGAGTAACCGGTGTTTTCTCAGGTTCATATGCTATTAATCCGGTAAGTGGTACTGAAATTCCAATTTGGATATCGGATTATGTACTATCTGGCTACGGAACCGGAGCTATTATGGCTGTTCCGGCACACGATAGCCGCGACTATGCATTTGCCAAACATTTTGACTTACCCATTATTCCGCTTATTGAGGGTTGCGATGTAAGCGAAGAAAGTTTAGATGCAAAAGAAGGAATCATGATGAATTCTGGCTTTTTGAACGGACTTACCGTAAAAGAAGCCATTGCGAAAGCAAAAACATATATCGCTGAAAATAAATTGGGTCGGGTAAAAGTAAATTTCCGTCTGCGCGATGCTATTTTCAGTCGTCAGCGTTACTGGGGCGAGCCATTCCCTGTTTACTACAAAGACGATATGCCTTACATGCTCGACGAAAGTCGCTTACCACTGGAATTGCCTGAAGTAGATAAATTTCTTCCTACAGAAAAAGGCGAACCACCACTGGGACGCGCCAAAAACTGGCATACAGAAGATAATTTTCCACTGGAACTTTGCACTATGCCCGGTTTTGCCGGTTCGTCAGCATATTATCTGCGCTACATGGATCCTAAAAACGATAAAGCTTTGGTTAGCAAAGAAGCAAACGAATACTGGCGAAATGTGGATTTATATATCGGTGGAACCGAACATGCAACCGGCCACTTGATTTACAGCCGTTTTTGGAATAAATTCTTGTTCGACTTAGGTCTGGTTTGTGAAGACGAACCTTTCAAAAAACTAATTAATCAGGGAATGATTCAGGGACGAAGCAATTTTGTGTATCGAATTTCCTCTAAAGCCAAAATAAATAAAGAACAATTATTTAACTATTTGAAGAGCCAATACGCATGTTCAGATGAAGATATGCAATTTCATAAATCGTTTAAAGGGATTCGTAACTGTTATGTATTTGAAAATGAAAAATTAATATATCCTTTAAGAGAAGTAAATGTAAACAAATCCAATGATAGATTAAGAGCACCAAATGGATATAAAATAATTCTACTTTTAGATAAATATGTGGCTTATTGGTCTCAAATTATAAAAGAACCAACAATATTTGAAAAACTACAAAAAATTAAAATCAATAGAAGTAACATCTTTGTTTCTAAAAATTTCAAGGATGCAATTGACTTTGATTGTACTCCAATTCACGTAGATGTTAATATTGTGTCTAACGATATATTAGACTTAGAAAAATTTAAAAAGTGGAACTCGGAGTACAAATCTGCCGAATTTATTTTAGAAGATGGTAAGTATATATGCGGCTGGGCAGTTGAGAAAATGTCTAAATCGATGTACAATGTTGTGAATCCGGATGATATCGTTGAAAAATACGGTGCCGATACGCTTCGCCTTTACGAAATGTTCCTCGGACCATTGGAGCAATCGAAACCCTGGGATACCAACGGAATTGATGGTGTGCACCGTTTCCTGAAACGCTTATGGAGCTTGTTCTACAAAGATGAAAACTTACTTGTAAACAATGAAGCACCTACGGCCGAAGAACTGAAAACATTGCATAAAACGATCAAAAAAATTACGTTCGATATCGAGAACTTCTCTTACAACACATCGGTTTCAGCATTTATGATTTGTGTGAATGAGTTGTTTACACTGAAATGCAGCAAGAGAGCGATTTTAGAACCGCTTTCAATTCTGCTGGCTCCATTTGCACCGCATATTGCCGAAGAATTGTATCACACTCTGGGTAATACTCAAACGGTATGTGATGCCGCATTCCCGGTATGTAACGAAGAGTATCTGAAAGAGTCTGCAGTAAAATATCCGATTTCATTTAACGGGAAAGTTCGGTTCACACTGGAACTTCCTGCCGATATGAGCAAAGAAGATGTTGAAAAAACAGCTCTTTCCAACGAACAGACCTTGAAGCAGCTGGCAGGACAGGCTCCGAAGAAAGTGATTGTCGTTCCCGGAAAAATAGTAAATATAGTTTTATAAATAAAGTAATGAGCTTAAAATCAGTCACTAAAGAAACCTGGCGAAATATTCGAGAATATATTTTTATTGCCTTCGGCTTATTAATGTATTGTTCGGCATGGAAGGGTTTTCTGATGCCACATCAAATTACAGGTGGTGGTGCAACAGGTATTGCAGCCATTGTTTATTACTCAACCGGGTTGCCAATTTCAATCACTTATTTTTGTATCAACTTTGTGTTGTTAGTAATAGCCGTTCGATCTATTGGACTGGCATTCAGTCTTCGAACTATTTATGGAGTAGCAATACTTACTTTGTTTTTTGCCGTTATACCTCAAGCTGTCCCCGGCACTTTTGTCGGAAAAGGCGATAATTTCATGGCCTGTGTGATTGGTGGTTTACTATCTGGAGCAGGTATTGGAATAGTTTTTCTGGCAAATGGAAGTTCAGGAGGAACAGATATTATTGCCAAAGTGGTTAATAAATATAGAAACGTAACGCTTGGACGCGTACTGCTCTATTGCGATGTTTTGATCATCTGCTCATCATATTTTTTTAAATTTGGTAGTTTGGAAACCATTGTTTACGGACTTAGTGCCATGGCCATCACAACGATAGCTGTAGATATGGTAATAAATGGTGTTCGACAATCTGTACAATTTTTTATTTTTTCAAAAGAATATGAACTGATTGCAACAAAAATAAATACAGAAGTTCATCGCGGAGTAACAATTTTGGATGGAATGGGTTGGTATTCAAAAGAACCTGTGAAAGTAGTAACCGTGGTTGCCCGTAAGAATGAGTCAATAAAGATATTTCGTATTGTAAAGGATATCGATCCCAATGCATTTATTTCACAATCTTCAGTAATCGGGGTTTATGGTCAGGGATTTGATGTTATAAAAGGGAAATAAAGCAGATGAGCGACAATCTAAAACAAAAAATGCTGGGAGCTTTAATCTGGAGTAGCATCGACAGGTTTGGACAGCAAATTGTGCAGTTTATAATTATTTTATTTCTAGGCAGACTTCTAACTCCGAATGATTTTGGTTTAATCGGAGAAATTGCGTTGTTTGTTGCTTTATCAAATACATTGGTTGACAGTGGATTTGTTCAGGCGCTGGTTCGAAAACAAGATATAACTGAAACAGATTATAATTCCGTATTCTATTTTAATATACTTATCGGGATTGTTCTTTATATCATTTTATTCTTCTCAGCTCCGCTTATTGCTGATTTTTACAAAGAGCCTAAATTAATTGAAATTTGCCGGATTGTTTTTATCGGAATTATATTTAATGCTTTATATCTGATTCCTGTAGCAAAAATGACCAGGAATATAGATTTTAAAAACAGTGCTAAAATCAACATTCTATCTGTTACAGGTAGTGGATTTGCGGGAATTTGCATGGCTTTTTACGGTGCCGGAGTTTGGGCACTTGTGGTTCAACAGGTTCTATTTCATTTTATCAGAATGGTTTGTCTTCATTTATTTGTAAAATGGAAACCAAGAAAGATATTCTCTTTTAATGTAATTCGCGAACTGTTTGGATTTAGTGTAAACCTATTGGGTACCTCTATTCTAAATATGGTTTTCAATAATCTATATTTTGTAATTATTGGGAAATTCTACTCGAAAAATCAAGTTGGACTCTATTCACAGGCTAATAAACTTAACGAAACTACCAATTATAGCTTTCAGACAATACTCGTAGGAAGTACATACGCGCTTCTGGTAAAAATACAAAACGATGATGAACGGTTCAGACGGGTTTTTAGGGAAATTGCCAAAAAAACATCCTTGATTACCTTCCCCGTTATGCTTTGTTTGATTGCTGTAGCCAAGCCTCTAATATCTATAATTTTACCTCCGGTCTGGGCACCGGCAATCCCCTATTTTCAGTTGCTCTGTCTGGCTACTCTTTTACAGCCACTTTACACATTGAACACAAGTGCCTTAAATGCCAGAGGTCAGGCAAAACTCACTTTCAGGGTTGAATTTATCAAAAAAGCATTAATCATAGCATCAGTATTAGTATCATTCCAATTCGGTATTATAGCCATGCTTGTAGGATATGCTATAAGCTGTGCAATAGCTTATTTAATTTCAGTATTATACCTGAAAAAAGACTTACATCATTATATCAAGCACCAACTGTCTGACTTTGTAAACAGCATGTTGTTTGGTGTCGGTATAGCTTTCGTTATCTGGCTTATACAGTTTTTGATTAGCAATAAATATTTTTTGCTATCTACTCAGTTGGTATGTGCGGCAATTATTTATTTCGGGTACATTAGACTCTTCCAAACTGATACTTATTACAAAGCTCTCGATCAGGTACAATCAAGCTTGAAGTCCTTGAAAAATTCAACGAAGTAAATATGAGACTTTTCCTTTTCACAAACACATTTCCACACGGATTTTCGGAAGCTTTTCTCGAAAGCGAGCTTCCGTTTCTTTCGGGAAAATTTGAAAAGGTCATAATAATTCCGCTGCATAAAGAATCTGGTTGCAGATCGCTGGCAAACAATGTGGAAGTTTGGAGGCCTATTATAGGATTCAATCCCAATGAAAAATTCAACATGCTCATCAACGGACTATTCAACTTAGCTCCTACAGGATTTGCATTCAAAGAATTTTTCAACAAGAAAGTATATCTGAGCAGAAAAAAAACATGGAATTTCTTCACATCATTCTTGCTCTTTCGCTCTATGTTTTCAAATGCTAAGCTATGGAAACAGTTACAAACAGAAATTACACCCGAAGATAAACTCTATTTTTACTGGGGTGATAAATCTGTTTTGATGTTGCCCATTTTAAAAAGTAGAATTAGCAACACCTCACTAGTGAGATTTCATCGGACAGACCTGTATGAGTATGCCAAAGGAGGATATATCCCTTTCAGATATTATGTATTTCCTTCTATCGATCGGTTTCTGCCGATATCGCTCGATGGCGAGAGGTATTTGCTAAAGCATTATGCTGATCTGGTAAATGAGGAACAGATTAGGGTTTGTCAATTGGGAGTTTTTGACAATGGAATCAACCCGGAAAGAAGTAATGATGAAACTGTTTTTCATTTGGTGAGTTGCTCTTACATGGTACCGGTAAAACGTATCTCGCTGATTATTCACGCATTAGAATCTATAGATTTTCAGCTAAAGTGGACACATATAGGGACAGGGAATCTACACTCGCAATTAAAAAACAGTGCTACCCAACTGCCTGCTAACATTCAGGTTGAATTCGCCGGAGCGCTTTCCAACAAAGAAGTGCTGAAATTCTACCAACAAAATCATATCGATTTGTTTATTAATGTAAGTTCCAGTGAAGGAGTACCGGTTTCTATTATGGAAGCTCTTTCATTCGGGATTCCGGTAATAGCCACCAATGTCGGTGGTACCTCTGAGATAGTTGATAATCAAGTGGGAGAATTACTTCTGGCCAACATTTCTGCTGATGAAATTGCAAAAACCATTCAGCAACTTGCAAGTCAGGATTTGGCAGAATTGAGAAAAAATGCTAGAACCTGGTGGAATGATATCTGCAATGCAAAAGAGAACTATTCCCGATTTGTTGAGTTTCTTTCGTCTGACAATTAATCAATCGAAATGAACTAAATCTTATATCCGGTTATAGTTATATATCAATCCATCTACATACCTGAATCCGGTTTCGTCAAGTATCATGCTCTGATCGCTTTCAAAGTAAAACAATGAAACTACTTTTGAAAAATCTTTTAATGAAGGTACTTCCTCTCTCGACAATAAAAACCGAATAGGAATACTACCAATAAAAGCAGCCCATTGAGAATAAGTACTGGTTGGACCCATAATATAATCACATTTTGACAAAGCATAAATATCTTTCTCCGAACTGGAGTTTGCCAGCGTAAAGTACTTAATTCCTAAATAGTTTTCAGCCTTAATATGCTCATTAGAGGCAATATAAAAACTAGCAGTCTTGCCTTGTTCCTTTAATTCTGCATCAATCGCCTTTATCCATTTGGAGTACAACTCATCTGAAAAGTAGTATTTGCCATTAATCCACTTTTGATAATCACCTCTACGGATATGCACACCTACAATTACCTCATTATCTTTTCTTTTAGCCTCAAACACAGCATTTACATGTTCAACAATTTCGTCCGAGTATCCAAATATTTTACAAATTTCCGCTTTATGTTTAGCAATCAGGTCGCCACTTACCATGTGCCTTGACCTCCAACCTTGTATAAATTTAATGTTTACCTTAGAGTTCAAATCTCTGAAACGTGCCGGAATTATCCCTAACTTACTTAGCTTGCTCAGAATCTTGAAAAGTATTGCCCATTTACCTTTAATTCCATAAAATCTGATTAAAGGGTTTTCATTGATGTGTGGAAAAAAATGAATATAGTCGCCAAAATATATAAAAATCATTTTTTCGTTGTTCTCTAAACTGTAAGCAATTGATGGTACAGCAGACCATATCCTGTTGCTCATTTGCCCTATTTTGTCGTAAACTATTATCATTGTGTATATTAGTTTATAGCTGAAATTTTAAAATATTTATACCTAATCTTTTTAATCAAGACTATAAAATCTATGTTTTTGCAACCTTAGCTTCAGGTATTTTCCGGGGTTAGCGCTTTCTGTTCCAATAAAAAATGCTGAATTTGCAAGGATTTGAATCGATGCAAATAATCTGATAATCTTTGCTTTACGCTCATCTTCTGTTTCGGACTTAAACGACTCATTAAAATACCCTCTTTCTTCTTTCGAACAGAGAGTATAGATCTGAAATTGAGGGAAAACGGCATTAATATTTTCAATAATTCTGTAATCATCCGTCAGAACAAATACAGCGTTGGTATCAACAAATGATTTTTTCTTTCGGATAAGAGTTTGAAAATATAGCTTATAATCCAACAGGGAATTTTCCATAAACTTATCACCTCCCCTTATTTGCATTCCGAAATAATTGACCGGTAAATTCTGCCCATCTATAAGCTTTTGAACCTCCACTGCAGTTTGCTCATTAAATTGCCATATCAATTTGTCAAGCTGCTTCATTAAATCAAAGATAGTGCCCTTGTATAGACCTGATATTTCTATTCTTTTGGTAACATCCATTTCCTGAAAACTACTCCATAAATCATACGTGAAGTAATCAAACCCGTGCTCTTTTTTTAAATCTTTTACTACCTGCGGTTCTTTGTAAAATAGCGAATATTGAAGCAGATGACCATAGGTTTTCCAGTATTTCAGGGTAACTAACAAACCCCGCAGATATTTGACAAAACTACGGGTAATACTTCTTTCCAGAAATCTTTTATTGTACTGACTGTGAAAACTATCAGTGATCTCGTCGGTAAAAGGTTCAAAAAAATCCTGCCAGCCTTTATCATAGGCAAACGAAGCATCAGCAGAATATAATACAAACTGAATCTTGTGCTGAAGACAATACGCCATCGCTCTGATCATATTGTTATACTCTGAGAAAAAACCGGAACCGGTTCCTAAATGAAAAATCAATTTCTTAGAAAAAGATTTATTTAAACGTTGATAATCATTCAAATCCATAGTCTAATTCTTTTAAGGTATTCATTTATAGCTAACTCGTCCTATCCTTTTTGTAAACTTTTCAATATCCGAATGAATCAAACTGAAGAAAAAACCAACCAACGAACGGAGCTTCCAGAGAGGCTCGTTCAGTCCAAAATTAAAAATAGATTTTAAATAATCTTTACGTGCACCTGCAAAATCTTTCCTTATTAACTTATACCGTCCCGAACGAGAGTAGATAATTACGAAGAGTTTTCTGTAATGTCTCTTTATCACAGACATATTAATGCTCTGGTTTGCAAATACATCTTGATGTTGATTAAAAAAATCAACAGTCAGATTATAAAATCCTTTGTACATTTCCACCGTCAGAGTCTTAGTTATCTGATTAGAGTTAATCCGCCATTTGCCCAACGGCAGATCAATATATTCAAAAGTACCTTGGGTTGAGAGTTCTACCCAAGTGGGTAAATCTACCAAAGGTAAATTATGGTTTTGAATAAAACCACCAATTTTGTCCAAAGCACTACGACGAATAAATACCGTCAATGCAGGGAAATAAAACTGATGAAACAATAGATTTATAGAAGCTGACATAATCGGTTCGTTTCTTAAATCCTGTCCATACCTTGCTTCAACATCCGGTGTAGGATACAAGTCTCGCTCATTGGTTACATCGGTAGTTCTGTAGGCTTTCCCCCAACACAATACGGCTTGCTTGTTTTCTTCCAACGCTTTTACCTGGATTTCGAGTTTCTCGGGTAACCAGACATCATCTCCCTCCAACACTGCCGCATACGAGCCAGAAGATTTTGACAATGCAAAATTATAAGTCTCAGCCAAACGATAAATCCCAACATTCTTTTGAGTAAATACTTTCACTCTACTGTCTTTTTCTGCAAAAGATTGAGCGATGGAATATGTATTATCAGTACTTCCATCGTCCACTATAATCATCTCCCAATTGTCGTATGTTTGTTGCTGTACAGAACAAATGCAATCGGCAATAAACGACTGATGATTGTAAGTTGGGGTTATTATCGAAACTAAAGGTATATTCATCAGCGAATTGGTTTAGCCACAGTTGCAAATTGTTTATATCGGGCATCTTCTAAAAAACCAAAAGTTAATCCAATAAATAATTTTTCCTTCCAGCTTTTGCAGGGTTTTAGCCCCTCATGAACAAGCACTTCATAACCTTGTTCTTTGAACATTCTCCTGATGCTCTTGGTGGTAAAAAAACGAATATGAGTATCGTCCAGAATTCCACCAACTGCTTTGTATTCAAACTCTCCTTGAAATAAAATTTCGGTAATCAGGTTAGATATGTATCTGAAATTCGGAATAGAACTAACTAAAACACCATCATCAGACAACAAAGATTTTACCAACCGAATGGTATCCCACGGAGAATACATATGCTCTAAAACATCATTAAAAATCACACAGTCAAAATGATTTTTGGGAAGTTGCTCAAAAACAGTATCAAAATCACCGATTAAAACGAACGTACAAACTTCTGTCGCTTTTTGAGCTGCTTCTTCATTCATCTCCACACCCCATATCTCCCTGTCCTCTCTCTTCAAATTTGAGCAAAACTGCCCTGCTCCACAACCTACCTCCAGAATCCTTTTTGCATTATCGGGGATATACTTAAGCATCTCTCTCCGTTGATTATGAAAATAACCACCCATTAATTTTATCTCTGTTGACTGATCTGACATTTTTGCGTAATATGTTTATTATAAAATACTTATTATCTCTTTTGCAATCATTACCGAAGCGCAACCATTGCCAAATAACTCTACCGAGAAATCTGAAGTTTTCGTTGAAAAAACAGTAAATGCTTCTTTCATTTTCTCTTTATTGCTCCCTACCAATGTGCTGAAACCGTTCTCAACCAATTCTATCCATTCAGTTTGCTCACGTAAAATTATACAATGTTTTCCAAAGAAAAAAGCCTCCTTTTGCACTCCACCACTATCGGTAATGACCAACTCGCTCTTTTTCATCAACATAATCATATCCAGATAACCTACCGGATCGATTGTAATAAAGTTGGGCAAGCTATATTGTTGAGCCAGAATTTGTCGTGTACGTGGGTGCAACGGTACCACAACCGGTATTTGTTTATGAATCTCATTTAAACCCGCTATGATATTCCTGAGTGTTTCGGGCGAGTCTGTATTCTCTTGCCTGTGAATTGTTGCCAGTATAAACTTTTTTACACCGATACGCCTCAAAATATCTGATTTTAACTGCACTTTTTCGGCATAATACAGCGATGCATCTTTCATTACATCACCATAATTGAAAATATGCACCGGCAACTGATTAAGTCCTTCCCTCTCCAAATTATCAACAGCAGTTGCTGTGGGACAAAAAAGAATTTTTGAAATTCTGTCTGTCAAAACACGATTTATTTCTTCGGGAGCAGACATGTTATAGGATCTCAGACCCGCTTCTACGTGAATTACCGGAATGTTTAGTTTAGCACCAGCCATCGCACCGGCCAAAGTAGAGTTGGCATCTCCATAAACCAAAACAGCATCAGGTTTCTCTAACTGCAATATCTTTTCGATCTTCTCGAGCATTCGCCCTGTCATGGCTCCATGTGGCAACGAATGAATATCAAGATGATACGCAGGCTTGGGAATTTCCATTTCTTCAAAAAAAATATCCGACATGTTGGCTTCAAAATGCTGACCCGTATGAATGATCAACTCATTAACACATAACAATTTAAACTGTCTACTTAACATAGCAGCTTTGATAAACTGAGGGCGGGCACCAACTACCGTTACTATTTTTTTCATAGAGAATTCAGTAATAATGCAAGTTCTCCGGTGAGCGATCGCCGTGAGAATTTTTCAACAGATTCAGTTTTAACCACTAAAGTATTAGTCTTATAACGAGCATAATAATCCAGTATTGCTTTTTCTGTAGCCACTTCGTCTGAGAAACCAACCATTGTCCCTGCTCCGGTATCATTGAGTACCCGTGCAGCATCTCCATCAGTAGGACCAATTGCCAGAATAGGACGTTTCGAAGCCAGGTATTCGTAAAATTTTCCGGTAAGAATTCCATTGGCATTAGGAGATTGGTTAATAAGCAAAAGCAAAAGCTGCGAAGACTGTTGCTTTGCAATAGCTTCGCTGTGCGACAGATAATCAATCTTTTTCAAATTTTCCTGAAGGTCGTGTTCTCTGATTGATTCTAACACAGAGAAATCAACCTTACCAACCAGTTGTATCTGCAAGTCAGTCCTGAATTCAGGATTATCTGTACATATTTTACTCAGCACTTTCCACACAGTTTGTGGATTTCGGGCAGCATTTAAAGTTCCGATATGTGATATTGAAAACTTCTCATCAAGTTGAACAGCAACTTGTTTAACGTCTGACTCATCATATCCGTTCGATATAACCTGAATCCGCTTAGGCCTCATCTGTTCAAATTCTTTCATCCAGCCTTCGGATACAGTCACCATACTATCTGCGTGGCCTACTACCTTTTTCTCCAAACGACGATGAATCTTATCTGCCAACCACGTCAGGTTTAATTCTTTATAAAAATCGATATTCGTCCACGGATCGCGGAAATCGGCAATCCAGGGCAAATCAGGCAAATTCTTCTTTACCCCTAATCCTATCAGGTGCATCGAATGCGGTGGTCCGGTAGTTATTATGGCATCGACAGGATTTTCTTTTAAATATCCAGTCAGGTACTTAACCGATGGCTTAATCCAAAACCTGCGGGGATCAGGAATCAAAAAATTTCCACGTATCCAAATAGAAAGTTTCTCTTTCCAACCCTGTTTTTTATTTTCAGAAATAAATGCAGCATTTATCGGCTCATTTTTCCCTTTACTGGTCAGTTTCCGATATACATTATATGGTTCCCATATGGGTGTTTTTATCACTGTCAGTCCTTCCGGCAGATCTTTTTCAAAAGATTTATCGATGGATGGAAATTCAGGATTTTCGGGAGTGTATATGATGGGCTCCCAACCAAAATCGCGAAGGTATTTGGTAAACTTAAGCCAACGTTGAACACCGGCGCCTCCACTGGGAAACCAATAATATGTGACAATGAGAACTTTTTTCATGAAAATAATTTATTCAATAAAACATTATTGTACATCAACAAGATAGTATCCACAGGTTGACACAAAATTCCGGAAATAAGGAATTTTACCCAATATCTGTGGAAATGTCCGCGGCTTTAATCCAAATTTCACCTCATAATTTGGATTGATAAAATACAGTGTCTTCTTCAAAACACGATACTTGTTTTTCGTTAGCAAACGTTCAAATCGCTCCAGACTTATTCCTGTTTCTTTGATTTCAAGCAATGCAGCTATTTTTCCATCAGTCTCACCAAACATTTTTAAAACCGCCTTGTATAAAGCAACAGGCAATAAATGAAAATATGGCAAAAGCGATAAAAATTTACTGACGCAAATTTGCTGATGACCTCCAAACGGATTTTGCCAGGGAGGAAATGCAAAGAAAACAACGGCATTAGGAGCAACTAGATTTTTAAGCATGGATAAAAACTTATCCTGATCATGAATGTGTTCAATCACATCGCGTATTACAACAATATCAAACTGATGATCAAACTCGTTCGTTTTATAAATATCTTCACTTATCAGCCTTATATTGTCTGAAAAAGGATGCGAAGCATAGTAAGCATTACCTTTTTCAATTTTGGGAGAACTAAAGTCAACACCAACGCACTTACAACCCAAGTCCAGAAACGGTTTCAAATTTCCGGCTTCGCCACACCCAATTTCCAACACGTGCAGGGTGTTATCTATTGGTTTTATTTCCTGAATAAATGGAACAATATATTTCTGTGTTGTAAAAATTTGTTCGTTTATATACTGCAATGGATCGGAGTAACGTTTTTGCATTGGAAATCAAATATTTATCACATTTACTGCACGTTCAATTCTCTGTATCGTTTCATCCTTTCCCATCAGTGCAATGATATCAAACATGTGAGGACCCTTTGGCTCACCTACAATCGACAACCGAAACGCGTTCATTACACCCCCAAGATTGTATTCCTTTTCTGCAATCCAGTCTTTCACTATTCTTTCTGTTTCTTCTGGAGTAAATTCGCTGATAGCTTTCAATACACTAACCAATTCGGTCATTTGTACCGGAGTTTCAGTCTTCCAGCGCTTTTGAATTGTTTTAGCATCATATTCGACTGGTGCTACAAAGAAGAAACTTGACTGATTCCAAAGCTCTGTTACAAAATTGGCACGCTCTTTTACCAAACTCACAATTCTAATTACTTTGTCCAGCGCAACGGAAATTCCTTTTTTCTTCAATATATTCTGATAAATATCAGCAATTTCGTCATTGGATTTTAGCTGTAGATATTTATGGTTAAACCATTTCCCTTTTTCATAATCAAATTTCGCCCCGCTCTTACTTACGCGATCCAGCGAGAACTGATCAATTAATTCCTGCATTGAGAATATCTCCTGTTCGGTGCCTGAGTTCCATCCCAATAAAGAAAGGAAATTGACTACTGCCTCAGGAAAATATCCTGCTTCGCGGTAACCCGAAGAAGTTTCGCCCGTTTTTGGATCTTTCCAGTTTAATGGAAAAACAGGGAAGCCCAGTCGGTCGCCGTCGCGTTTGCTCAGTTTACCGTTTCCATCCGGCTTGAGTAGCAACGGCAAATGTGCAAACTGAGGCATAACATTCGTCCATCCCAAATAGCGATACAGCAAAACATGCAATGGTGCAGACGGTAACCATTCTTCACCTCTGATTACGTGAGAGATTTCCATCAAATAATCATCTACCACGTTAGCCATATGATAAGTAGGCAATTCGTCAGAAGATTTAAACAAAACCTTGTCATCGATAATCGAAGAGTTAATCACCACCTCTCCCCTGATAAGATCCTGCACTTTAATATCTTCGTTGGGTTCTATTTTTATACGAACCACATACTGTTCACCATTATCTATACGGTTCTGAACTTCTGCATCAGACAAAGTAAGAGAGTTAGTCATCATACCACGTGTAGACGCATCATATTGGAAATTTGAAATTTCTGATCGTTTTGCGTCTAATTCTGCAGGAGTATCAAAAGCAATATAAGCCAAGCCCGCGCTCAGGAGCTGATCTACATACTTACGATAAATAGCTTTACGCTCACTCTGGCGATAAGGAGCATGAGGACCCTGTGCATTACAGCCGATTCCCTCGTCAATACCAATACCCAACCAGTTGAGCGATTCTATAATATAATCTTCAGCACCTGGCACAAACCTGGCCGAGTCAGTATCTTCAATGCGGAGCAACATATCTCCGCCGTGTTTTTTTGCAAATAAATAATTGTACAAAGCGGTACGAACTCCGCCAATGTGCAATGCTCCTGTAGGACTGGGTGCAAAGCGCACTCTCACGTTTCTCATTAAACAGTTTTTTAGTTGAAAATCACTTTTCTATAACGAAAAGTATAAATTGAATTTGAATTGCAAAAATAGCAATTTTTACGAACATTATGAGGTTTTATGCACCATTCATTATACAAATAAAAAACCTCCCGAGAATTCGGGAGGTTTTTTATTTGTATCTGTCAGTTTATATTTTACTCCTGATTCAAAGTTACACGTTTGAAAGCAACACAAGTTAACTGTTTTTTCACAAGCAGTTCTTTTACTGTTATTTTTCCAGCTTCTTCACCGCCACCTTCGTACTTTTGTTC
>Ga0302210_10000418_pt1 | contig 19607 bp, 18 predicted proteins | sample II_Fen_E3_2_FD_198793 | JGI IMG/M metagenome (GOLD analysis project Ga0302210, IMG submission 198793) | Peat permafrost microbial communities from Stordalen Mire near Abisko, Sweden - II_Fen_E3_2 | ecosystem: Environmental > Terrestrial > Soil > Wetlands > Permafrost | place: Sweden: Abisko... | reverse complement strand
ATTCGATAGAAGAACTTTGTGCATCGTTAGAAAAACCGCGTAAAGTGATGATGCTTGTAAAAGCCGGGAAACCTGTGGATGATTTTATAGAACAAATTATTCCTCATCTGGAAGCCGGCGATATTATTATTGACGGAGGAAACTCACATTATCCGGACACCATCCGTCGGACCAAATACGTTGAGAGTAAAGGATTACTGTTCATTGGCACAGGCGTGTCGGGTGGAGAAGAAGGTGCCTTACTGGGACCATCACTAATGCCCGGAGGTTCACCAGCAGCCTGGCCAGCAGTGAAAGAAATTTTCCAGGCAATATCAGCAAAAGTAGAAGATGGCACTCCTTGTTGTGATTGGGTTGGCGAAGGAGGTGCCGGTCATTTTGTTAAGATGGTACATAATGGGATTGAATATGGTGACATGCAGATTATTTGTGAAGCCTATCAACTGATGAAAGAATTGTTGGGACTAAGTGCCGACGAGATGCATGATGTATTCGAAGACTGGAACAAGGGAGACCTGGATTCATATCTGATTGAAATTACCCGTGATATATTAGGCTTCAAAGACGAAAAGGGTGATCCACTAGTTGAAAAAATCCTCGACACAGCCGGACAAAAAGGGACCGGTAAATGGACTGCTGTCACAGCACTTGATTTTGGAATCCCCTTGACATTAATCGGTGAATCTGTATTTGCCCGTTGTTTGTCAGCACAAAAAGATATGCGTGTCCTTGCTTCAAAAGCAATCCACGGACCGGAAGCTAAATTTACAGGTGATAAGGTTCAAATGATTTCGGACCTCAAAGATGCCTTATTCGGTGCGAAGATTATTTCATATGCACAAGGTTATAACCTGATGATGGAAGCTGCCAAAGAATATAAATGGGATCTTAACTACGGCGGTATTGCTTTAATGTGGCGTGGTGGTTGTATTATCCGTTCGGTATTTTTAGCTGATATTAAAAAAGCATTCGATACGAATCCAGGATTGGAAAATTTACTCCTTGATCCTCATTTCAAAGATATTGTAGAGAATGCACAGGCAGGATGGCGTCGTGTTTGTGCCACAGCACTTACAAATGGTGTTCCTGTGCCAGCATTGACATCTGCACTCTGTTACTTCGACGGATTGCGCAGTGAACGATTGCCAGCAAATCTGCTACAGGCTCAGCGCGATTATTTCGGCGCACATACATACGAGCGCATTGACAAACCACGTGGAGAATTTTTCCATACCAACTGGACCGGCAGAGGAGGAGATACTGCTTCAACAACATATGTAGTATAATAAACTCTAACCTCAAGCCCAATCCCACTCCTTAAGGAGAGGGGAGTAAGAGTGGGTTGCAGGATGATATTGAAAAAAGCCCTTCGTTTATATGAACGAAGGGCTTTTTGTTTTTATGTATTTAGAGGAAAAAATAAATTTAGGATACAATTCAAATCAGAAATTGAATTGTATTTATAGAGTAACAATTTTGCTCATAAACTTCTCTATATCTACAACTACCCGTTCATGAATTGCTTTGCCAATAACGTCAGTGCTGCTATCCGTTGCAATGATTTTAAAAGTATATTTACGGCCTTCAATGGCAGTTATGGTCGCTGTGCATTGAATACAGGCACCAACAGGACTGGCTTTGACATGTTGCATTGTAATTGAAATGCCGACACTTGAACTCCCTTTAGGAAGATTGATCAGTTGCATAGCCGTATTTTCCATTAGCGCAATTAAAGCCGGAGTAGCAAAAACCGGAAGCAAGCCTGATCCATATTGGATTGCCGTTTGGGTTTCAGCTACCTGCATTGTTTGTGAGAACGATTTAATTTGTGCTTTATCCATGTTGATATTATTTGTATAAAATTGAATTGATCTTTGTCAGAGTACCCTCTAAATCTTTAAAGTGAGGTATTTTAATAAGAAAAAGGGCGGAATATATTCCGCCCCAATAGTTGGTATTAGTTGATGGTTAGAGCAAACCTTTCAAGGTATTTGCAAATCCGTTGACTTCTTCTTCTGTCGTATCAAACGAACACATCCAACGTTGTTCATGAGTCTCGGCATCCCATTCGTAGAAGGGATACTGACTACGCAAAGGTTGAATAGTATGAACCGGAATAATCACAAAAACAGCATTTGCATCTACGCTTCGGGTGACTTGAACTCCTGGAAGCTTGCTTACCTTTGTAAAAAGTAATTGAGCCATTCTATTGGAATGGTTTGCCATCCGAAGCCATAAGTCGTTTGTTAGCAAGGCTGTAAATTGTACTGCAATAAAACGGTTTTTAGAAAATAGCTGAGCAGTCTGTTTGTGAAAATAAGGGGCATTTGCTTTCAAATCTTCATTAAAAATCAAAACTGCTTCACCTATCATCAATCCATTTTTGGTGCCTCCAAAACTCATAATGTCAATGCTGCAATCAACCGTTGCTTCTTTTAGACTTACTCCCAGTGATGCAACTGCATTTGAAATTCTGGCACCATCCATATGAACATACATATTGTTGGCATGGGCAAACGCACAAAGGCTTTTTAATTCAGCCAAAGAATAAACAGTACCCAGTTCCGTACTCTGGCTAATTGAAATAACTTTCGGTTGGGTGTTGTGAACATTACCAATCCTGTTGAGCAAAGGGGTAATAAGCTCTGGAGTGAGTTTTCCGTTGGGTGTTTTAAGGGGCAGGAGCGAGCAGCCAATACTTTGAGTGGGCGCACCACACTCATCGGCCAGTATATGTGCAAATTCAGAACAAACAACTGCCTGAAATGGCAGTGTGCAACATTTCAGGCAGGTTACATTGGCACCGGTGCCATTAAAAGTATATAAGACTTTTACTTTTCCAAAAGCTTTTTCAAAAAAACGATTAGCTTCTTCAGTAAAAATATCATCACCATACGAAATTTGGTGTTGATTGTTAGCACGTTGGATAGCTTCAAAAATTTCAGGATGAATTCCTGAGTAATTATCACTTGCGAAAGACTTCATTATTAATTGTTTGATTGTGTAACTAGTAAATTAGTTATTATGCCGGTTCAAAAAAGACCCGAGACATGTACTACTTTACTACTTTAGAATTTAAATTTATCGAAGAAACTTTTTGATTTTGCTTCTTCTGTCACCGGTGTTTCTATGGTTTCTTCCGCACGTGGTGTAGGTTCACCCTGTTCCCGATTAATAAAACCAACAACATCCTGCAATCCTTCAATAAATTTATTAAAATCTTCTTTGTAGAGGAATATTTTGTGCTTTTCGTAAGTTACCTGTACGTCTTCTTCATGACCAACTACCTTTTTTTTACTTTCAGTAATGGCTAAAAACAAATCATCATTCCGGCTCTTTTTTACATCAAGATAATAAATTCGTTTACCAGCTTTAATTGCTTTAGAATAGATTATCTCGTTATCCTTCTTTTCAATTTCAAACTTCTTTTTCTCTACTTCCATAATTCTTCTGATTTATATATAAACAATTATAAAATATCAAATTCTGTTTTTTAAACGTGTTTTTAAAAGTATTGATTGGATTCAATGAGAATTTTAGCCTAATTATTCAATCAGTTACTTTGAGTCCTCAAATTTCTGTATTTTTTTTCAATTTATCAAATAAAACACGCATTTTTGTTGAAATACATGAAAATAATTATTTTACAGTTATTTTAATAATTCAAAATTACTACAAATCGTGAGTAAACAATGTGATAACTGATAAAATGTCAAGTTTCTAACAAGAATTAATATACTATTGTCCACTGTTTTGCAAATTTTATAGAAATTACATGAGTAGATTGAAATCAATAGCGAAAAATATTCTTATTTTTGTAATTCATAAAGTATGGTCTGCAAATAAATCTTTAGTAACAAAGCTACATATCTAAATAATTTCAATTTTCAAATAAATAAAATATTCTTAAAACCTTTTTAGTTTAATCTATAAAAATATAAACTTATCATGGAATCTACCATTAAACTTTATTCATTAAGAGCAGTTGACTTAAAATCGTATGTTTATGCATTTCTTTTTATCGCAGGAAACATAGTATTGCCTCAAATTTGCCATTTAATCCCAATGGGAGGGCAAATGTTGTTGCCAATTTATTTTTTCACTCTTATAGCTGCTTATAAATATGGTTTCTTTACCGGCTTGCTCACTGCAATAGCTTCTCCACTGATAAATCATGCGATATTTGGCATGCCTGGCACTGAAATGCTTACCATAATTTTGATAAAATCATCATTGTTAGCGGTAGCTGCCAGTTATATGGCACAACATACAAAAAAAATTCAGTTTCAAAGTTTATTGCTGGTGATTTTATTTTATCAGGGAATTGGCATGATTGCTGAATTTATTCTGACTGGTAGTTTTGTGGCTGCTATGCAAGATATTCGTCTGGGTTTTCCAGGTATTTTACTTCAACTAGTCTGTGGATACTTCTGTTTAAAAGCATTGAAAAACGTATGATTTTTGTTCCTAGTAGGTAGTTGATAGTAAATGAATTAATTATAAATAAGATGAAGTCTTTTGAGGATGTATTGGAACGAGTTCGTTCCATTGAAATACCTGAAACATTTGATATGGTCGTGGCGATAGCCAATGGTGGTATTATACCGGCTGCCATGATTAACCAACGGTTGGGATGTGAATATCATTTATTGAAGTTGAATTTACGGGATGCCATGCAAAATAAGTTGTATGACCAGCCCAAATTACTGGAAGAAATAGACTTTGACTTCAAAGGTAAACGAATTTTATTGGTAGATGACCGAGTGAAAACAGGGACAACCCTTGAATTTGCAAAAGAATTGCTTTCAAAAGCAAAATGTGTTAAGACTCTAGCTGTAAATGGAATAGCTGATTATAGTTTGTATAATGAAACTTGTTTTAGGTTTCCCTGGAACGTTTAATCCAGTCATAATTATAAATTGTTCGAACTTGTGAATCTGTGTAGCCTAAAAAGTACTATCTTTGTACCAAGATAACAAATTGATTAAAATCTGTATAACAACAGGGTTCAATTGGATCAATTTCAGTAATTATGAATTATGCATTCACGTAGATGCATTATTAAAAGCGTTCACTTTATTTTATGATTAATCGAGTATTATTGCGTATTAAGATTGTACAAATCTTATATTCCTATTATAAAAGCGACAGCAAATCGTTGCCTGTTGCCGAAAAAGAATTGTTTCACAGTATTGAAAAGACATACGATCTGTATTATCACCTGCTTCAATTGTCGATTGAAATCACCAGGTATGCATCCGATCGTATTGAAACGAAACGAAACAGATTGCGTCCCACAGAAGATGATTTAAATCCCAATACCCGTTTTATTGACAATTCATTTATTTCACAACTTTCAAAAAATGTGCAATTCAATGAATATCTGACAGAACATAAACTTTCCTGGGTGAATTACCCTGAAATAATTAAAGAACTTTTTGAAGAAGTTATTTGTACCGAATTCTATTCGGATTATATGAATGCTGAGACAGTGGATTATACTGCTGACAAAGATATCTGGAGAAAGATATTCAAAAAAGTGATTTTGCAAAATGAAAATTTAGATGACTCTATTCAGGACCAGAGCATTTATTGGACGGATGATATTGAAATGGTAGTAAGTTTTGTCATTAAAACTATCAAACGATTTGATTTAGCGAAAGGTGATGAACAGGAATTATTACCGATGTTTAAAGATCAGGAAGACATCGATTTTGCCAGTAAACTTATTCGCAGTGTACTAACTAAAGGACCGGTATTGCGTGAAATGATTGACGTAAATACTAAGAACTGGGAAATTGATCGTATTGCTTTTATGGATATTGTGATTATGGAAGTTGCATTAGCTGAATTAATGGACTTTCCGACGATACCAGTAAATGTCACCTTAAACGAATATATTGAGATTGCAAAAACATACAGTACAGAAAAAAGTGGAACTTTTATCAATGGTGTACTGGACAATATTGTTGGTCAACTGAAAAATGAAAATAAGTTGATTAAGGTTGTGATGTTTAGTGATAATAAAAAATAATATACTATTTTTGTACATACAAATTAAAACAAATAAAAGAAATGAATCTATTAAGCATTTTGTTACAAGCAGCCGCTCCTGCAGCAGGTGGTGTAAGCAGTTATTCGGGAATATTGATGATGGTATTGATATTTGTAGTTTTTTATTTCTTTATGATTCGTCCACAAAGTAAACGCCAAAAGGAAATAAAAAAACAACGTGAATCGATGCAAGTAGGTGATAAAGTTGTAACTTCAGGAGGTATTTACGGAAAAGTAAAAGAAATAAAAGAAACAACAGTTATTGTAGAAATCGCTGAAAATGTAAGAATCAAAGTTGATAAGAATTCGGTTTTTGCTACTGCTGAGGATATTCAAACTCCGGCAAAATAACCCATTCAATGGCTGATAAAAAAGGCATAAATTTTCTCATTCGGAACATGCAAAAGCTTAAATCATTCTTTTTTACAAAAGATATTTTAAGCTTTTTGCTTTTTCTCGCCTTATCTTCAACCTTTTGGTTTGTTCACGCTCTGGGGAAAGAACGTGAAACCAATATTGTGGTACCGATTCGCTATGTAGGCATTCCTATCAACGTTTCGATAACCAATTCTCCTCCCTCCCAAATATCGTTGAATATCAAAGATCAAGGGTTGCGTCTGTTTGATTATTCAAAGAGTCACATTACTCCTTTAACTATTGATTTAAGTAGGGTTTTCTATCAAAAAGGGGAGATCCTGATCACTCCCGATCTGTTAAGTGGGAGAATCAGGCGTTATCTGAAACCAACTACTTCGATACTTGATATACACCCTGATTCAATATTGATTCAATATGAAAAATTAGGAGTAAAAACAGTACCCATTAAGCTTATTTCCAAAATTGAATTAGCCAAGCAATACATGTTCAGTAATAAAACTCAGTTAGATCCTGATATTGTTACAGTTTTTGGGCCAAAGAGAATTCTGGATAAAATAGAATCAGTTCAAACAGATTTGCTTGAACTGAAAAATCAAAATGATACGAGTAATTTTCTTTGTAAATTAAAGCCAATTAAATCGGTTCGTTTTTCTGCAAAACATACAAAAGTAAGTGTGTTTATAGAACCCTTTACCGAAAGGAAAGTACAGATCCCCGTTACAGCAATTAATTGCCCTGATCGAATGTCGATCAGAACATTTCCCACATTTGTAAATGCTACTTATACGGTTGGTTTAAGCCAGTTTTATACTCTGGCACCGCATGACATAGAAGTTTATCTGGATTTTAATGATTTGAAATTATCAAAACAGAGCAAACAGATACTTAAAATAAAAAACAATACTACACACATTTCAAATATCCGGATTTCACCTCCAGAGGTGGAATTTATATTAGAAGAAAAATAAAACCTAAAATCCAAGTTTTATCGGTTTAGAGGTTTATACAACTATTCAATGAAAAATATTCAAATGGTTGACTTAAAAAGTCAATATTTAAAGATCAAAGCCGAAGTAGATGCTGGAATACATGAAGTAATAGATACAACCTCTTTTATTAAAGGAGGAAAAGTAGCCGATTTTCAACATCAATTAGAATCCTATTTGCATGTTAAGCATGTGATTCCTGTTGGAAATGGAACAGATGCATTACAGATTGCACTAATGTCGTTGGGATTAAAGCCCGGCGATGAAGTTATTACTCCAACTTTTACTTTTATTGCAACTGCTGAAGTTGTTGCTTTACTTGGATTAACACCCGTTTTAGTAGATGTGGAATTTGGAACTTTCAATATGTCAATTGAATCGCTCAAAAAAGCAATAACACCAAAAACAAAAGCAATAGTTCCTGTTCACCTCTTTGGACAAAATGCTGATATGGAGCCTATTTTAGCTCTCGCAAAAGAAAATAATCTTTTTGTTATTGAGGATGCTTGCCAGTCAATAGGTTCAGTTTACACCTTTTCAGATGGCCATCAGGTTCTTTCCGGTTGTATGGGTGATATGGGCTGTACATCATTTTTTCCTTCCAAAAATTTAGGTTGTTTTGGTGATGGTGGTGCAATTTTTACGAATAATGACGAATTGGCTACTACAATGCGTTCCATTTCGAATCATGGCATGGTAATACGCTATCATCATGATATGATAGGAGTTAATTCAAGGCTGGATAGCATTCAGGCTGCTGTATTGGAAGTAAAACTAAAACATTTGGATGAGTATTGTGCAAGTCGAAAAGCAGCAGCAGATTTTTATAATGCAGCATTCGCAAATAACGATAAATTAATTATTCCGAGTCGTTCACCACAATCTACACACGTTTATCATCAGTATACATTAAAATTAAAGAATGTAAACCGAACTGAACTGCAAAAATTCTTATCAGATAAAGGAATCCCTGCGATGATCTATTATCCGGTACCATTGCATTTTCAGAAAGCTTACAAGAACACTCGTTATCAGGCTGGTGATTTTCCTATCGCTGAACAATTAAGCGAATGTGTACTTTCATTGCCCATGCATACCGAACTTGACCTTGAACAATTGAACTATATTACACAGAATGTTTTGAAATTTATAAATTCTGTTGATTCGGTTAATTAAACTAATGAATCAACCAATTAATCAAGTGACCAATTAACTGCAAAACGACATGGAATACTTTGCCCACGAAACAGCCATTATAGATGACGGGTGTACTATTGGAAATGACACTAAGATATGGCATTTTTCTCATATTATGTCCGGTTGTATTATCGGCGAGAGTTGTAATATCGGACAAAATGTAGTAATTTCGCCCGCAGTAATACTTGGTAAAAATGTGAAGATACAAAACAATGTTTCTGTTTACACAGGCGTTATATGCGAAGATGATGTATTTTTAGGTCCGTCCATGGTTTTTACTAATGTAATAAATCCAAGGAGTCACGTTAGTAGAAAAAATGAATACGCCCAGACCATTGTACGTAAAGGATCAAGTATCGGGGCAAATGCTACTATTGTTTGTGGAAATGAAATAGGTGAATATGCACTTATTGGTGCGGGATCCGTTATTACAAAGCCTGTAAAGCCATTTGCACTGGTGGTGGGTAATCCTGCCAAACAGATAGGTTGGGTGAGCGAGAATGGCCTTAAATTACATTTTAATGCCGATAATATTGCCATCTGTCCAGAGACTGCACAGAGATATGAATTAAAAGGTACATACGTATCACGTTTGAAATAAAAAAACACAATAAAGATGATAAAATTTGCTGTAATTGGCCAGGGACATATTGGTAAACGCCATGCTGAAATGATTCGCCGCAATCCAGAGTCAGAATTGATAGCTGTATGTGATGTGTTATCAAAAGAACAAGTTGGATTAAAGGATATCGAAGAACAATATTTTACAAATTATGAAGATCTGTTGGCTGCAAATTTAGACATTGATGTGATCAATATTTGTACACCTAACGGTTATCATGCTGAATATGCAATTAAAGCGCTGCAGGCGAAAAAACATGTAGTACTGGAAAAGCCAATCGCACTGAATAAAAAAGATGCTGAGAACATTCTTTTTAAATCGCTGGAAATGTCAAAGCACGTATTCTGCGTGATGCAAAACCGCTATTCACCACCATCTGTGTGGTTAAAGGAACTGGTGGATAATAACACCTTGGGAGATATCTATATGGTAAAACTCGATTGTTACTGGAATAGAGACGACCGTTATTATAAAAAAGGGAACTGGCATGGTGATGCAAAACTTGATGGTGGAACCTTATTTACTCAGTTTTCACACTTTATAGATATTATGTATTGGCTTTTTGGAGATGTACAAAATATAAGAGGTAATTTTGCGGATTTCAGTCATAAGGATTTAACCGATTTTGAAGATAGTGGTGTAGTAGCATTCGATTTTATAAATGGTGGAATGGGTAGTTTGAATTATTCAACTGCTGTTTGGGATACAAATCTGGAAAGTAGCATTACAATTATCGGATCGAAGGGTACCGTAAAAGTAGCCGGACAGTATATGAATGAAGTGACTTATTGCCACATCAAAGACTATGTGATGCCTGAATTGGCAGCCTCTAATCCACCAAACGATTATGGTCTTTACAAAGGTTCGGCTCAGAATCATCATTATGTGATTGAAAACGTCATAGAAAAATTAAGTGACAAAGGCAATATTACTACAAATTTATTGGAGGGTTTAAAAGTAATCGATATTATTGAACGGATATACAAGGTTCGCGATAATCAATGGCAAAAATAAATCAGAAAAAATATGATACAGCGCATTCAAACAATCTATTTATTAGCAATAGTCGTATTATCTGGATTTGTTGCATTTTCTCCACTTGCAGAGTTGATTAATAAAGTGGATAATCTGAATTATCTGGTCGATTTTAAAGGTATATCGTTAATACAACAAACCGGAAATGTTATTGAATCAAGAATATGGGCTTTAAACGCCGTTATATTTATTGTACCGATACTTTCATTAATAACTATCTTCTCCTATAAAAAAAGACTCAAACAAATACGGTTAACTATTATTAATATGGTTTTCATGATAAGCTTCTATGTCTTCATAACACTCTATTTATGGCCAGCATGTGAACGTTTACATACTGAATGGCATCTTCAGATTGTTGCACTTTTTCCGCTTGTAAATCTGATTTTAAGCTATCTAGCAATAGGTGCCATTGGAAAAGATGAAAAATTAGTAAAGTCATTAGACCGACTGAGATAATTATCATTTCAAGATGATATGAAATACAACAAACGCCTTTTATGCAGAGGCGTTTGTTGTATAAAAACATTTATCGAACAAAGGATTGCTTTCAACTGTTTATAGTTAAATTCATATATACAGGAAAATGAAAAAAAACATATCCTTAATAATCATTTGCATGTCGCTTTTTATTAGTCAAAGTGCCTGCAATCAACAAGTAAAGAAGATGAAATATAATCCACTTACACCTCAGGAACAAGCAGTTATTTTAAACAAGGGCACTGAAAGGCCTTTTACAGGCGAATATGACACCCTTTATAAAAAGGGTACTTATGTTTGTAAACAATGCGATGCACCATTGTATCGCTCGGAAGATAAATTTGACGCACATTGTGGTTGGCCTAGCTTCGATGATGAAATTCCTGGAGCTGTAAAAAGGAATGTTGATGCTGATGGACGTCGTACAGAGATTGTTTGTGCAAATTGTGGTGCTCATTTAGGCCATGTTTTTGTAGGTGAACAATTAACTTCTAAAAATACAAGGTTTTGTGTAAATTCAATTTCTATGAAATTTATTCCTTCTGCAGAACAAGATGTAGTGCAGAAGAAAACACATGAAACAGCCTATTTTGCTTCAGGATGTTTCTGGGGTACCCAGTACTATTTAATGAAAGCAGCCGGAGTAATATCAACAACAGTCGGGTATATGGGGGGGCATACTAAAAATCCAACTTATAAGGATGTTTGTACTGGTGAAACAGGGCATGTGGAAACGACGGAAGTGGTTTTTGATAATACAAAAACAACCTATGAAGAAATGATGAAATTGTATTTTGAAACGCATGATTTTACACAGGTAGGTGGCCAGGGTCCTGATATTGGTGATCAATACCGTTCTGTTATTTTTTATGTTACAGAAGCTCAAAAGAAAACTGCAGAAAAATACATTGGAATTTTAACGGCTAAAGGTTATAAAGTCGCTACTCTCTTAAGAGCTGCACCTAAATTTTGGAAAGCGGAAGATTATCATCAGGAGTACTATAAAAAGAAACAGGGATCACCATATTGCCATATCTATCGTAAGATTTTTTAAAGTGTAAGGTCCGTAGAATTCACAAGCTTTTTTAAAAGTTTGTGAATTCTACGGACCTTATATTATTAAACAGCTTTTACTTTATAACCTGCTTTTTGCAATTGTTTAACCAAACCATTTCTACCTCCCAGATGAATGGCTCCAACTGCTATAAAACCAGAAGTTTCTTTCATTAAAGCTGGCAGTTTCTTCAACCAATCTGCGTTCCTGTTATCCACGAATTTTGCATATTCCTGTTCAGTCATATCTGATACATTGTTATGTCTCTTTGATAATTCAACTAAATCATCAATCTTTCCGGCTTTATAAAGTTTGGTTAATTGAATCATTTCATTCAATAGATTTTCTTTATGTTGAATTGTTTCAACTAAGACATCAGCCTGCCGTTCCAGGGTTCCATTTCCATACAAAACCTCAATTTGTTGCTCAACTGTTTCTAATCCAACGACCTTTTTACCTTTTTCAACTGCAATCAACTGAAAGTAAGATTCAGATTGTTTATTATCAGAGTATCCGGTTAGTTTTTTATAAATCTCAAGTTCATACATGGTCAGTATAATTGAGGGGTTCAAAATACTCAGGTTTTTTAAACTTAGTTTTAAAACTGATTTTAATTCATTGTCGGCTATTTTATATTCTTCTTCATTTAATAAGTCCTTAATTTTTATGTGAGCAGGCATTATAGCAGCTTGTTGAATCTTTGCAGCAGCATCAATGTTGTTCAATACTATTTCGCCAATTACTACTTCACTCTCATTAAATGCTGCGAATAATCCGGGAACACTATCCAAAAATTGAATAGGAATAAGTTGTTGCGTACCAAATAAGTAGGAGGGATATTTTAGTCCATTCCCGGTGACTTTCCATAAAAGCTGAGCTTGAATGGCTGATAAACAGAATAAGAGGGAAAATAAAATCAGGATACTTTTTTTCATGGTTATGCTAAATTTGTAATTACGACAAAGATACCTAAGAAATTCTCAATTAACAATTCATCTTTCATAATTAAATATAAGATAGAATTCTGTTTGATTAAAAAATAAGTTTATTTATAATCCAGATTTATTACCTTTGCATAGATAAAAACTATATTAAATGACATTACAACAACTTGAATATGTTTTAGCGCTGGATAAAACGCGCCATTTTGTACGCGCTGCCGAATTATGTGGTGTGACACAACCGACATTAAGTGCAATGATTCAAAAATTGGAAGATGAAATGGATTGTAAAATCTTTGACAGGTCACGTCAGCCAATAGAACCTACTGAAATTGGAAAACAAATCATTAGTCAGGCAGTAGTAATCATGTATCAAGTCAATCAATTAAAGGAAAGTGTTCAATCAGAAAAGGATGCTCTTTCAGGAACGCTTACTTTAGCTATTATTCCTACGATAGCACCATATTTACTACCACAATTTATTGCTTCTTTCAAGAGTTTATATCCTAATATACTGCTGAAAATTAGCGAAATGCACACAGATACCATCATTGAAAAATTACGTATTGCTGAAATCGATATGGCTATTCTGGCAACACCACTTGAAGATTCAAAAATATTGGAAGTCCCGTTGTATTACGAGAAATTTGTTGCTTACGTTTCTCCCAGTGAAAGAATCTATGAGCGAACTGAGCTCTCTGCCAGCGATATGCCATTGGATCGGTTATGGGTGCTTGAGGAAGGTCATTGTTTGCGGAACCAGGTTTTTAATTTTTGTAATGAAAAGCCAAATAATAAATCTACTTATGAAGCAGGAAGCATCGACACTTTAGTCAAGATTGTTGATGTAAACGGAGGTTATACCATCATCCCTGAGCTACATATTGAATTGTTGAATGATAAACAAAAGTTGAACTTACGCAACATAGTAAAACCGGAAGCTACCCGCGAGATTTCAATAGTAATCCGGCATGATTTCGTAAGGGAAAGCATCTTAAATGCCGTTGCAGAATGTATTAAGCAAATTATTCCTGCCCATATGCTGGATGCACGGTTGAAGAAGTTTGCAATTAGACTATAACTACCAAACCTGCTTTAAGTACTGAAGTTATTTCTTGAATCGTTGAATTAAATTATAAGCTCTATAAATCCCCAATTCACCTGACTTGCTTAAATCGGCCAGCCCATGAGCATCTTCCCCAAGGTACATGTAGGTCAGCCCCCTGTTAAAATAAGCTTCAGCTAAGGCTGGATCAATCTCAATTGATTTAGTATAATTCAAAATGGCAGCATTGTAATCCTTTTTTATACATAATATATTTGCTTTATTGAAATAGGCTAATGAGAAATCAGGATTGAATTCTATGACTTTCTCATAATCCAATAATATCATGTCAATATTAAAATTGTATTTACTATTTTCCAGAGTTTTAAAATTGTTGCTTAATAAGTTACTTTCCCTGATTTCGTTTGGCACACTAACGTCTGTTTTATTAAGTAATTTGGATTCGACATTGGCTCTGGCAAAGATGGCCAACATGAAATTCGGGCGAATTTCGATTGCTTTATTTAAATCTTCAAGTGCCCCGATATAATCTTTTACTGATGTGAATTCCAATGCTCTGGTAAAGTAAATATCTGCATTCGAATTGTTTTTTGCAATCGTATCAGTTGTCTTCTTGATAGCAGTGAAATAAAAGTTAGCTAATTCGGAGGTTAAAGCTAATTCTATATTCGAAATCCCTAAAGGAGCAGGAATAATCTTTTGTTTATTATATATTTCAATGGTTGGATGAAATAAATTAGTCGGACGTAATTGATATTTGAACGTTATAAAACTCAATATAAAATCAGGTTCATTGGTTAAATTTGTAAACTTATCTTGAACAGCCCCTTTATAAGTAGCACTATTTTGATAATTTGTAGTTGAGTCGGGATTGTTTTGTAAAGCGAGTTGATAAAAAAGTTGATTTCTACCATTCAAGGTTGATTTCTGGGTGTTCTTAACCATTTGATTCTTAGAAGATAAACTTTCTTTGGCCTTGTGATTGTAATAATCTTTATTTAAATCAATGTTTTTAGCCTTCTGCCTGTATAAATAAGCACTTTTTACATTCCCCAGTTTTTCTTCAATCCCTGCAATTTCTTCATAAGCAGGTATGTAATATGGGTAAGCAGTAAGCACCTGCTTGAAATCATTAATTGAACTTCTATAATTACCAAGTGATTTTTCAATATCAGCCTTTTGTAGGAGGGCCTCTGTTTTAGTTGGTTCCAGTTTAATCACTTTAATGAAATCAGCTAATGCATTGTTTTTATCACCCAGGTACTGGCGTAGAAGTCCCCGGTTGAAATAGGAAAGATATTCAGTACTATCAATTTTAATAGCGTTATTGAAATCACTTAAAGCCTGGTTGAAATTTTTCTTGTCGTTGTTTATATTTCCCCTGTTGATATAATCGCCTGCATAAGTTGAGTTATGATTGATTGCTTCATTATAATCACGCAACGCCCCATCATAATCCTTTTTATTCATTTTAATCAACCCAAGTGCACTCCAACCCAAATAGCTGGTTTTGTTTAATTCAATTAGCTGGTTAAATATTTTTTCGGCTTGGATAGTATCCTTTGATTCAAGCAAATAATTTCCTTTATAATATAACCAGTCATATTTTTTAGGATTTAATTTCAGTAAGTAATCTATATCATTAATAGCAGATTTGTAATTTTTATTCCTCTCAAAAGTTTCTATCCTGTTTATTAAATACGTAGTATCATTCGGGTTAAACTCCAATGCTTTCGTAAAATCTTTATTAGCTTCCTGATAATAACTCATTTTTTTTCGGGCATAGCCCCGAAGATAATAGGCATAATGAAGAAAGGGGTTTCTTTCAAGTGCTTCAGTACAATCCTGATCAGCTCCATGAAAATCACCAAGTTGTATCTTCGCTGATGCCCGGAACATATAAGGCTCCGGTAAATATGGTTTAATATTGATTACCTGATTGAAATACTGAATGGAAAGTACATAGTCATTGAAATACAATGCATTCTGACCAATTGTCAAAATGCGTTCTGTATTCAATTGCGCCATGGCAAATACATGGCACAAAAGATAGATTGTAATAAATATAACTTTTTTCAAGTTGCTAATTATTAATTGATTATTTATTCAAATGCGTTTACTTCACAACCTGAATTGGCATTAAATGAACTTGGAATATCAAACTGTTCATTCGAGGAGTAACCCAAATCACGGTCACCCAATACTTTTTTCATATACAATGCCCATATTGGCAATGCCATACTGGCTCCCTGACCTTCAGCAATATTATCGAAGTGTATGGAACGATCTTCTCCGCCAACCCAAACACCGGAGACCAGAGAGGGTGTATATCCCATAAACCATCCATCCGAATTGTTTTGTGTAGTTCCCGTTTTACCTCCCATGGGCATATATAGGCCATAATCCCTTCTGATACGTCCACCGGTTCCTCCATCCACTACGGCACGCATCATGTAAATCATTTTAAAGGCCGTAGTTTCACTGAATATCTCATGCATTTGAGGAGTGAATTTTTCAATCACATTGCCGTTGGCATCCTCAATTTTCGTTACGTAAACAGGTTCTACGCGTATTCCTTTGTTCGCAAATGCTGTGTAAGCATCGACCATTTCACCTACAGATATCTCGCAAGGCCCTAAACACAACGATACTACCGGATCTAATTGGCCTCTGATTCCAAAGGAGCGCATAAGTTTAACCAATGATCCAGGAGTAAACAACCCCATCAGGTAAGCTGAAACCCAGTTGTTTGAATTTGCCAATCCCCAACGTAAAGTCACAGACTGTCCGGTTTTTTCTTTATTCGATGCATTTTTAGGAGTCCAAGACTTGCCGTTGCCATCTATCAGTGTTACAGGTTGAAGGATAGTCTTATCGCATGGCCACATTCCCTCTTCCATAGCCAAAGTGTATAGATAGGGTTTTACTGTTGAACCGACCTGACGACGGCCTACATTCACCATGTCATATTGGAACTGGGAAAAGTCAGGTCCCCCGATATATGCTTTTACCTGCCCGTTATGCGGATCCATGGACATAAAACCGCACCGTAGGAAGTATTTGTGATAACGTATTGAATCTAGTGGAGACATGACAGTATCAATATCTCCCTTGTAAGAGTATACCTGCATATCTATACGTTGCTTAAAGGAAGCTACTATTTCAGATTCGGAGATTCCGGCTGATTTCATTTTTAAGTACCGATCCGATTGTTTCATCGACTTCTTCAAGGTGGATGCAATATCTTCCGGTTTCATGTTCCGTGAAAAAGGAGCATAGCTTCTGTTCTTTTTTTCCCTGAAGAATTTTCCCTGAAGTGATTGCATATGCTCATCCACTGCATCTTCGGCATAACGTTGCATACGTGAGTCGATGGTGGTATAGATTTTTAAACCATCAGTATAGATGTTATAAGGAGTGCCATCCGGTTTTTTGTTTTTATTGCAAAAACCATATAACGGATTTGAATCCCACGATTTGCGGTCTTCTTCATATTTACCTGTCTGCCAACTGGAATAATCGCTTCGATCAGGTTCTTTGGCAGTGAGCATCATGCGCAGGTATTCCCTGAAATATGCTGCCAGTCCTAATTTATGATCAACACTGTGGTATTTGAGTGTAAGGGGAATTGTTTTTATAGAATCATATTGCTCCCTGGTCAGGTAATCGGCTTTACGCATTTGGTTCAGTACGACATTCCGGCGATCCCTGGTTCGAGCATTAAACCTTACCGGGTTAAAAAAGGAAGGATTCTTACACATCCCAATCAATGTAGCAGCTTCCTCAATTTTTAAATTGGCGGGCGATTTGCTGAAATATATCTGTGCAGCTGATTTTATTCCTACAGCGTTGTTTAGAAAATCAAACTGATTCAGGTACATCGCCATGATTTCATCTTTGGTGTACAATCTTTCCAATTTGATTGAAATAACCCATTCAATTGGTTTCTGTAAGGCTCGTTGAATGAAATTATCAGCCTGAGGCGAGTAAAGTTGTTTGGCTAACTGCTGGGTAATGGTACTTCCACCTCCCGAACTTTTGCGATGCAATATCCCGGTAAACACTACTGCCCGGGTAAGCGCCCTGCCATCGATCCCGGAATGGTCGTAATATCGGACATCCTCAGTAGCAACCAATGCATTCACTACATTCTTGGAAATCTCACTATAATGAACGCCAACACGATTTTGTTTGCTGTAAAAATAGCGGCCTAATAACTGTAGATCAGAAGAGTAAATTTCTGTTGCATACTTATTCTTGGGATTCTGCAATTCATCAATGGGTGGCAGGTATCCTATCCATCCCACATTAATCAAGACAAAAATCAAAATAATGCACACAACACCTAAAACAAATAATCGCCAAAATATACGTTTAAACTTAGAACGAATATCGCTTTTTTGAGTCATTTTCTCCATAATTCATGTTACATGATATGCCACAAAAGTACAACTTTTTTTTATAAATTAGACCTTCATTAGCTGTATTAAAATGAGGTTGGAAATCTGTATTCCCTTGGGAGTTAAGCGAAGTTTATCTTCAAAGCTATATACCTGTTCACTATCCATAAATGTTTTTATGCTTTTTAAGCAATAGGCAGTGAGTTCAGGACCAAATTCCTTCTCCAATGTATTTAAATCTATCCCTTCTGATGTGCGTAACGAAACCATGACAAAATCATTATAACGGTCGTTAAGAGTCAGCAATTCACGTTCACAAAAAACACCATTCGCATTTATAGCGTTGATATATTCCGTGATGGAAGAAATATTCCATTGCCGGGAGATCAAATCATACGAATGTGCAGATGGGCCTACTCCTAAATAAGGTTCCTGTTTCCAGTACGATGAGTTATGACGTGACCTGTATCCCGGAAGGGCAAAATTAGATATTTCATAAGCTTCAAAACCGTTTTGAGTTGTCTTTTTTAATAATAACGTATACATTTCATTCATCACCTGGTCATCAACAGCTTCTATTTCTCCTTTTTCCCGTTGTTTCCACATAGGGGTTCCCTCTTCGTAGGTTAAGCCATAGGCCGAAATATGCTGGACCTGAAGGCTCAGAGCTGTGTCAAGCTGTTTCTCCCAGGCTTCCAGGGTCTGAAATGGTAATCCGTATATCAGGTCAATACTGATATTGTTAAAACCTGTTCTTTGAGCGATTTTAACGGCTTCTACGGCTTGCTCTGCTGTGTGGCGACGGTTTATACGTTTTAGGTCATTATCGTCAAAGGATTGAATTCCTATGCTCGTACGATTGAAAGGAAGTGACCGGAGTGATTCCAGGAATTCAGGAGTTAGATCATCCGGGTTGGCTTCAAAAGTAATCTCAGCATCTGCTGCCACAGGGAATAGAGTGTAAATGGCGTCAAATAAAATTGAAAACTGCTCCTTGCTCAGGATACTGGGAGTTCCTCCGCCAAAATAAATGGTATTTATCGTGGAATTCTTCAAATATTCTTTACGAATATTGAGTTCTTTGACTATCGAATCAATTAATGAAGCAATGTATTGAGGTGCTACTTCCGTATAGAAATCACAATATGTACATCGTTGCTTGCAAAAGGGAATATGAATATAAATGCCTGCCATTTTTAACTATTTAGTTGCCAGTGATTTGGGCTTTCTGTTGAAAGGAATGTTCTGGTTTTATGACAAAAATACTACAATTAGTTTGTATTATCCGAAAAAGGGCGTATCTTTGCACTCGCTTTTCAGAAATGATTTGTACGGGGTGTAGCGCAGTCCGGTTAGCGCACCTGCTTTGGGAGCAGGGGGTCGTGGGTTCGAAT
>Ga0302210_10000411_pt1 | contig 19923 bp, 13 predicted proteins | sample II_Fen_E3_2_FD_198793 | JGI IMG/M metagenome (GOLD analysis project Ga0302210, IMG submission 198793) | Peat permafrost microbial communities from Stordalen Mire near Abisko, Sweden - II_Fen_E3_2 | ecosystem: Environmental > Terrestrial > Soil > Wetlands > Permafrost | place: Sweden: Abisko... | reverse complement strand
TTGTTTCGGCATAGATAGTATCAAGAAATTGGATGAATAGCTTTTGAAAATCTTCCTTCCTATTTCCGAGTTTGAAGAAATCGGAAATGTCTTTTTCATCTTTCGTGCCCTTCAGAGGAAGAATCATTCGTTTCACTCCAAGTGATGTAAGCTGCTGCTCGTGTTTGGCAGATGCCTCCATGCCCGTTTTGTCACAGTCGTATAAAATAACGACATGCTTAAAGCGGTAAGTCAGTTTCCTGATTGTACTTTGGGGAATGTTGGATGTTTCGCTATTGAAACATATTGCCGCAAAGTCTTTTGAAACCAGACTTAATACATCCTTCTCACCACCGGTGAGAAAAAGGATATTTCCTTTAGGCGGCAGCTGCTCCAGACCGAAACAATATTTATCGCCCAAATCACCTGCATACTGAAAACGAACAGTCGAAAAAGGTCGGTAAAGTTTTATATACCGCTTTCCCTGATAAGCAAATATCGGTTCTCTTTCTGAGGGCGTAAGCTTGTAGGGTTTACCTTCGTTATTTTCGGAAGAAAATTCTTTAAGAGAAACAACCTGGTATCTTTTCAAGACATCTTGTGTTATTCCATATTGTTTCCAATAAGTCAATTCAAGTTCAGAAAATGGTTTGACCTTAATGGAAAACGGTTTGATTGGTTTGGGTTGTTCTTCTTTTGATTCCAAGATTGAGGACTTTGGGGACGATTGGGACATTGATTTAGAGGACTGGTTGCTTGAAGCATTATCCGGTCCCAGACATAAATCCTGATTGATTTTCTGGAGGATTTCAAGGAAGCTGTCTGCATGACGGCAGTCAGTTCCCAGTATTTTTCCAACAAAGTGGAAGCAATCCCCGCTGTAGTTGTCGTTCCCGTAATCTTTCAGTTTGTACTGATCATTTGCTCTATCGAAATATACATTGCAGGAAGCTTTTTTATCTTCGTACAATGGATTGAGGAAATTTCGCCCGACACGAAACGGAAACGGCAGATAATGTTTGAATACATTCAAGCCTTTATCTGTTCGTGCGAGTATTTCTTCTTTGCTCAACATAAGTTTTATGGCTTTCGATTAAGTTGTCAAGTGCTTCTTGATTACTTTTCACTAAACGTTCTTTCAACATGCGTTTTACCTCCGCAATGGTGTAGTAGGTTTTGCCTGAAATGATAGAATATGAAATAAGCCCTTTGGTGCGAAGACGCTGAAGTGTACGTTCGCTTATTTTCAAGAATGTACAAACTTCATAACCATCTACCCAAGCTTCTTCTTCGTTGATTTCTTCAGGCTGATAGTTGACTACAAACTTGGCAATGGTATTGACCTTTTCCATTAGGTCTTTAAATGCTTTGGATTCAATTGTGATTACTTCCATAATGCTAATTTGAAAATGAGTTAATTTGAAAATATGCAAATTATCAAGAATGATATTCTAGCGCGCGGATAATCCAACCATACAGATATTTTTTATTGGCAGGACGTTTTTTGATAATGGCAATATAATGGGCAATTTTGGCAACCGTGAAAGCCGGCTGAAAATATCCAAAATCTAATGAATTGAGTTTTTTGAGGGTTTGCTCGCCAATAATTCCATCCTCTTTGGTTCCGACGACAGATTGGACTATGACGACAGTTGTCAACAGACCTGTGTTTACAGCAAAATCGAAGATTGAGTCAGATGTAGTTTGGTACTGAATTTGGTCAGCCTTTAAGGGCAACCAAAATTCATACAAATAAAACAGTTCTACTTGTTTTTCTAAATCGGCATTGTTTGCCAGATTGAAAGGAAAATTGGGTTTTATTTTATACTGATCGATAATGGACCAACCTTTCCAATCACCGTGATTTGCACGTGAGATACCTCTATAGGTTTCTTTGCCTGAATCAACAGGGTCGTTGACATATTCGCCTTCATGAGCGAGTGTCTTTTGAAGTGAAATTTTGAATTCTGCCATTTTATTAGATTTTAGAACCAAGAGCCAAGACCTCACCCCAACCCTCTCCTTTTGGAGAGGGAGAAAGAGGACTTAAGATTTGTTCATTGTTTTAGTATTGGCAAAATTGGTGGGTTTTGTTGGATATTATTCACAAGTTGTACCCAATGCGGAAAAGAAAAAATCAAAGTCAAAAACAGGAAATAAACGGTAGTCTAAAATTATCACTTCTCAATACTACTTACATACAAGAAGCTACAAATATGCACATTACGAATTAAATTTATTCAATTTAGCTATTTATATATAGTAAAATTATATTCCCAAAAGCCCAAGTTGTACCCAATTGGGATTATTAGCTTTAATGGACAAAGCATCTAACTCGGTTTTTAAAAATACTTCCAAACGATCATTTGCCATGATTTTTGCAACCATGCAGTCTTGACTCGTAGAAAATTCAGGATCAATATAGATAATGAGATTATCGAGGTGTAAATGCAAGTCTTCTCTCCCTCTGACAAAAAATTTATCATCGAGAAAGGTTGAATTCATTCTATAATAACGATAAAATTCGAGGTGATTGTTGAAAAACAAAGTAAGTTTTTCCAATTCATGAAGGAGGTAATTTTGTTGAATTTCTAAACTACCCATCGGTCTCTTGCTTTCAATATTGTTTATATTGACATGGTAAAAGAGTTGACTTAATATTGCCGGTTTGATTTCTTTGAAAAACAAAATTTCTTCTTCATTTTTAAAAGTATAATTCAAGATAAAGGTTTTGAGCTTACTCAAAGTATTTTTTATACAAACAATGGATTTCTGAGATTTATTGATCGTATTTGTTTCCTCCAAATCAATAGTTTGCAATTGGGAATTGAGTTGTTTGTTGAGTAATGTAACGAAATGATTCATTTAGTATCAGCAGGTGTTTATGTATTTTTCTTGTTTTGGCAAGAAAAAGAAAGAATGCCTGAATTTTTTAATTACCAAACATTCTTTCCAACCTTAAAAAACCAACAACAAAGAAAAAAATCTAATAATACAAAGAAAAAAAATATCTACATGGTAAAAACAAGCCAATTACTTTATTATCAAAGTATTGAAAGAATCACCATCCAATTTAGGGGAAATTACATATCCTTCTATCTTAACATGAACAATTTGCTCATTTGGACTTTCATTTCGTAAAACCAAAACAACACTTTTATCGGAATTCCTAAAGGCAAGCAAATTATTGAACTTACCATCGGTTTCCAGCAATTTGGCTCCAGGTTTAATGAAGTGACTCAAGTGTTTCATAAGGTAATATTCATAGTTGAATTTGTATGTTCTGGCAAGTGTATCTACACTCACCAATGAATTTTGCTTCCAACCCCAAGTGCTAATACCATCCTTTACCAAAGAAGTATTCCAATACATGTAGGCATTGACTCCATTATTCAGATAATGCTTCATCAAATCCCAGGAATGTACACAATTCTCCCAGTCATTCTTACCATTACCACATTCCTGTTCTGATTGGTACAAGGTGAGTTTCGGATACTGCTTGCGAACAATCGGTAATGCATCTTTCCCTGCCCATTGAAATGCGGCACCTTTAATGTATTTCTTTGCTATCGAATCAGTTAAAGTCGCATCCGCAAGCTTTGCATTTGCACGTTCTAAAGTTCCAAAAAATACGTTTACACCCAATTGTTGCATCTGTGGTCCCAAAAACCTTATAAATTTGGTGAGACCTTCGGGTGTCCATGTACAACTAGGATAAGCTGCAGAACTATTGAATTCGTTTTGCGGCATTACCATGCCAATCATAATTTTTTGCTGCCGGTAAGCCTCAATGAATTTAGCAAAGTACAAAGCATAAGCTTTGTAATACTTTTCCTCCTGAATAAACATATCAGTCCCCTCTTTGCCCTGCCTATCCTTTGGTAAACCATTATTAATCCCTCTCATGTCAATACCCAGATTTTCAAAGTGCATTCTACTATTACCCAGCACACTCCAACCGGCATAGTGCTTATTATACTTCAACCATGATGGCGGTGACCATGGTGAAGCCCAAAGCTGGAGAGTAGGATTGTATTTTTGTGCATTTTTGATAAAAGGAACGAGAGTTTTCAAATCGTTAGCAATACTGAAGTTTTTCATTTCAAAATCGCCATCCGTTTCATTATAGGAATACCATTTTTTTGAAAAGTCATTGGCACCAATAGGCATTCTGCAAATATTAAAATTAGCTCCAACTCCCGGAGCAAATAATTCACGCAAGATGTACTCTCTATCTTTGATACTTAAAAAACTCAAAGAAATCCAGCCTTGTTCATTGAAGCAAGTGCCAAAGCCCTGAATGGTTTGTTGCGGTTTATTCACTTCTACTACCACATCCGGAGTACCCGAATAGTGTTTGGTTTGGATCTTTTGTGTTTTCCATTGTTCGGCTTGCGTGGTAGATACCCAACTTGTTTTGGTTTGTGCACACAATGATACTGCATATAGTATCATTACTTGTATAGCAATTTTTCTTCTCATAATACTAATTAAAAAATAATTTTATACTCAACAAATTAATTCTCTCAGAGTTATTCTATTGCTTTATCTGTTGCCATAAAAATAACTAATTATTTGATTTTAATTTTAATCGTTTTTAAAGATTTAGTATCAGAACTGTTGCCGTATAATACTTCATACTGCCCGGGAGTAACCATCATTTTCCGCTGACTCCAATCGTAGAATTCAAATGAAGAAGGTGTCAGATTGATAGTAGCCTGAAGGGTTTTTCCAGCATCTACATTTACCCGTTGAAAACCTTTCAGAGTTTTAATCGGGCCTTCCACGTCATTTAGCTTGCGAACGTAGACTTGTACAACTTCGCTCCCTGATCGTTTTCCGGTATTTGTTACAGGTACTTTTAGCGTAATACTTTCATTTGTTTTGATAGTTGTTTTGCTTGCAGTTGCGGTGCCTAACTCAAAATTAGTATAACTAAGACCGTATCCAAAAGGGAAAAGTACATCGGAAGTGAAACGATAGGTACGACCTTTCATTGAATAATCTTCAAAATCAGCCATCTTCTTAATGTCTTTGTAGAAAGAGATTGGCAGCTTTCCTGAAGGATTATAATCGCCAAAAAGCACATCGGCCACAGCCTGGCCTCCCAATTCACCACCGTACCAGGCTTGAAGAATGGCATCGCAGTTTTCTGTTTCGGGAACTAACCCAATGGCAGAACCAGAGCAGTTTACGAAAATAACTTTTTTGCCGGCTTGTTTCAATGCTTTCAGACAATTGCGCTGTACTTCAGGCAATTGAATATCAGTGCGGTCACCATTTTTAAATCCGGGAATATTTACCGGCATCTCTTCACCTTCCAATTTTGAGGAAATTCCACCCGCAAAGACAACTAGATCTATTCCTTTCAGTTTATAGATAAGATCATTGAATTTTACAGGTATTTCTTTACCTAAATTAAGGTTTAAGCTAGCGCTCCAGTTCCCAACTTGTTTGAAATAAGCCTCAATTTTGTATTCTTTACCTTGAGTCACTTTTAAAGTGATTTTTTTTGCAAGGGGTTTTCCCGAATTATAATTGGCAAGTGTGTCGCCATTCACTATGAGTTGAAATGCGCCGCAAACTTCGGTATTGAAGACAATTTCGTCTGATTGTAATGGTTTAAAGGTTGATTCATATCTTCCGGAAAAATTCTCTAGTTGAACTCCTGTGCTGAATTCATGCTGTCCGGTAGTGCTGAGTTTTATCGGATTCGTGATTTGTTCGGTGGCAACTATGTCTCCTTTAAAATCCCGATTGTTCCAGTACGTGGCTTTAATACCCGGTTTTCCTGCAAACGAGCATTGATCCAACATACTTTCGGTGATTAGGTTTTCCGTTAAGTCGCAGCCTTTGTCGTATAAAACAGATTGAGCCGAAAGTTTCGTTTTTATGCCATCAAGAATAGTAACAGTGTTATTAGGTGTGCTATTGTAATTTCCCCACATAACGGTCTTTTCGTCAGCATTCGGACCGATTACGGCAATCTTTTGCGCTGATTTGGATAGAGGCAGAGCATTTTTTTTGTTTAGCAGCAGCGTCATTGTCTGGCGAGCCATGTCTAATGCCAGTTGTTTGTGCGCATTGCAATTAAGAACCGAAGCCGGAATTTTAGTCCATGAAACCAACGAATCCGGATCCATTTCACCCAAATCGAAACGACCAACCAATACACGCTGCAAACGTGTGTCTATTTCTTTTTCTGTAACTAATCCCTTTTCCACAGCCTCAGGCAAATATGTGTATCCTGCGCCCGAACCGCATTCTAAATCGTTACCTGCTTTTACTCCTTTGGCAGCAGCATGTGTTGCATCGGGTGAAACTTTATGGGTTTGGTAAAAATCGGAGATTGCACCACAGTCTGACACAACCAAGTACTTAAATCCCCATTCGTCGCGAAGAATGTCTTGCAGCAGGTGAGTGTTTCCACAGCAAGGTTGACCATCAATGCTTTGATAAGCACACATCACTTCGCGTACATCTGCATCTTGAACCAGCGATTTGAAGGCAGGAAAATATGTTTCATTTAAGTCCCGCGGATTTAGATCAGTGAGATTAAGTGTATGCCGGCTCCATTCAGGACCGGAGTGAACTGCAAAATGTTTGGCGCAGGCCAATAATTTTTTATACTTCACGTTGTCAGGACCTTGCAAGCCTTTCACTACAGCCACACCCATGCGTGAAGTCAGGTAAGGGTCTTCACCATAGGTTTCCTGCCCGCGTCCCCAACGTGGATCACGAAATATATTGACATTCGGTGTCCATACCGAAAGACTTAAAAAACGCTTGGCACTTCCTCCTTTTTGTTTTAGCTCATTGTTTTTGGCGCGTGTTTCATCAGATACTACATCGAATACTTTGTACAGCAAAGCATCGTTGAACGAGGCTGCCATCCCGATTGGTTCGGGAAATACGGTTACGTTGGTTGTATTGCCCAATCCGTGAAGTGCTTCGCTCCACCAGAAGAATTTTTTAATTCCCAATCGGGAAATAGGGTACGAAACATCAACCATGAGGTCAGCCTTTTCTTTTAAACTTAACCTGTATATTAAGTCCTTAGCTCTTTCATCGGAACTTAAAGCCGGATTTTGATATGGAAGTTGTTGTGCTGACAAGCTGATTGTTGATATAAAACAAGCTACTATAAAAAGCACTTTTTTATAGTGGTGTAAGATTGGTGTGTTCATTGTGTATGAATTAAGAGTTAATATTCTTTCTGAAAAAGAATCACTTTGAAGGATTCGGGTGGTTTTACTTTTCGAGGTTTTCCATAAATTTCAATTGATCCTGAAACGGCATTTTTTTAGCATTTACCTTTTTTCCAAATTCCACTACCTGAGGTTTATTCTCGTTAAACTGTGGCCATAGAGGCAGGTTTTTCCCATTGGGGTTGCCGTTTCGGGCAAAATTGACCCAATAGGTCGACATTATGTTTTCCAGTTGGTAATCCCATTCGGTAAATGGTCGTTCCCAATATTTCAATGTATGCAGGGCATACGCAAATTCGGAAGAATGGAATGCGCCATAATTTAGTTTTCCTGGTGGTATGTGTGAGAAATAATAAACCCAGACTTTCGATTTTCCGTTCGAGTTTTGCTGTTTTGCCCAGATATAGTTTTGCAGTCCAAACGATAGCTGCGTTACTATTTTCTGTGATTCTTTTGCCTGATCATCCGTTTCGGCTGGGAACAATTTCAGAAATTCATCACTTTTTGCGCCGTATTTTTTTTCCGCATCATTCTTAAACATTGCTACATCCGGTGAGGGACCAAAGTAAACACCATCGTCAGCATTCCAGCCAGTCAAAAGCGGGACATCATTTTGGTTTCTATTTTCGAATGTTTCTGAAAATGGCGGTATTACCACATTATCGACTATAACCATCCATCTTCCCGAGACAGACATAATTTCGGAAGCTGATTTTTTCCTCATTTCTGAAATGTTTTTGATTCCTGCCTTTTCCAAAGCAACTTTACCTTCTGCTTCAGCGTCCTGCGAACTTTTGGAGAATCCTATTTCGTTCGTAAAAAGACCTCCGCTCTCTGCAATGGCGCGCTGAAACAAACCTTTGGCCAATGGAGAAACCATCAGCGCATTCACGCTCATGGCACCTGCCGATTGTCCGGCAATGGTTACATTATCAGGATTACCACCAAAGGCAGCTATATTTTGCTTCACCCATTTCAGGGCAGCGATCTGATCGAGTATTCCGTAATTTCCAGAAACTTTCAGGTCAGATTCGGCAGAAAGTTCGGGGTGTGAGAGGAAACCAAAGATTCCAAGCCGGTAGTTGATGGTAACAAACACGCATCCTTTTTTCGAAATTCCTTCGCCATCATAGAGTGGAACAGTGCCTGAACCATTCATAAAAGCACCACCGTGAATCCAAACAATAACAGGAAGTTTGTTTGAGCTCTTTTTGGCAGAAGTCCATACGTTTAGGTAAAGGCAATCTTCACTGATTGGTTCGGTCGGAGCCATAAACTCTTTCGTCCAGCATTTCATTGGCCTGGGTTTTGGTTGCATGGCGGAGGCTGGCGGAGTGACGCATTCACGTACTCCGTCCCAATTTGCTACAGGTTGAGGAGCTTTCCAGCGCAATTCACCCAAAGGAGGAGCTGCGTATGGAATTCCCTTGAAAACAACAACTCCGGTTTTATCAAGTTGTTTTCCTTGAATCAAACCATTGTGAATTTTCATGGCAGTGCTTAACTGTGCAAAGAGAGTTTGAACCCCTAATATAACAAGAAAAAGCATAAAGGTTATTCGTCTCATAATCTATATATTAGTCTTATTCAAAACCACTTTATTAAGGGGAATTCCGTCTAACTATTACCACAAAAAGGTCATTACCAAATATCTGTTCTAAAAGGTGTAGCCGGCAGGTTCTCTTTGTTGTAGATATTCCCATCGGGGAAATTACACCAGTCGTAACGTACAGCCACGGGATTTTTTATTTTGTCGCTTACAACAATAATATCATTTCCATCTTGATAAGCTTTTGCCCATGTAAACCTTTTATCGGCACCCGCAATGGCAAAACCACGTACATAATCGTATTGGCCTTTGGTTAGCAATCCTGATCCGACATTATTGAATGAAATACGGATTTTGTCCCCCTCAATGGTCATCTTGCTGAATGTTGGTCCGGAAGAAATGACTTGTTTGCCATACGCCACTTTTTCGGCAGCCAGCACCAATCGATGAGCCACATCCTGCTTGTTTTTTGGATGGACATCATTCTCTTCGCCAATATCCACAGCTGTTGCCATTCCGGTAGAAGGCAAAGAGAGAGCCTTGCTTTGCGCTTCACGTACCCTTGCCCACGGATAATCAGTCGGTTCTTTTTTGTTAGGTTGATAGCCGGCAAGCTGAACAAAAAGGAATGGAAACTCATACCCCCACTGTTTTCTCCAGTCTTTTATCAGGGTTGGGAATAAGGTATAATACTGGTTTGCTTCTTCAAAACTATCGGCATTGCTTTCTCCCTGATACCAAATCACTCCTTTAATGGTGTAAGGAATTAAGGGGGCAATCATAGCATTGTAAAGCACTAGCGGACATTGGGGCATACTTTTGTTATACCTCTCAATACCAATAATATTTGGAATATTTTCTAAATCGGCAGCTGTTTTATATTGCCAGTCTCCGGCCAATTCCAAACGATCATTTCCGTTACGCGCAAAAAATTCATTATCAGTTCCCGTTACGCCACTCAACAATTTAAAACCCTGAATACGCATCACAAGTAGGTTTTTGCCGGCTTTCACATCTTCAGCGGGTATTTTGTAAATGGGTTTGTGTCCAAAGCCAATACCTTTTCCGATAAACTTACCATTAAAAAAAGTGGAATCGTTTGCCGCAATCGAAGCCAGATTCAGTTCGAGTGGTTTTCCTACCATATTGGCGGGAATGTCAATTTCCTTGCGAAACCAAATTGCACCCATATAACCTTTTAGCTGATTGTTTTCGGACCAAACACCCGGTAAATGCATCGACGACCAGTCGGAAGTGTTGATTCCTGTGTCAGCCCACGATTGACCATTTGCCATGTGTCCCCTGTCGATAGCACCGGCCCCTTTGTACCATTCATCTCTCGTTTTAATAAAAACATCAAATTTATTAGCATCAAGCGAAGAAATATTTTTTACACTTTCCTTGAATTCATCGAGTTGATTCAAGCCTTCTGCACTCACCCAAGCTTCGGCGGGCGTTCCACCCCACGACGAACTGATAAGCCCGATAGGTACCTGATATTTCTCGCAAAGTTCCCGTCCAAATAAATAAGCGATTACTGAAAAATACTCAACTGATTTTGGTGAACATTCCACCCAACCATCAGATTTAATATATTTTTCCGGTTGAAACGAAAGATTTTTATTTACACCAAAGAGACGTATGTTAGAGTAATTGGCCTTCTCAATTTCTTCTTTTGAGTTATTGACTTTTTTGGTAATAAATTCCATATTCGATTGTCCGGAAGCCAGCCATACATCACCAACAAGAATATTTCTAATTGTATCACTCTCAGCCTTTCCTTTGATAACCATATTATAAGGACCTCCGGCAGGTAAAGCAGGCAGAATAACTGCCCATTTACCATCTTTGTCGGTGGTGGCTTTTACGGTTTTGTTTTGAAAAGTGATATTTATTTTCTCTCCGGGAGTAGCCCATCCCCAAAGATTGATTTTAGCATCGCGCTGCAAAACCATGTTGTTGCCTACCAACGCCGGTAATTTGATAGTTGTATGAGCCAAAACAACCGATACAATGAATATTACTACAAGTGCTATCTTTTTCATGGCCTGATTATCTGCTGTTTACTTATTATTTTTGAGTTCAGAAATTTGTTCCTGAGGCACTAATACTTTGTGTACCTTTTCAACTACGATTTCTTTTGCTACCGAGAATGGCTTTGTCAATCGGATATCTTTGCTGGATGCTCCCAATTTCACGTTGTAGTTACCTGCGTCTGCTATCCATGCCGATTTATCAGTGTTAAATGAAGCCAAATCGCTGGCGTCTAATACAAACTGAATTGTTTCAGATTCGCCTGGAGCCAGACTTTTTGTTTTCTCGAAAGCTTTCAACTCTTCGGTCGGTTTATCCAATTCTCCTTTGGGAGCACTGACATACAATTGAACAATCTCTTTCCCATTTACTTTGCCAGTGTTTGTTATTTTCAACGAAACTTCAAGTTTGTTTTTGAACTTTGTAGAACCGAGATTGAGGTCGCCATATGAAAAAGTGGTGTAACTCAATCCGTATCCAAATTCGTATGCTGGTTTCACATTGAAAGTATTGGCGTAACGATACCCAACATAAATACCTTCTTCGTAAAGTGTTTTGGATGGTACGCCGCCAAATGAAGTAGTAGTACCTCCTAATTCTTTACCAGGGAAGTTTTTGGAAGAATAACCATCATTATATTTCACTGGAAATGTACAAGGTAATTTAGCTGAAGGATTAACCTTCCCCGATATGATTTCAGCTAAGGCATTGCCTCCTTCCTGTCCAGGTAACCAAGCCAATAAGATACCATCCACTAAATTTCTCCAACTGGCAACTTCAACAACTCCTCCAACATTTAAAACAACAATCACCTTTTTGCCTTTGGCATGAAATGCTTCCGAAATGGTTTTAATTCTATCAATTTCAATAGTAGATAGATTGAAGTCGTTTTCTACTTTGCGATCTACCGCCTCACCTGAAATTCTACCAACAGTAAAAATAGCAACATCGGCATTATTTGCTTGATTGGAAATATTATCAGGAGATAATATCATCTCTTCGGCAAGTGTAGGTACTATCAATACGTTTGTTGACCTTGGGTTTTTGATCTTTTCTTCAGTAACATACTTTATATATGATTTTTCCAAATTTCCGTCAATGATGAAACCATAATTTTTCAGTCCCTGATTCAGTGATAATGTATATGCTTCATTTACATCACCACTTCCGGTACCTCCTGTAACCATATCGTACGAAGTATTTCCAAACAATGCAATTTTTGCTTTATCTTTAATTGGAAGTGCGTTGTTGCTATTTTTTAGCAAAACTGCTCCTTCGCTGGCAGCATTCCTTGCTATCTCAGCATCCTTTTTCAAGTTCGGAGTGTCCGAATATTTGTAATTTCTAAATGTCGGCGATTTAAGCACGAGATTAAGAATCCGTTCTACGTTTGCATTTAACACTTCTTCTTTGATGACTCCATTTTTAACTGCATTCACAATTGCCCTTGCAGCTTTCTTTTTGCCTGGCATTAATAAATCATTCCCGGCTTTTACTTGCTCCAGTTCGTTATCTCCTCCAAACCAGTCGGTCATTACAGTTCCCTTAAAACCCCATTCACCTCTCAAAATTGTTGTCAATAGATCGTAGCTTTGTGCCGTGTAAGTACCGTTAACTTTATTATATGAAGTCATAATTGTCCAGGGTTGCGCTTTCTTGACAGCAATTTCAAACCCACGCAGGTAAATCTCTCTCAAAGCGCGTTCGCTCACCACATCATTAGCCGCATAACGGTTAGTTTCTTCATTATTTCCTACAAAATGTTTCATGGAAGTACCCACTTTCATACTTTGTACTCCGTTAATGAAAGCTGCACCTATATTTCCGCTTAAGATTGGATCTTCCGAATAGTATTCAAAATCTCTTCCACACAAGGGGTTACGATGTATATTCATACCCGGCGCAAGAAGAACATCTACGCCATATTCCAAAACTTCGTGACCGAAAGCAGCGCCTACGTTTTTTATAAGGGTGGTATCCCACGACGATGACAACATCGACCCGATAGGAAATGCGGTGGCATAATATGTTTTTGATTTATCACCATAACGGATGGGCTGTATTCGGAGACCTGCCGGACCATCAGCCAGAACAATTGATGGAATACCCAGACGAGAAATGGCAAAAGTATTACCGGCAGAGCCTAGTACTTTGTCATCCTTCGCGCCTGCAGGTTTATGATCCAGTGGCGTATTCCCATAGGGATTCATACCAGTGCCGTTTACGATGTCGGCCTTTTCTTCCAACGTCATAGCGGCAATCACTTTCTTTATATTATCTTTGCCAAGTTGAGGAAAGTTTTGTGCGTTTACCAGTGTAATCTGGCTTAATGATGCAGCCAGTACACTGAAAATTAAATGTCTATTTTTCATATTTGTATCCTTTTGTAAAGTTGACTCTACGCATTTACTCCATAAATTAAGTATAGGAGGATTTTTATTAGTTATTTTATTGCTTTCAGCCGGTTATAAAACAGATCAGGCCATTCATTAAAGGAGAAAAACTGTTTCATAACTCTAAAGCAAATGATTATTATTTATACATTGCAATATGATTTGCCTCCTTCAGTAGCAAAGGAAAGGCTGCTGTTACCATTGATGCATGGTTGAAACCATCTAACTTGTATAATTTTACGTCTTTTTGCCCGTTTACTTTCAACATTCTATATAAGTAGGCATTCTCTTCGTATCTCCCTAATAATTCCATTTCGGCATCACCTGTAATCAATACAATAGGAGGAGTATCTTTTCTGACAAAATAGAGCGGAGCGTATTTATCAATTTCCGGTTGGGTAACTGGAGCACCTCTTTCTTGTCTTATGGCAAAATGGGTTATTGCTTGTCCACTTAGCGATATTACCCCTGCAATTTTATTTGCATCAACATTGTATTTTTGCAGATAATCTTTATTCAACGTAATCATCAATGCAAGGTAACCTCCGGCAGAATGCCCCGTAAGAAATATTGCATTCGGATTACCGCCAAATTCAACAATGTGCTTGAACACCCATGCCACAGACGCAGCAGCATCTTCAATGTAAGCCGGAGCTTTTACTTTGGGAGATAACCTATATCCCACACCTATAACAGCAAAGCCTTTTTCAGTCAATTCCTTAGGTATTTCTTTTTGTCCCATTGTTAAACCTCCACTATGAAACCATACAATAGTGGCGAAATTTTTCTTGTCTTTGGGGTAGTAAACATCAAGTGTGCATTCAGATTTGATATAAGCATCCTTTTGAGAAATACTATCTGCGTAATAAGAGATATCTTTTTTTAAATCATATTTTTCCTGAGCATTTACTAAAATACTCGAGAATAAAAATAATGCAAAAAATATTTTTTTCATTTGAGTCGAATATTAAATATTTAATTCGGAGGGATAGTTGAGAATAGCATTTCTATCTTTTTGCTTTCATCTCTTTCATTAAAAAAACTAGAATTAAAAAAGGAGCAGGTTTTTGGTTGTTATGGCAAACATAAAACAAAAATCCTGCTCCTTTGAAGCTAGAGAATAAGTTATGGCTTAGCTACAACTACACGTTCGCCAGTTGCATCAAACATATCCATCATATTACCTGTTACATGATTATCATCTTTTTTCTCTAGATAAAGATATACATTGTAACCTCCTGCTGTGAAGTAAACAGTAACAGATTTTTCTGTTTCTTCAACTTTGGAGTAAGCCAAAGTTGGCTTTCCAGTAGCAGGATCCAACATACCACCTTTTAACTTACCGTCTACTCTTTCAAGGTTGACAAGCATTTTTGAATCACCATTTGGCAATCCTGTTGCAACTACATTCCATTTTCCTACAAAGTAATCTACTTTGTCCTGCGCTCTAGCACCGGTCAAAAAGAACAAACTGCAGAAAATCATCATCGATAAAATTTTAATTGTTTTCATACGTCAATAATTAATAATAAATAAAAGATATTGTTTTAGAATTTAACATTCATTGTAAATTCAAATGTCCGAGGACGGATAGCAGATGCTACAACGGTACGTCCAATATAGGATTGATCGCTTGTAATTTGATCAGCCCCCTGCAATTCACCCGATATTCCTTTTTGATTAAGAGGATTAACCACCTGGAACTTGAAAGCTAGATTTCTGTTCACGTTATAGTCGATTCCACAGAAACTTTCCCACCATGGATTATATGCAAAATTGTTGTATTTATCACCGTATTGTTTCCCAAAGTAGCGAAGACTAAGCCAGAATCTGAATTCTTTATAGTTATAACTTGGGTCAATCTCCATCAGCACCTTAGATAATCCCGGAATACTTTTGCCGGTATAATTATAATCTGTTCCGAATGCATTATATTTGTAATCACCGTATTTAGGATTTTGCAAAGTAAGCAAATAGTGAATGTTGAAGTTTTTGAAAGGAGTAGCCACAATATCAGTAGACCAACCTACGGTTGCTATATTATAAGTGAAGTCTACTTGCTTAGTAGCACGAGTAACAGGATCAGTAACTGAAGAGTTGTAACGGATATTATTCTTCTCAATTCGAGTTATTTTAGATACAAGGCTAAAGATACGGTCAGTAGTTCCTGTCTTAAAATAGTTCCAGAAAATTCCACCACCAACATTTAATATGTCGTTAGGGTTTTTTCTCCAGAAGTTCTTTAACGCTCCTGTTTTGCCTACTCCATTAGCATCTTTATCTGCATCCGCAAAGTCTTGATATTGACTGCCAGGCCATCTAAAATAAGTAGCATCTCCTAAGAGTCCGAAGTTTCTAGTTAAATTTGCCACGAAATTTCCATAATACACCTGATCAAGGCTATTGTAAGTATGATTCAGCAAATCTCTTCCTAACAAAAACTGGTTTTCATAAGGAGAATACGTCATATTGGTATGTGAATTTTCGAGTCTGACCCCCAAACCAAGATTCAACCATTTGGTCAGGTTGATGTCATCAGTGGCATAAAAGGCAAGTTTAGTGGTTTTTTCGTGTGTATAGCTACCTGTACCTCCTGAAGGCATAAGTCCAGCACTATTTGACTTGTAATAACCTCCATACCATGAAAAATCAAGTAACTTGGGGTTGGCTTCGGAAGTTTGATAATATAAACCTCCATTTTGTTGAATTGGGCAATCGAAATACTGTTCAGTAAAACCTAACCGTAAATTTTGATTTGTTAGTTTTTTTGTTAGTTCTACCCTACTAGTAAGAGTTGTGATATCAGTTGGTGGAACGGTCATCACATTAACTAGTTGTACTGTACCTTTGTATTGAGTGGTAGTACCGTGATAGTAGTAAGTTTGATTGGTTTGCTGATCCTGATCTACAACTTGTAAGCTTATCGGAAACAAACTTGTAAATGCAGCCTTTGAACGCATGTACATTGACGAATATTCCAGTTTAGTCCCATCTTTGAATTTGTGATCGCCATTCAGGTAAAATGCGTGTGTAATATTTTTAGTATTATCCAATATATTAAACGTGCTTGCTACCCCTGTCTTGTAATCGTAGTAAGGAATCTTCCCGCTAGATAACATATATACGTCGGTACCAAGGTTGAAATCAGTACGTTCAGTATACTTCCCGTTTCCTTGGTATGTCAAAGGAGCATAGCCACCATACTGCGGACTCGCTGACATATATTTATATAGTAAGGAAACAGAACCATCTTTATATTTTTTGCTGATGCCGGCTTTTACTCCTTCAGCTCTAGTCTGGAAATTTGTGTACTGCATTTTATATCCGTTTCCATGATCAAAGGTTTCATGTACGCTCAAGGTGTAACCCCAACCATGTTTACCAATTGGTCCACCTATGTTAGCACTGTAAATCTGAGAACCGAAGTTATTGGTGTACATACTTACATAACCTTTGAAACTAGATGAAGCAGTACGATCGAAACTGTTTACACAAAAACCTACCTTCCCAAAAGTAATAGCTCCTTCTTGAAATGAAAGAAGACCTATTTTTCCGATACTCTGATCATATTTCCATGATACGATTGGAATTTGTGGCCAGAATGTGTACACAACCGGAACATTGTTTTCCATAATAAGAATGTCCCCTTGAAACGGAAGACCAATGTTGACACCTCTAGGTGCTGAATTATTGGATGCATTCAACATTTCGTTCCGATTCTTTTCTTCTTTCTTGTTTACAACAAGAGTGTCTTTCACCTCAGAAATCTGAGTCTTGTTCTTCGCACTTTGTGAGTAGGATTGTTCCGGTATAAAAGCCATAAAAGCAATTAACATACCTAATCCATAAATAAAAAATGTTTTTTTCATAAATGATTAAATTTAATGAGGTTTGTAATGTGTCTGCTTAATACAATTCAATGTGTTTTTAATACATATTACATTGCGTATATTTGACGCGATAAAAGTATGAAACATTTTTGAGATAGCAATATAAAATATTAGAATTATTTGCCCTCACCTTTTTATTTAACTATATCTACACCTAAAACAAATAACATATATGAATCAAACACCTGTTTATTAAATGATTAAATCTACATATCGAATAGAACTATTATGAGGAAGTTTATCTTAAAATGGAGGTGGCGAAATGAGAATACCAAAAAAGTGGGATAATGGACTTCAAAATATATTGAGAATTTGATTGTCTTGCGGCTTTAAAAATATTAAAAAGTAATGCTATAAATCAATTTAAGCAAAATAGTGCAATAGATTTTCTTTGAATAATTGACAATTTATAAGCTTTCCGGGTGATTTGATAAGGCATAGAAAGACGCAACCCCAATTCCGTTTTCACAGAATTGGGGTTGTATGGGGAATTACATTATAAAGATAGTGAATAAAATATAGGGGATACCTTTATAATGTCACCGGTATTCTTTCACTTAAAGCATTTCTATAATTAGCTTTATGGAATTTATATAAATATGGTGCCCGGTGTTGACCAATATTGCGTTTCTCTTCGAGCTTTTCAATAATCTCCAGAGCTAGCAATTTGTTAGGGAAATTCCGTCGGTCAAATTTCTTATCTAAAATTACTTCATACAAGGTTTGAATTTCCGGCAAAGTAAATTTTTCCGGCAATAAGTTGTATCCTATTGGTTCCTGAAATATTTCATTTCGAAGCGTTTTAAGAGCTACTTCCAACTGCTCGTTATGATCGTAAAGTAAATCATTCTGAATTTCGCCTACATTCACCCATTTATATTCATTAAAATAAAGGTCTTCTTTTATTTGTGCTTTTGAACAATCAATTAATGCATAGTAACCAACGCCAAATGTCCGCTGATTTAACCAACTATCTTTAGCTAAATCTGACCAATCAGATGCTTTATCGGCCTTCAATCGGTAATTGTTATCTCCAAATGTATAGTACTGCTTTAAAAAAATATCATCCAAAGAAGTTCTTTCTTTTAAAATACGGGTGGCAGCTCCAGTCAAAGTTTCATCGCGTCTAATAAATCCACCCGGGAATGCCCATCTATTTGTGTGGTTCACTTTTAAAATCAAAACTTTCAATTGCTTGTCTTCGTAACCAAAAATAACACAATCAATCGTTAAATTAGGAAAATATATTTTATCTCCGTTTTGTTGAAAATCTCTAAAATCTTCTAATGTTTCCATAAAATAGCTTGTTAACTTATACTTTTATGGCGCAAAGGTAAGAATTGATTTTTAAAGAAAACAACTAAATGCGTAAAAATCACTCAATAAAATTTAAAAGAAATGAATTGGGTATTATATAAGTATTCTTATTCTATATCTCGCCCAATTCTAATTTATCAATTAAAACTAATGATGTTTTATTCTTTCAATTAATTATGATTTACTATTCTAATAGCCAAAGCTTCGATTTCGGTACTCAGAAACACTTTGAGCCGATCGTTAGCAATGATTACGGATACCATATAATCGTGACTAGTTGAGAAATCCGGATCATCATAATTCATCAGTGTGTCCTGATACAAGTTTATATCTTCCCTACCACGTATAAAGTATTTATCATCGAGGTACGTTGAGTCCATACGGTAATATTGATAAAACTCAAGATGGTTGTTGAAAAAGGAAGTAAGTTTTTCTAGTTCCTCTCTTAGATAGATCTCTTGTATTTCACGGCTACCTACTGGCCTGCGACTTTCGATATTGAGGATTTGTACGTAGTAAATCAGTTTGCTGAATAGTTCGGGTTTTGTCTTTTTGAAAAAAAGAATTTCTTCAACGTCATTGCAAAAATGGTATTGGATAGTGAATGCTCTGAGTTGAGTCAAGGCATCATTTATGCAGTGGATAGATTTTTGAGCCTTCCTAATTAGATCTGATTCATCCAAATCAATGCCTTGCAGCTGAGAACTGAGATCTTTGTTGAGTTTCGTTATAAAATGGTTCATGTATCTTGTTTTGGTCGAGAATTTTCGATATCGGGCATAAAAAAAGCGTGGGACATTCAACTGTCCACGCTCCTAAGGTACGACCAAGTACCCACAAAGTATCGAACAAGTTAAAGCCCACGCCGTTTGACGCAGGCGTTTACTAACTTATTCTTTACTTTGTTCTTTAAATTTGGTCGTTTTTAGGAGCAAGAATAAAAGCTAACGCTTTGATAATATGTAATGCAATTGTCGCTACAATTGACGAGTTGTTTTTAATGATTTGCAAATTTAGGAAGATTCTTCTGGATTACAAATAGATGAACAAGAAAATCATAAAATGAGCTTCTAATAATCTTATTATTGCTTGTACATCCACACATTGTAAACACACAAACAATATAGAGTATACGCTATACAACCGTATAGCAGCCAAAGTTTTCGGCCTACTATACTACCTGACGTTACACGGTATAATTAATTAAGAAACTGGTAAGAGTGTAAAAAATAGTTTCTATCTTTGGTGTTTTTAAATAAAAAGAGCAACGGATTCATAGAAATACAACCAGTAAATGGGTCAGTTTTAAAATCGTTCAAAAAACAGTAATTATTAACCCCTATATAATGGCAAGAACAAACTCGGCTGAATATGGTAATGAACCCATTGATGCCTATGAAGTAGATGATGAATATGAAAGCTTTGAAAGAGATAAATTCGTTTGTCCTACATGTTATGTGAAAATACAATTTAACAGGGGCATTAATAAGGATGATCCACATTTTAAAAATTGGCCTAAAATTGAACATAAAGAGAACTGCGGATTGTTGGAG
>Ga0302210_10000408_pt1 | contig 19961 bp, 15 predicted proteins | sample II_Fen_E3_2_FD_198793 | JGI IMG/M metagenome (GOLD analysis project Ga0302210, IMG submission 198793) | Peat permafrost microbial communities from Stordalen Mire near Abisko, Sweden - II_Fen_E3_2 | ecosystem: Environmental > Terrestrial > Soil > Wetlands > Permafrost | place: Sweden: Abisko... | reverse complement strand
TGGGGAAAGTGACATTTGGGAAAAGAGATGTTTTCATATTCTGATAGGAGAATGCTCCACCAATCAGAATAAGCAACAGAATAACAGTTATCGGGCTTTTAAACCGGACAAAAATCTTTTCCATATTATTTATTTTATGACCTTTACCACAGTACTGTCATTTAATCCATAGGCTCCTTCAGTAATTACCCTATCCGCATTTGTCAGCCCCGAGGATAGTGCTTCAACCATATTGTCATTTTCAATTCCTTTTCTGAAGGGAACTTTTATTGCCAGTTTGTTATTTACAACTTTCATGACCCAGAATTTCGATTGTGTTTCGTTTGTCATAACAGCATCCCGGGATATCAAACAGCTTTTATTGTGCCTTGCTTTTAGAATTTCTACTGCCAGGTTTAAGTTCTCAGGTAATTTTTTATTTGTGAGGGGTTTAATCAGTATTTGCTGGGTTTGATTTGCTTCGTCTACAGTTGGTAGAATCTGATAAACAATTCCTTCGAATTTAGTATTTTCATCTAATACCAGCCTGCATCTTGTTCCCTTTTTTACCAACGAATTGAATTCGAATGGTAGATTTAATTGAATCATTACGTCGTCACTCTCTGATACGGTACACAGGGCTCCCCCTTCAACAGTATAGGCTCCCGGAGTAGTAATGTTTAATGTGCTGATTACACCGTTTGAAGGTGCTACAACTCTGATAATTCCCATATTTCCTGTATTGGAGTTTTCCAGTGCCTTATTTTCCTTGGTTTGTATTTCAAATAATAATCCCCCTTTTTTTACAGCATCACCAAACTTTACAGACATTTTAAGTACATAACCCGATATAGGTGACACTACCAGATTTTTTCTTAAATAGATAGTTTTACCATTAAAACTTAAGCTGTTCTCAATCTCTCCGGATATTACAGGTGAAGTCTTAACTGAAACCACAGGTATTTGTTCTGCTTCTGTAGTCTCTTTCTTTGCACAGGAATTGAGCAGGAATGATAAAATACATATCGATAGTAATAAAGAAATGTTACGCATATTTTTGAATTGTTATATACCGGAAACGATTAATAATTCCAATAATTATATGAATTGACCAGCAACTGTTTTTCCATTTTCAATAACAGATAATCCTGTTTTTTTGTCGTAATATCTTTCATTAGGTTTTTAAAATCCATGACAGATATCAACCCCTGTTTAAGTTCGTTCTGATAAGCATCATACAGTTTCTCGTATTGTTTTAACTGGTTTTCAATCAAAACAGTCCGTTCATTCAATGAATTTATCTGGCTTTTTATCTTGTTTTTATTTATTTCCACTTGTGAGATGAAATGGTCCTTTTCAAACTGAATTGTGTTGATATTCACATTCGATTTCTCTCTTTCCAGTTTCCGTTGGTTGCCATCATACAGATTCCAGATGAAAGTAAGCCCTGCACTAAATCCCAACCGGTTAAGCGTAGGGATATAAACAGCATTCAATCCTGCGTTGGCAAATAAATTTAATTGTGGTTTATATTTTAGTTCTGAGATGGATTGATCAGCCATAATACCAAGACTATCCAGTTTGTAGGAGGTCAAAAACATGGATTGTGAACTTATTTCGGGTCTCATTTGAAAATCTGTTTCCTGAATGTCTACTCTGCTTGAATCTTTAATACCGCAAAGCAGATTCAAATCGAATAAATTACTTTTATAATCATCTTCGAATGCTTTATTACTGATTTCTAGATTCTGTTTTTCAATTTGTAACAACAGCAAGTCTGTTTGTTTGTAGACAGCACTGTTAACCAGTTTTTGCATAACATTCAACTGGTCATTTAGTTGGGCGATCAGTTGCTCTACATTTTTTATCTGTACATTCGACTTAATACACAGAATATATTGATAACTTACCAACTGTTCCATTTCATGAATTGTCATGGAAGTTGAATTGCTATTTTGTTTTTTTGAAATATCTGATTTCTGAGAATATGCCTTCAGGTTTGAATTTCCTAAAAGCGGTTGTTTTAAAGTAATGAATGCCTGATATTGTCCTCCATTACTGATTGCTAAATCATAACCGGTATAATTGTCCGATCCGTTTGAAACTACATCAAGTCGGTCAGAATTGGTTGTATGCGAAATGATAGGGGCAAAGAGAAGATTCGATTCAAGGTTTATTACCGGGTTCTTGAGAATCCTTTCAGTTTGAAGTAAATCAAGATCAATAATTCTGGAGTCGTTTTTGTTTTTTTGAATTAACGGACTATTTAGCCGGGCTTGTTCCAGATAATAATTTAAATCTCGCTGTTGCGAGTAAATCATTCCGGTTAATAACAACAGTATTACCGGGATTAAAAATCTCTTCATTTTATACAATTTGTAATTTCCGGTGTCACATCTGTTTAAGTATTTCATTTAAAAGAGTCGCAAATATATGTATTTATTAACTAGATGGTGTTACTCAGCAGTGAAAAAACTTCCTGTCAGCGAATAAATCGAATAAAAAAGTCTGAATTATACTTACAATCTGCTATTCTTATTGGTTTTTGTATTCATATTAATTTTCAATGAAAACTATATTTTCTGTTCTTTATTTAACAGCAAAGCTACGAAGTAAATCTGTAGATATTTAGAATTAATTGAATATCGTAGTCTAATCCATTAAGCTACAACCATCAGTCATACTTTTCTTACCATTCCGTACTTACCGATTTTACCTTTTTATCTAATTCAGGTTTTGATTTTGCCCGGATGGTATCATTCCGGTGAGTCCTGTGGTTCGCAAGTACAAAATACCACAATAAATAATTCGGGCTTCGGTGGTATACGGGATAATACCGATTGTTTGCCATTCTATAGCTCGGGTTATTACGATAAAAAGTAACCGGTCTTGGGGAATGATGAAAACCGGATTCAATATTATGCGTGCTTCTGACTGAATTTGTATGGGTTGATGAACCAATAGCATGGGTTGTTGATCTTCCATTCATACTATGGCTACTTGATCTTGATGAATGAAAGCTGTGAGGCGAAGAATGAAATCCACCAAATCCACCCCTTGAATAGCAGTTTAAGTTGAAACAAATGCATAGAATTGAAATGGATAAAATTATTTTTTTCATTGTTGGAAAGAATTTATATTCGTTGTTATTATTGAAATTTTAAAATTATCTTATTATAAACAATTGATCCAATAATCAATGTTTTTGTTGGATGTCATGTGTTGACTATTCATCATTTAGCTTAATAAGACTAAAATGATTGCAAGAATTGCCGGTAATGCCTGAACGATTAATATTTTCCTGCCGACAGTTAAGCCTCCATAAATTCCGGCTACGGCTACACAACCTAAAAAGAAAACAGAAATATATCCTTTCCAGGTTATGTCTGAAATAAAGAAGGTCCAAATCAAACCACCTGCCAAAAAACCATTGTATAATCCCTGATTAGCAGCTAACCTTTTTGTCGGTTTAAATAATTCTTCGGGCAATGCATCTCCAAATGCTTTCTTTCCAGCAGTTTCCCAGGCAAACATTTCCATCCATAGAAAATATACATGTTCGGCAGCAATACAACCTATTAAAATCAGTTTTATTGTTTCCATAATCTTGAATTATGAATTATAAATTATGCATTATGAATTAATATTCTTTGTTCATTGTCAATTCAATAAACAGATCGTGAATCTGGAATGTGATTTTATCAACTTCTTTTTTGGTAAATATTTCCATTAATTTCCATTTGCCAGAGTCTTTATCTTTCCAGTCTTGTATGATAAATGATTTTGTATTATCATTATATTTCCAATGACCGTTTTGAATACGCATTTTATTCAGTTCAAAGTCAAAGGTAAATGAATTATCATTTTTAAATTCAAATTTTGATCGTAGAAAAGCTTCCTTGAGTTGATCGATAGTTTTTTGCATTCCTTCCGGTAATCGGGTTAATACCTTTACCTCAACCACAGACCATCTGCCTATAATTTCATTTTCTGTCAATGACTGGGCATTGATCTGAAATGTAAAGGCCAATAATGCTATAAATAATCCTGTAATTCTCCTCATCATTATTTTGACAGCATAGTTGAGAATTTTATTACCCTATGGCTCCGGTTTATCATAGTAAGAATATATTACCATTGATTTATTTTATTCTATAATTGAAAAATCAGAACATATTTAGTAAAGATAGGCTATTTGCCGATACTCCCGGTATACCGTGTGAACTCACGTATAATTTTATCCATGAAACTATTTATGGCTTCATCAGGCTCATTCTGCCGGGTATTTTCATTGTACCATTTCACAATTTCCTTTGCTCCCTGACTGAATGATCTTGTAGGATTGAAATCGGGAACCAATTCTTTTATTTTAGAGTTATCGAAGATCATGCTATGTGCCTTATCACCTAACAATCCATCCCCGATAGTCTGATTGTATTTAGCGATAACCTCTGAAGGAATATGGACTATATGGGGAGTTACATGTAATTCTTTTGCCAGAATCGTATATATGCCATTCCATGTTAGCCATTCATCCGAAGTAATATGAAATGCTTCGTTAATAGCTTCAGTCTTTCCGAAAAGACCAACAAGTCCAACGGCAAAATCCTTATGGTGAGTTAATGTCCATATGGAAGTCCCATCGCCATGTAAAATAACCGGTAGTCCTTTTACCATTCGATGTAGAACGGTATATCCTCCAACAACAGGAATGACTGTTTTGTCGTAAGTATGTGAGGGTCGAACAATCGTATACGGGAAACCATTTCTCAGATAAGCTTCTCTCAACAGATTCTCACAGGCAATTTTATTTCTTGAATAATCCCAATATGGATTTTCTAATGGTGTGTCTTCCGTGACAGGCAGTTTTTCAGGAGGAGTCTGGTATGCGGATGCCGAACTTATAAATATAAATTGTTTTGTTCTGCCTGTAAATAGTGTAATGTCATGTTGGATATGTTCAGGTACATATGCAATGAAATCGACCACTACATCAAAATTATATCCGTGAAGTGCCTGTTTGGTTTCTTCTAAATTACGTATGTCCGAAATGATTGTTTTCATTCCAGTTACATTTCGTATCCCGGCACTTGTTCCTCTGTTTAGATGATACAATTCTATTCCCCTTGAAATAGCCAATTCTGAGCAGGCAGAACTGATGTTACCTGTACCTCCTATAAATAATACTTTCATTTTATGTCGATTTTTAATTTTCAAATATTGATAATTCCGGCTAATCAGTGATTTATTTTTAAGTGTTCTGTTAAGCTTGCGGCAATCTCAATTAGTATCAGGATTTGATTTTACACAGAATACATTCATCCAACTGTAACACTCTCAAGGTATAAAGGTTTATCGATAACTGTACTTGTTTTATTTATACCCGGGTAGTCCAGTCCAACCCGGTTCAGAGTAAGTCGTGTTTGTACTTTGAAATTCAAAACATAACAGAAAATATCAATTGAACGCAATGTTATCTGGTTCTTATCCTGTAATTGAAACCCAGGGCAAATTCTTCTCCAATTCCAAAAGCACTGTACGTGTTTTGGAAATAGGCGGTGTACTGTTTATACGTGTAATGGATATTGACTGAACTTGTAAAAAATCTGGGTGAATCGTTTGTAAAATAGGTAATTCCATATGATATATCTGCCCCAATGGTGCTTTTATTTAACTTTAAATCAAGCCCTTGCAGACAGCTGATATTATACGAGAATCTACTTGAAGTAACGCCGGTTATCAGATTCTGTTGGGCGGCTATACACCGGAACCTGGTAAAATCTCCGTTTTCATACAATAAAGTGCCCTTTAATCCAATAAGACGAATATCGACATTTGAAAGTGGAATGTTGAAATTTATTTCACTGGATAAACCTCCTCCATAATAGGATTTATCTCCTTTGTAATTTTCTACTGCGGCAACTTTATACGAGCCTAAATATCCAAATGCTCCATACGAATAATTATAATATTTCTCAATATGCGTTTGAGCCCAATACAGTTGTCCGAAATAATTCCTCTCGCCTTTTTGATCGTAAGCACTGTCAACGCTATGGGTATACTTGCCCCCAATGTAGGTTGTAACCTTTACTGAATCTGCATAAAGAGGCTTGTTAAATGCTATCGGATCAATTCCCGCATTCCCAAAGGCATAATAAGGAGAACAACCATGTATGGATACCAAGAGTACACATCCGATAAAGATTACAATGACCCGCTTAATTGTTTTCATTTTATAAGGCGTTCAGAATTCTGTAGTTCTTATGTTTAAAATAGTATTTTAATGATTTAGTATTGAACCACCTTGATATAGTCAACGTATACTTCTGTTTGAGGACATGAATAAAACCCGACCATACTGCCGAAGGGTGTTGATAAATCAAATGAGTTTACTTTTGTATTATTTATATAGATATCGCAATTCTTTCCAACTTTTACTAATCGTACCTCATTCTCACTTTTAATTGCACTGGATGTACCGCTTTTTATTGTGGTAGTAACATTGTTTAATCTCATGCTAACCAGATAGCTGCCCTGTGGATAAATGTAAACTCTGTAGAAGTTTTGATTATCCTTAAATCCACATGTAATTCCAAATGGTGCTGTGCCCGAAATGGTGTTATAATCCAACATAATCATATAATTTCCGGTATAATTGGTAATCATTGATCTTGTGCCAACAAAATAAGCAGAATATTTACAAATATTTTTAATATCAAAGAATCCATTATTAATGGTCTCTGATATCGAATCATTAACATAGTTCCAACTCATTCCATTATCATTAAAATTTTCTTCAAGTAAGGACAAACCTCCATATTGTTTTATAACAACGGATTTTGATAGACTCCCTGTCAGAATGGAAATGGTTGCCTCCCTTGATTTTCCGGTTGTATTATCAGTACAAAGTAGCACTATACTTTTGTTTCCGTTGCCAATGCTGTCCGATAAGGTGCACCAACTAACCGGGCTTTTTACAGTCCAGTTCGAATTTGCTGTTATGGTAAGTGATACACTTGCATTCAACGGATCTGCATTTAAAACATCAGATGATGTCGTTAAAGTAATGATATCCGGCTCTTTCGTACAGCCAAAAAATAGTGTAACAAGCGATACAAGGGAAATTAATAAAATCTTTTTCATAGTGACTTTTAATTGTTTAGATTGTTATATATTATTTAATACTATAAATTGAAGGTTAAATATACTGATTGTTATTGCAGGACATTAGTGATAAATTTTATTAATTTCCAAAAGTACAATTTTACTTTAATTAAACCAAATTTAAATATAAGAAGTTATAAGCTTAAGACTGGCTTTCTACTATCCCATTTTGCAGGGTGTTTTTGGTCAAAGGACAAAAGTTGGTTATCCATTGATTCCTGAACCCAACTTTTAATTGTTTGTTGTTTTACTTCGTTTAATCCTGGTCCCACATACCTTACCATACCTTCCGTTTTAGGTATAGAGTGAAATCCATGAAAACTGATTGAGGGCTTGTTGAGGATTGGAATAGATAAACCTCACTGAACCCTCAACCAATCCTCAACCAATCCTCAACTAATCCTCTCTATAGATAGAACAAATACATACAGGATTTGCCGGAAAAACAGGATTTGTTTTAGCTATACGAATATTGTATTCCCTTTAATAGAACTTTTTGAAACAAAACAAAGGAGCTACCTGATATTTTATTTTCAGGTAGCTCCTTTATTTACATCAATTAAAATTTAGTTGAAAAGTAATTTAATTCTTAACCGCTTCCATGCCAAACGTATATCCACTGTTAACCCGTTCAATCAGTTCAGGTAGAATGTCCTCGTATTCGCCAACAATACCGAAATCGGCAAAATGGAAAATAAATGCTTTTGGATTATGGTCGATGGCAATAATTTTTTCTGACTCTTTCATTCCTGCAATATGCTGTATAGCTCCAGATATTCCAACAGCTACGTATAATTTTGGTCGTACCGTTTTTCCGGTTTGTCCTATCTGGTGCGCGTATGCTGCCACTCCTTCGTCTACCACCACACGGCTACAGGCCCATTCTGCTTTTACCCCCTGAGCTTTGAGTGCTTCTGCGAGTTTCTTTATTAACTTCAGGCCATCACCGGTAGTGCCTCGGCCTCCGGAAACAATGACATCGGCTTCAAAAAGATTTTGCAGTATTCCTTCGTCACGTTCGGTTTTTAATATTTCTACGATAAAATCATTCTTACTGAGTGTCGGTACAAAAACAGATAAAACACCTTTACGACCTTCTACGGCAGACGGTACTTCAAAGGTTCCGGCACGGGCAGTGGAGATTTGAGGATACACAAAACCTAATATGGTTGCAAGCTTGCTTTCACCATAGGTTGGCCGGCGTGAATGTAGAATGGGTTTGTTGATGACTTTGTCTTTCCTGTTGATATATTCCCCGATTTCAAGTCCTGTGCAGTCAGCCGTAACCCCACTGCCTGTTTTAACGCCTATCCGGGGAGCAAGCTCACGTCCTGATGTGGTGGCTGCAAAGAGGGCTATTTCAGGTTTCCTTTGTTTAATCACCTGCGCAAATATAGATGAAAAAGGAAGTACCAGGTATTCTTCCAGCTTGTCATCTTCCACCACTATCACTTCATCCGATCCATGTTCAAAAAGTGTTTTTGCTAACCCTTTTACATCTTTACCGATAATCAGGGTCATTATTTTTGTCCCATCTCCCAACTGATCGGCTAATTTACGGGCAGGAGTAAGCAATTCGATCGATGGGCGGGATACGTTGCCATTTGTAACTTCAGCCCAGGTGAGAATTCCTTTAGAACCATTTCTATTGTCAAAGAAAGGAAATTCAGGTTTTTCGACTACTTTCTTTTCTGTCTTTTCCTTTTTCTCTAGAATGTTCTTCCCCTTTTTTAAATTCGTAATCAAGCTATCCACCAGTCCGGTTTCATTATGACCTTCCGACATAATAACCGGAGCTCTTTCACTCACAATATTGATGACGTTGGCAACAATGGTTGGCGAACCGCCAATACCAATCTTTTCTGTTCCCAATCCAATATCATCAATTCCAAAGACAGTAATCGCAAGGTTCCTTGCTTTTATTGCTCCAGTCAGCGATGGCTTGCGCGGAGGAATACCTGTAGGCGTAAGCGAGATAGTACACGGCATGGGTAACTTCATCATTTGATAGCCCCCTTCAATAATTCGTTTTGCTATCACATTTCCTTCACCATCTGCTTTAATACTTTCTACAAATGTGGCCTGTGGGATACCAAGATTCTCTGCCACCTGTGATGGAACATGTGCTGTGTCCCCATCGCTTGTCTGTCGACCCGCCAGGACAATGAAAGGCTCTTTGGCATCCTTTGTATACCCCAGATGTTTAAGCATGGTAGAAAGCGCTAAACCGGTTGCGTATGTATCGCTTCCACCCAGTTTCCGGTCGGACAATAGATAGGCTTCATCATACCCCATGGATATGGCAGTTCGTAAAGCTACTTCAAACGAGGGCGGCCCCATGGAGCAAACAATCATTTTGGCATCGGGGTACTGTTTTTTTAGTTGTAATCCGGCTTCCAATCCAAACTGACAATCAATATTGATAATTGACTTTGCTTTTGTACGATCCATTAACCCATCATCTCCCATACGCATTTCAGTAGGGAGGGGAACTTGTTTTATTAAACTTATAATTGTAAGAGCCATTGAATAAAATTTAGTTGAAGTTGATTATTTCTATATCATGCCCATAAGAGGACAAAGAATCACCCTTTAAGGTCAGGGTCCTACATGTTTTGGAATTCAGGTCCATTACCACCGTTCGGTACCATCCAGGTAATACCATCACCGGGTGATTTAATATCACAGGTTTTACAATGCAGGCAATTCTCGGCATGAATCCGTATCTCCTGATGCCCTTGTTTGTCGGTATGAAGCTCATACACTTCGGCTGAGCAAAAGAACTGGCTTGGAGCACCGTATTGTTTTATATTTACCGTTTCGTAGGTAGCCGGATTATTGATGCGCAAATGAGGAACCTGTTGTTCATCATGATTAACCCCGGTATAAAAAACGTCTGTCGCTTTATCGAATGTAAGTACTTTGTCAAATTCCAGTTTTCCTTTAAAACGCTCTTTAAAGGGTTCATACGTAAGCTCGTTTAATTTTTTTGTTGCTTCACTGTCCAGATGTGCCTTCAGTCTTCCAAAGAATCCGGCACCCCCTGTAATGAGTTGTGTGCCAAAGTGCAGTGCTCCGACTAATAATCCTTTGGAAAAACCCTGTCGGAAATTTCTGACAGGATACATATCCTGGTAAATTACACTGTCTTTTATCAACGAATCATATTCACGCAATACATCTTCTGAAAAATCGTTTTTACCCAATGCACCCACCGCTGTTTTTGCTGCCAGCATTCCGGAAGTTACCGCCAGATGTACTCCCTTTAGAGCAGGCATGGTAAGAAATCCCGCGCTGTCTCCAACAATAAGTGCACCATCCACATACAGTTTCGGGATTGAATAATAACCTCCTTCCGGAAGTGTTTTAGCCCCGTATTCTATTAACTTGCCTCCTTTGAGAATTTTAGAGATGAATGGATTCGTTTTCCATACCTGAAAAGCATCATGGACATCAAAGGTCGGATCCTGATAATCCAGGCCAACTACAAGCCCCACAGCTACTCTGTTGTCATTTAATCCGTACACGAAGCCACCGCCGAATTCATACATGTTAAGTGGATATCCCATGGTGTGATAAATCTCACCGGGTTTGATGTTTCCTTCGGGAACTGACCATAATTCTTTACATCCCAACGAATAAATCTGTTCATTTTTCCCTTTTTGCAGATCATATTTCGCTATGAGCTGCTTGGCAAGGCTTCCACGGGTACCTTCTGCAAATATGGTTAGACTGGCTTCTATACGTGTTCCGGCCTGAAAGTTTTCCAACTGTTTTCCATGATGATCCACTCCGGTATCAATCGTTTTGGCACCAATCACTTTGCCGTCTTTATAAAGAATCTCATTAATAGCGAAACCCGGGTAAATTTCCACCCCTTTTTCTTCTGCTTTTTTAGCCAGGTATTTACATATCTGTCCTAAAGAAGCTGTATAATTCCCTTTGTTATTCATATAGGGAACATGAAAAGGGAGTTTTAGCGATCCTTTTTCACTCAGCAAAACGGTAGTATCGGAAGTTACTTTTGCATTAAAGGGAATTTCATTGAAGTCAACATCAGGTAATAAACTTTTAAAGACATCGGCTTTAATTACGGCACCTGACAGGATGTGACTACCAATGGCACTTCCTTTCTCAACAAGTAAGATTCGACGCTTAATGTCGTTCTGCTTTAAAATATCTGCCAAATGAATAGCAGTAGCTAAACCGGATGGTCCTCCACCAATAATTAAAATGTCCGTTGTTACGGTATCAGCATTACTCATTATATATTTTTTTTAGATTTTAAACAGGATAAAATTAAATCAGTAGAATTGTAATTTGCAGAAAAACAGGTGTTAATAGTATTTGTTTCTGTGGATGAAAGGCGTAAATGCCTGTACATTTTATACAACTATAAATTTAAATCTACTTCATACTCTATAAACCAAATTAATAATTCAATTGTTCGTGTTTAAACACTCTTTTTTAATTAGCCTTTAAAATTAGCACTTTAATATAACCAGATTTGAAATTTAGTTCAACGATTATTTAATTCCTTCGGATTAATACATAGAATGCTTTGTGAGTTTTTACGGGAAATGATTACATAAATAAGGGGAAGCTTTAATAGCTTCCCCTTATTTATAAAGTATTACGTTTCTTATTGAAACAACATATACGTTCGGGCTAATTAAATACTAACCATTTAATTAGTCTCTCCGCTTTAAAATCACATATTTTTCTTATTCATAAAGATATCCCAGGCAACCCAATCTACAATATTGGTTGCAAAATAAACCTGACGCAATGATACGAACAATGTCCTTACATCTGTAATTGTCGATCCTAACAACTGGCTTACCGTTTGAGTCGTACCATCATCGAATGTGATTTGTAAATCACGGTTACGTCCGATAATACTAAATTCAGTTGTATCATTATGATTGGTTATATCTATAAACTGCACTTTTGCCTTTGTTTGCAAAGTACCGCCTACATATACTTTGGCACTGTCGAGTCCATTATTGCCATGAGTAGGGGTTCTTACAATCTTTACATTCCCGACAGTCAAAGAATAAACTTTTTCACGGTGACGGCTTGCTGTATCACTTTTGATTGAAGTAAACTGTTCATCAAAAATGATTGTACTCCCTTTAGAGATGCTATAATCTGAAAGGATTGTATCACCGGTATTATAAACAATTTTTGCATCATATCCATTTGCAAAAGCAAAATCAGACATGAAATGATACCCGTTAGTCCTGTTACGTGAAGATTGAACGTTCAATACTCCTGCGGCTATGTTATCAATCGTAATGGTTGATGCAAGGCTGTAATTCCAAAGGAAACGACCAAAATTATAATTGTACTTAGATACATCAATCACATAATTATTTACCAACGTTGTGTCTGAAGCTGTAAAATGGAATAATGATCCCGGGCTTTTTACTTTTGATGCCGGCAAACGTACAATAAAATCAGAACTTGTTCCTGTTTTAGCAAAGAAATTCAATAATTCGGGATGCCATTTTTTGTACTTGGAAGCCTTGTAATCGTACGTTCCTGCAATATCAGCCAACGTAATTGTATCCAATGGTGTCGAAAAGAATGATCCTGAATTGGAAGTAGTGGATTTGACAAGACTTGGAGCATTAGAAGAACCACCAGTTGCCAAAACCTGATAACCTGCGGAATTTGTAATCGCTGTCATAGCACTTGACAAATTCTGTGCACCGGTGTTCATGGAAGCTTTTAAAGATCCCTGAGACGCACTCAATTCATCTTTGTTAGAACAACTCCATGTCAAAAAGCTTAGTAAAACTAAACCTAAAAGATAACTCTTTGTTTTCATAACCTAATTTTTAAATAATGATAAAATGCTTATTGTTCTAATTAAAACTGCAATTTTCCAATATTATTGCTACTCAAATATAGATAAGAACAATTCAGGAATGAAAACAGTTTTATTGAAAAGTCACTTTTAATAAGTATAAAGCCGCTATATCAACTATAATTAAAAATCAGCAGGTAACTATTTAAATATTAACTTATTCGTTTGTGTTTATTTATCTTTTATTAGCTGTTGTCGTATCTATACAATGTCGTCATTCACTTCATTTTCCAAATGGCTTACCTCTTCAGGTTCGGCATGAATATATACTTCACTGCGAACAACTCTCTTTTTTATTTCCGATTCAATCTTGTCACAAACTTCATGTACTTCCCGAAGGCTTAAATCAGGATCGAAATGAACATTGAACTTGATAAAGGTATCGGCTCCTGCAGTTCGTGCTTTTAATCCATGAAACTTTAGTACTTCCGGGAATTCCTTTAATGTTTCATGAACGATCTTTGTAGTACCTAAAGGTGATTTGTCAAGCAGTACGTCGATTGCTTTCCTGCCAAGCTGGTAACAAACAACTAAAACAATTAAGGCTACTAATAAGGCTGCAATAGAGTCGGCCCTGTACCAACCCAGAAACTGATAGCAAATTAATCCAAATAAAACGACTGTAGAACTCCAGATGTCAGTAGAAAAATGAAGTGCATCGGCTTCCAGTGCCTGGCTGTTATGTTTCTTTGCAACCCGGTACAGTGCCCTCGAACGGGTAAAATCGATCACTATAGAACAAATGACAACAATATAGCTCCACGCAGTAACCTCAATAGTTGTTTGTCCCGATTTTAGCCTGTGAATTGCTTCGTAAATAATCCAAACGCATGTAACCAGTAACAGGATAGTTTCAACTAAGGCAGAAAGGTTTTCTACCTTACCATGGCCGTAATTATGATCGCGATCGGCAGGTTTGTCGGATACACGGACTGAAAAATAGGTAATCATGGCTGCTACCATATCAAGTCCGGAGTGCAATGCTTCCGAAAGTATTCCCAGACTGCCTGTTAAAAGCCCTATAATCAGCTTGAACCCTGTAATGAATATGGCTGCAATAACCGACCAAAATGCTACTTTCTTTTTTTCCTGTATCATAAACTGAATTAATGGAATTGTTAAATTTGTAACCAGATAAATTGTATTTCAATAAATTTAATCAAAAATACTCAAACTATTTAGATTGTCATCAAATTAAGACATCTATTTAATCACAAGTGCTTAATTTAGAATGATTGAAATCAGTGAAACTTTTTGGAAAAGATAAACATAAGTAATTGGGAAAATTCAATCTAATATTTGCTACATATTAATCTTTCAGTATGTTGAGGATCTTTTTCCGGCATATTCAAAGAGTGGTTTTCTTAATTAAAAAAGACATACAAAAATTCTTTTGTATGCCTTTTTCAGCAGGAACACCTGATAACCGGTTTTCCAGTATTTGTTCAAACTATAAAGTAAATCCCAAACCTCTAATTTATTTTCTTCTTTTTCAACTTGTTGTAATCAATGTAATAGAGCACTTTTACCGAAAGGCTGTTGGTTTGGTTTAACCAGGAATTATGGAGGTTATTCCAGTAATTATTAATATAACCGGATTGATTGGATAAAGCAGCATTTTTCCATGAACAGTCCAGTTCGGATCCTGGAGCAAAGTTCCATATCAAAATCATATCGATGGTAAATGCATTGTAATTCTGATCTTTATTTTGGGTATAACCCGGATAATCTTTCAGCGTTCCATTTTGTTCCAGTAGATAATAGCTTTTGTTTAAAGCCCCTGACCAATAATGGCGGACCCGTAAATTTAAACTTGCTTTGTTGCTCAGGATATAGGACGATGAGAATATGTTCTCCAATGAATTTACCTTTCGTTTTGCAAAAATAATTGAATCGTTTGAATTGTTCTTATCTATAAAGCCCACTCCATTGGTGGTATTGCTGAAGCTGAATGAGTAGTTTAACTCAAACCGTTGCCCTACCCTGAGTGTAGCCTGAAAGTCGCCAAAATCACCAAACTGATCGGTATTGGCTATCTGGGTATGCCCGTAATGGAAATAGAAATTCAAAGGCTTACGGCTATCCGTGTTTATATTAATATTGTTGACAAAGTAGCCCGGATTCACATAATATCGCCCTGTTACCCTTGGTTCATAATAATCGTTCAACTTCGTTGAATAGGATCCGTTAATGTTTATGTAGTAATTGTTTTTAAAGGTCACATTGGCATTATAACCCGTCTGGTTTCCATAGATTCTGTTCGGGTTGTACGTGCGGATATAATCCCACCAGACATTGCCGTTATATTCACGGATTACCCAGAAAGGTTCGATTTTTTGAAAATAGATGTACGCTTCCGTCAGGAGCTGGTTATTCCGCTGAAGGTAACCCAGGTCATTCGGGTTGTACTTGTCGGAGTACAGGTTTTGAGAAACTCCATACTGTAGCTTCCCCTTGTTTTTTAATAACTGAAGGAATCCATAATACCCTTTTTCGAGGGTTGAGTCACCTCGCATGCTTACAGCTCCTTTTCCTTTTAAGGCGAATGTTTTTGTATTGTCCCTTAACTGAAAATCCGTTGCGGTTACATTCGCCCTGAACGGATTATTGAACATGTATACATTCGTGTTGATAAAACTGATATATGAGTTGTTTTTCAACGATTTGTCCAATGCCAGTACATTGTAATTTGTAAGGGGTTGAACCATTACTTTTCGGATAGTCCCTGTGAGAGTATCTTTCAGGTTTGCATATGAAGCCAGGGATAAGGCATTCAATACCCCTATACCCCAACCATCGGTTGTTCTACCTGAAATTTTAGTTGCATTCACCAATTGGGTTTCACTTGGATTGTAGTCAATTACTTCATTGCCGGCAAGTGCATTATCAGCCGTGAATTTGGGAGAAGCACCAATTCGTCGGGAATAGAAGATATTTGCCCGTTGGAAAAGTTCGGTTCCTTCATTAAAAAACTGTCTTTTCTCACTGTAATACAGCTCAAAAGGAGTAAGGTTAAGTTTTTTGTCATCCGACTGTATCTGACCAAAATCGGGTATCAGCATCATATCGAGCGTAAATGCTTCGTTGATTCCATACTTCAGATCCAATCCTCCTTTGTATAGAAAACTGGATGATGATGTGCTGCTTTTAGGTTGGAAATAAGTGGCCAAATAGGGAGTAAACGACAGCCGGATAGGAGGCTTTATACCTTTTATACCAGTCAACTGACCTTCCTGATGAATGAATCCCGATACATTCCGGTCGATAAAGTTCCATGAATTGTTGGAGTTGTATCTTCTGATATTCCTGAACATATTCACTCCCCAGGTACTCCCGGTCTTTTCAGAAAACCTGAGTTCTGAAAAAGGTATCCGCATTTCCACCTGCCAGCCTTTATCTGTGATCCGGGTCTTGCTTTCCCATACCGCATTCCAGTTACCATCTTCATTATCATCATCACTTTTAATGGCTTTGATGTCCAGTTGAACTCCTGCCGGTGTAATAAAGAAACCATATGCAAGCTGACCCTGATTGTAAGGATCGATATATACCCCGAAATAATCGGACATTCCGGTATTATCGCGTGCTGTCAGATAATTGAAAATGCTGTCAGGATGATCATACAGTTTGGCGCCGACATAAATAGCCGACTCGTCATAGAAAAAATAAACTTCAGTAGGTTGTTTTGACGGTTTACCATTTAAGGGCTGGATCTGAACAAAATCTTTTGCCGGTTTTGCCAGTTTGTATACTTCTTCATCAAGAACTCCATCAATGGTCAGAGGACTTGAAATGTGCATTGCTTCAACACTTTTTTTCGACTGAGCAACTACTGAGTTAATAAGAACAATAAATCCTATTAATAGGCACGGGAAATGTTTCATAGTATGTTGGCATTATTCACAAAATGTCAAAGCTCTATTTGTCAGATACGTGAATTAAATAAACAGAAAGTAGTAAGGTTTTGTTTGAACGTGCAAAGATAAAATAACTATTTTACATTTTAACCTTTGTGTGCAAAAATATTGATTTTCAATCCTGATCTCTATATAAAACATACTGTAAGTATAAGAATTACAATAAAATAAGAATGGAGTTGTACAAGCAAACGCTTGTACAACTCCATTCTTATTTCTTCTTTCTACCGACTACCGACTACCGACTAGTATTCCGCCGGCATTTTCAGTACTTCTTCATAGGTAAAAACCGGACCGTCTTTGCACACATAAGTTTTACCAACCGTGCAGTGTCCGCATTTGCCAACACCACACTTCATGCGGTTTTCCAACGTTGTATAGATGTTCGAATTATCGAATCCATTTTTGCTTAAGATGGGCATTCCCATTTTAATCAGAATAGGAGGTCCTGCAACAATGGCTACAGAGTTTTCGCTTTTAGGTGGATTTTGTTCCAGAATTGTAGGCACAAAACCTACCAACCCTTTCCAGTCGGGAGTTTCGCCACCCGGGTCAACGGTTACAAAGAGTTTTACGTCACCACGGTTTTTCCATTCTTCAAGTTCTTCTTTGTATACCAGATCATTCACTGAACGAGCCCCGTAATAAATGGATATATCACCGAATTTATCGCGTTGATCAAGCAGATTCCAGATCACACAGCGAAGTGGTGGAAGTGCAATACCACCGGTTACGAAAACGATGTTTTTGCCATACCATTCTTCAATAGGAAACTTATTTCCAAAAGGGCCGCGCAGTCCTATAATATCATTCAGTTCGCAATTTGCCAATGCCTTGGTAACGCGTCCTGAACTACGGAATGTACATTCAAGGTATCCTTCGCGGGTAGGGGAGGAGGCTATGCAAAATGTACTTTCACCTTCACCGAAGACTCCGTATTCTGCAAACTGACCTGCTTTGAATGTGAACTTCTCCGCATCTTTTTCATTTACGAATTCCAACCGGTAAGTCTGAACAAGCGGAGCTTCCTCAATGATGTTGGCAATTCGCATTTTATACGGAATATATTGATTCTTTGTTTCCATGGAAATATAATTAATTCATAATTCACAATTTATAATTCATAATTGCGAAGTATTATTTGGTTTGACTTTATTAAAACTTACTTTTATATACTGATTACTGAATACGAAACGCTGAACACGGAACACGTAACACGTAACACGGAACGCGGAACTTTTATTTAGTAACACTCAGAATGTTCTCAAAGATATTCAGATGAGCCGGACAAACCCGGATACAACGGCCACAGCCAACACAACTGACAATACCCAGGTTTTCAACCGAGTATTTGAATTTGTGCATCAACCGTTGACGACGTCGTTCAGTTTGATTGGTACGTGGATTATGGCCTGAATTGTGTTTGGTAAACAACCCGAATCCGCACGCATCCCAGCAACGCAGACGTAAGCCCTTGTTTTGTGTTCCTTCGTCCTGTATATCAAAACAACTGCAGGTAGGGCAAGAAAATGCACAGGCGCCACAACCGAAACAACCCATGGATGCGTTCTTCCATTCGGCACTGTCATAGGCAGTTTTGATACGTTCCTTGATCTCCTCCATGGAGAACTTGACATCAATTTTTGCCAGAAACTCTTCCTTGTTTTTTTCTTCACTTACAGTAAATAATGAAGCCGAGCCATCAACAGCAGATTTCCCTTTGTCAGTCATTACTTCCACATAGACATCTTCACCCATGAGGGTAAGCAGGATATCACTTCCCGAGGTACTTCCGGGATTTAAATCCACAGACGTACAGAAACAGGCGTCATCAGCCTTAGCACAACTGACTGCAATCAACGTCGTTTTTTCCTTACGTGCTGCATAATAAGCGTCGGGGTTTTCTCTTAAAAAGAATTCTGTCATGTAGTTGAAGGCCGATCCATCACACGGACGAAGACCCCAGACTACTGTTTCGGGTATATTATTTATAGAATCTTTTATTTCAATCCCATCTTCTGTTTTATTAAACGAGAACAGAACTTCTACTTTTGGAAATACAACTGATTTAGCTGAAAATCCTGTTTGAATGTAATCGGTTGCTACCTGAGAATATGACTGTACTGATTCGAAAAATACTTTTCCGCTCTTTTTCAGTACCGGTGCTATTACCACTTTGCCCGATTTAATCAATTGGTCAAAGAATGCAGGTATATTGGTCGACTTTATATTTTTTATTTCCATAATATTAAATTAATTCATAATTATGCATTATGAATTATGAATTATTTAATGAATTGTTCTTTATCTCCCGGTTTAAATGTATTCAACGCATACCCGCTTTTGCAGGAAAAGCCTGTTTTCGCACCAAATTCTTTCTCTATATCAAGGTTCATTTGGGCTGTAAGTAAATGAACAGGAATTCCTACAGGACATATTCGTCCACATTCCCCGCAATTAATACAACGACCTGCAAGATGCATAGCCCTCATGGTATGCCATTCAAGGTTGCCTGTTGTTTCAGAGGAAACCTTGATCCATTGCGGTTGATTGCTTTCAACTGTACAGGAGGTGCAATAACACATAGGGCAAACGGCACGGCAGGCATAACATTTTACACAAGCCGAGAATTGTTCTGTCCAGTATTGCCAGCGTTCGGTACGGGTCAATGAATTCAGATGTTCCAGCAGTTTTATGTCTTCCTCCGTATAGGCAGGAAAATTTGCCTGTACGTATTTTTCCACTTCCTCCATATCCGCAAAAACAATCACTTCGTTTTGTGCATTGATGGTTATCACTGTTTTCTCAATACCGGTGAGCTGGTTTTCAGAAGTCAGTTGTACGAGGGATCGCAAGGTAGCTACATTGGCCAGTATTCCTACTTTTTTTGCTTGTTTGACTTCAACCTTATGAAGATAGACAGACAAATTTCCTTTGCATTCGGGGGTGAAGATAAGTTGTTCAACCTGTTCAGCATTGGTGATAAAACAAGGAACAGGTAGCTTATTGATGGCATTTTTAAACCCAAT
>Ga0302210_10000406_pt1 | contig 20000 bp, 13 predicted proteins | sample II_Fen_E3_2_FD_198793 | JGI IMG/M metagenome (GOLD analysis project Ga0302210, IMG submission 198793) | Peat permafrost microbial communities from Stordalen Mire near Abisko, Sweden - II_Fen_E3_2 | ecosystem: Environmental > Terrestrial > Soil > Wetlands > Permafrost | place: Sweden: Abisko... | reverse complement strand
AAAGATCAAAGAACAAAGATCAAAGAACAAAGAACAAAGATCAAAGAACAAAGATCCAAGAACCAAGAACCAAGATCCAAGAACCAAGATCCAAGATCAAAGATCCAAGAACCAGGAACCAAGAACCAAGAACCAAGATCCAAGAACCAAGAATCAAGATCCAAGAACCAAGATCCAAGAACCAAGAATCAAGATCCAAGAACCAAGAACTAAGATTAAAGATTAAAGATTAAAGATTAAAGATCAAAGATCAAAGATCCAAGAACCAAGATCCAAGATCAAAGATCCAAGATCAAAGATCCAAGATCAAAGAACAAAGATCAAAGATCCAAGATCAAAGAACAAAGAACAAAGATATAGAATTTAAGAACAACGAATAAAGAACATAGAATCAATTCACGAAACACGGAACACTGAACGTGGAACACGAAACACTGAACACCGAACATGGAACACGAAACACGGAACACGGAACACGGAACACGAGACACGAAACATGGAACTCGGAACGCAAAACTTTTCAAACAACAAACTCTCAAACTTTTTTAAAGAATGTCCGGACTTTCAATTTTACTGGTTATAGGTGTTTATTTTTCAATTTTGCTTCTTATCTCTTATCTGGTAGGAAGAAAAAGTACGGACAATGATGCATTCTTTCTGGGAAATAAAAAATCGCCATGGTGGGTAGTTGCTATTGGAATGATTGGTTCATCCATCTCAGGGGTTAGCTTTGTGTCGGTACCCGGTATGGTGAGAGGGATTGATTTTACCTATATGCAAACAGTTATTGGTTTCTTCTTTGGATATCTTGTCATTGCGAATGTGTTGCTTCCATTGTATTACAAATTAAACCTGACCAGCATTTATACTTACCTGGAGCAACGTTTCGGTAAATATTCGTATAAAACGGGTGCTTCATTCTTCCTGCTTTCCCGTACAATTGGTTCAGGAGTCCGTTTGTATTTGGTGACGCTTATATTACAACTGATAGTTTTCGATGCCTGGCATATACCTTTTGTGGTTACAGCTTCGGGGACTGTTTTTTTTATATGGCTGTACACTCACCGAAGTGGAATAAAAACAATCGTATGGACAGACACTCTTCAGACCATTTGCCTGATTTCAGCGTTGGTATTAATGGTATTTCAGGTATCTAAACAACTTAATTTCACTCCGGTTGATTTGGTTCATTCATTAAGTCATTATTCCCATTCGCGCATTTTTGTTTTTGATGACTGGCATTCGAAACAAAACTTTTTTAAGCAGTTTTTTAGTGGAATATTTATTGCCATTGTCATGACCGGTCTCGACCAGGATATGATGCAAAAGAACCTGACCTGTAAAAATCTGCACGATGCTAAAAAAAATATGTATTGGTATGGAATTGCTTTCGTACCGCTTAATTTATTGTTTCTGACACTGGGAGCAATGCTGTTGATGCTGGCAACTAAAAATAATATCACATTGCCGGTTTTATCCGATGATATATTACCTTTGTTTGCGACACAATACCTGGGACCTGTTGTCACATTTTTATTTATAATAGGAATTATTGCTGCTGCTTTTGCCAGCTCCGATTCGGCCCTTGCTTCGTTGACAACTTCTTTTTCTGTGGATATATTAGGTGTCCAAAAGCTGGAACCGAAGGTAGCAGAACGTAAAAGAAAGTATACCCATATTGGGATGTCGGTTGTATTTGTCGTCATTATGCTGGTATTCAAAATGCTGAATAATAAAAGTATTATTGATGCCATTTATACAATTGCAGCATATACATACGGACCTTTACTGGGTATGTTTGCATTTGGACTTTTTACCAAACGACAGGTAAGAGATAAACTGGTACCGTTTGTTGCCATAGCTTCACCCTTTATTTGTTTCGGGTTAAATTCTGTTTCAACGAACCTGCTTCATTATCCGTTAGGATACGAATTATTAATGATAAACGGATTGATCACTTTTAGTGGAATGTGGTTGTTATCGGCAAAAGAAAACAATCAACAACTAAATTCAAATCTTTCAATATAGTCTAATTTAAAATTGTAACTCAAAAACATCATGGAAATAAAATCTGCCGAATTCATTATCAGCAACACGGATTATCTGAAATGTCCGGATAGCCGGTTACCCGAATATGCCTTTATCGGGCGATCCAATGTTGGAAAATCATCACTTATCAATATGCTTTGTAACAGGAAAGACCTTGCAATGACTTCTTCCAGGCCCGGAAAAACTTTGCTGATCAATCATTTTCTGATTAATAACAACTGGCATCTGGTGGATCTACCGGGCTACGGATATGCCACAGCCGGTAAGAAGATGCGCGACCAGTTGCAGGATATCATCGAAAACTACATCCTCAACCGCGAACAACTTACTTGTTTATTCCTGCTAATTGATAGCCGTCACGAACCACAGAAAATTGATCTTGAATTTATTGAATGGCTGGGTGAAAGTGGTGTGCCTTTTGCCATTGTGTTTACTAAACTCGATAAACTGACTCATGCTATTGGCAAATCAAACACACAGGCTTATAAGGATAAACTCCTTGAACAATGGGAAGAATTGCCTGTGATTTTCCTTACCTCTTCTGAAAAAAGGGTAGGCCGTGATGAATTGCTGGGATATATAGAAGGCATTAATAAAAATCTGAAGCTGGAAGCAGATAGTTTAAAGAAGAAGAAGTAGGTAGCTATTAGTAGGTAGTAAGTAGTAGGTAGCAGGTAGTAGGTAGTAGGTAGTAGGTAGTTGGTCGTCTGTAGTCTGTAGTTGACACGTAGTCGTTGGTAGTTAATAGTAGAAAGTAAGTTGAGTTGCAAATCTTGCAATCGTTTGCGCTTCAATAATTGTAACATTGTTTTATGATTGAAGTGTTAATTGGTAAAAAAAGGATACTATTGCATTTCTTTTCAAAATCCATGATTTAGTTCCTTGTTCCTTGATCAATAATCTTTGATCTTTGATCTTGGCTCTTGGTTCTTGGTTCTTGGCTCTTTGCTCTATGACTCTTAAATCAATAAAAATACTATGCTGAACATTCAAAAGAAAATGAACAATACCTTTTTGGCATTGTTGGGATTGCCTGCTACGGCTGTCGGATTTGCCTTATCCACGCAAATAGCGGCCTTAAGCTGGATTCTATCGAATAAATACGGATTGGATATCCATGACGTGGCTTTCGTGTGGCTGGCGGGCCCTATTGCCGGAATTTTCGGACAGGTAATCGTTGGACTGTTGAGCGATAATGTGTGGTTTATGGGAGGACGCCGCCGACCGTTTATCATGATAGGAGGGATGGTCAGTACCATTGCCTTCCTGGCATTGCCTCACATAAACGGCATTTCGAAAGTAACAGGTATTGCCGATATCATATTGATTGCTTCAGTGATTGCCTTGTTTCTTGATTTATCAGTAAATGTAACCTTTAATCCGGCACGGTCAATCATTGCCGACCTGACTCCCGAGGGTAAAATACGTACTTCAGGATATGTATGGATGCAGATTATATCAGGCTTTTTCGGAGTATTCGCGTATTTCCTCTCCATGCTTTTCGGAAATGTGCTTTTGTTGTACATTGCTGCCGCCATCGTGTTTATTACCGCTGTATTTCCAATATTATTTATCCAGGAAAAGAAAGAGCAGTCCGAAGCACAGGCAAATGATACCTCGACTTTCGGGGTATGGCAGATCGTTAAAGAGATCTTTCCCCTGTATGGCTTTTTAGTTTTCGGTGTTTTTAGCCTGTTCTTCCATTTTTATAAGGATGCCCTTGCCGGTTGGCACAATCCTGTATTAATTGCTTCCCTGACCTATTCGGTACTCATCGGAATTGTTATTATCATACGCGGATTAAAGAACCCTTCGAATAAAAACGAATTTCAAAAAATCATGCTCGCTCACTCCTTTACCTGGGTTGCATTTCAGAGTATGTTTATCATGTCAGGTTTTTTTATCGAACATCAAATCATGCCTAATCTGAATGTTGCCGGGATCACAGCCAACTGGTTTGCCGAAACATTAACTGGAAATACTCAAACAGCTGCAGCTTCAATCGGAAATATTGTATCGTTGGGCTTTTTTATCCTGAATTTAGTCGGTGCCATTTTTCCATTAATCCTGCAGGCTATTGCAAAACGAATCGGCCGGGTAAAAACCTATATTGCTGCCTTATCGTTTTCGGCCATCGGTTACTTTTATGTCGCCTGGTTCAGTCATGTTGAAATTGACTTTTATATTGGCATGTTTCTCGTCGGCATTGGCTGGTCGGCTGTCATATCCATCGTATTTGCCATTATGAGCGAACGGGTGAACCCTGCTAAAATGGGCTTGTTTATGGGAGTATTCAATCTGGCAGTGGTTTTACCTCAAATGATGAGTAACGGGGTTGCCAATATTATCAAAGAAACAGGAAATCACCAATTGTTGTATATTTTCTGCGGAATCCTGGTGACTACTTCGGTACTGTTCTGGATGTTTGTAAAAGAACCCGAATCGTCGGTTGTCAAACAACCTGTTCCTGCACGAGGACATTAAAAAGAATTTACAATTTACAATTAAATAATTTACAATTTAAAGTTATCTTTGCGGCATATTAATTACCGCAAAGTTTTACACAGAACCGCGGAGAGAAATCTTGCGGTTCTTTTCTTTTAAAAAATGTCAGGATGAAAAAATTGTTGTACTCTTCTTTATTGATATTTATTACTCTGTTTAGTGTTGTTTCGTGTGGAACTAAAACTGCAGGTTCAAAAGATTCCGTGTCTTTGGATACACTTAAGCTAAAATACGCCGAAGGCTTCTCCATTCGGTATTTCAAAGATTTCAAAGAAGTCATTGTATACAGTCCCTGGGTGAAAGGAACGGAATATGCCCGTTACTACCTGGTTTCCGATATGAAAGTAAAAACCCCATCAAATGGAACAAAGGTCAGGATTCCGTTGTCGACACTTGTAACAACATCGGTCACTCATTTGGAATTTCTGAGTTTGCTGGGGGAAACACATACGATCACCGGTGTTTGTTCACCGCGCATCATCTATAATCCTGCAGTATTAAAAAGAGTAGGAGAGGGGAAGATAGTCGATTTGGGCGATGCTTTTACCATCAATGTTGAACGGACCCTGCAACTGAACCCGGGAGCAGTGATGATGAGCGGGTACAATCAAAACGATCCGTATGCCAAACGAGTGTCACAAGCAGGAATACCGGTGATTTTCAATAATGAATGGATGGAAACTTCCCTGTTGGCACGCGCCGAATGGATTAAATTTGTCGGAGTGTTTTATGATAAGGAAAAGCAGGCGGACAGTATCTTTTCGGTCGTTGATAAAAAGTATAATGAGATAAAAAACAAGGCAGCCCGTATAAAAACAAAACCAAATATTATGGCAGGATCAAATTTCAGGGGTACCTGGTATATGCCCGCCGGACGTAGTTTTATGGGACGGCTTTTTGAAGATGCAGGTGCAAGTTATCACTTTGCCGCCGATACTACTACCGGCAGCCTTCCATTGAATGTGGAGTCAGTATTAAAAAACTTTGCTCAAACCGACGTGTGGCTGAACTGTAATTTTTCCTCACTGAACGAACTTGTAAAAGCCGACAGCAAACATGCATTGTTCCGTCCGGTTGTACTCAAACAGGTATATAATTTCAATAAAAGACTGTTGCCTTCCACGGCGAATGATTTCTGGGAAAGTGCTGTGGCAAGACCTGATCTGTTGCTTTCGGATGTTATTGCCATCCTGCATCCGGAATTAATGCCCGGATATTCGCTTGTATATGCTGAAAAGTTAAAGTAGTAGGAAGGTATTTGTTATAAAATATTTTACCTTTGCATTCATTATTCAATCAGATTGGATCATCTTATTCTCTACAGCTTTAATTGAAATTTTTTTTTATACTGATGATGTTGAAAAATATCATGAAGTTCCTGATCGTGAAAAACCCCTATTGCGCGCCCATTGGTTAATTTCAGGGTCAATTCACCTTGAATGAAGTTAAAAAGAATTATATCCATAGTATTGAAAAAATAAATCATGATAAAAAGATAAAATTATATTTTATATTAAATGAAATCCCGTCCCCTCATACTCTTCCTTACCCTCTCCCTGTTTACCATAGGTCTTTTCCTTGCCGATCTGGCCTGGGGAAGCATTCATATCTCAGTACGTGAAATTCTGTCGGTATTTGTAGGGAAAGGAAATGGAATCAATACCGAGATCTTATTAAACTTCCGTTTGCCGAAGGCTATTACCGCAATACTGGCGGGTGCGTCTTTATCGGTGGCTGGATTAATGATGCAGACCCTGTTTCGCAATTCACTGGCAGATCCGTATATCCTTGGTGTCAGTTCGGGTGCTAGCCTTGGAGTGGCATTGGTTATGATGGCGGCTACCGTACTTCCTGTGGCTTTTGTGAGTAGCGGGTGGGCTTTGATTGTTGCGGCTATTATCGGAGCATCGGTAGTGCTGGTATTGGTGGTTGGCGTATCATTTAAAGTTCATAACGCAATTTCGTTATTGATTGTCGGGTTAATGTTTGGAACCATTGCCGGTTCACTGGTGAGTGTGTTGCAGAATTTCAGTAATCCGGATGCCATTAAACTCTTTGTGATGTGGACTTTCGGTAGCCTGAGTGCCGTTACGTGGAACTATATGCAGGTTTTGCTGCCGGTGGTGATCATTGGAATAGGAATGGCTTTTCTCCTTCAAAAACGTCTTGATGGTTTATTGCTGGGTGAAAATTATGCCCGTGGATTAGGCATTTCAATCGTACAGACCCGCTTTTTGATCGTAGTGGCTACAGGATTATTGGCGGGTGGAATTACTGCCTTCACTGGACCGATTGCTTTTGTAGGTGTGGCAATTCCCCACATTGCACGGGGTCTTTTCCGGACCTCAAGTCATAAAATACTCTTACCGGCTACTATTCTTTGCGGAGCATCTTTGTTGCTGGTGTGCGATATCATTACCCAGGTACCAACATATACGTTGCCTATTAATACCGTCAGTGCGCTGTTTGGAGCGCCGATTATCATCTGGATCATTATTAAGAAGAGGTGAGAGAAGTAGTCGGTAGTCGGTAGTTGGTAGTTGGTAGAAAGACAAAAGACAAAAGACAAAAGACAAAAGACAAAAGACAAAAGACAAAAGACAAAAGATCAAAGAACCAAGATACGGAACGCATAACGCGAAACGCGAAACACGGAACACGAAACACGGAACACGAAACGCATAACACGCAAAACGCAACACGCAACACGGAACACGGAACACGAAACGCATAACGCATAACACGGAACACGGAACACGGAACACGGAACGCATAACACGGAACACGGAACACGAAACGCATAACACGCATCACGGAACACGAAACACGGAACACGCATCACGGAACACGAAACACGAAACACGGAACACGAAACACGGAACACGAAACGCCGAACACGGAACACGGAACACGGAACACGGAACACGGAACACGAAACACGAAACACAAAACACGGAACGTGGAACGCGGAACACATAACGCGGAACACGGAACTTTTCAAACTCCAAACTATTCAAACAAAGAAAATGTCCATTTTAACAACAAAGAACCTCTCCATTGGTTATTCCAAAAAAGGAAAGACCGATATTATTCAATCCGGACTCGACCTGCAGTTAAGCGCCGGGGAGCTGGTGTGTCTGATTGGACCCAACGGAAGCGGTAAATCGACTTTGTTACGAACACTCACCGGATTGCAAAAGCCTCTCACCGGTACTACCTTTATCGATGGAAAGGATATTACACGCATTAAACAGAATGAGAAAGCATTGATGCTGGCATTGGTGCTCACCGAGAGGGTGGATATTGAAAATACTACCGTCTACAACCTTGTTTCGTTGGGCAGGCATCCGCACAGCGACTGGTGGGGTAACATTACTCCCGAAGAAGATACTGTTATTCGTGAAGCCATTGAAATGGTGCATATGGATCATAAAATGCACCAGAATATCAATGAACTCTCCGATGGCGAACGTCAACGTGCTATGATAGCCAAAGCACTTGCACAGGATACCCCCATCATTATGCTTGACGAACCGACTGCACATCTCGACTTGCCAAACCGGGTTGAAATTATGCTGTTGCTTCATAAACTGGCTCATAAAACTCAAAAGGCTATCCTGCTTTCCACACATGAACTGGATTTAGCGCTTCAGGCTGCCGACAGGATATGGTTAATCAGCTCCGATTTTGGAATTGAAAGTGGAGTCCCCGAAGATTTAGTTTTTAATGGCAGTTTTACCCGCACCTTTCAGAGTAAATCTTATTTTTTTAATGCCGCAAACGGGAATTTTTCACTGAATTATCCTATGTCGAAAAAAGTATGGGTCACCGGAGATAAAACGAGAATGTACTGGACCTTGCGGGCGTTGGCACGTGCAGGATACATGGTTGTACAGGATGCCGAAGTACAGATTCTGGTCACTGAACAGGGTTGGAAATTAGACGAAATGGAAATTTCCACCATAGAGGGATTGTTGCAACAATTAAGTGTATAAGTAATGTTTTAAATAAATTGTCGTATTTTTGTGCCTTAGTTATTCAATACATAAGACAAGTGTACTTTTAAATTCTCAATCAAATACTTCAAATAAAAACAGGTATTATTTGTTATTTTCCAAAGAATGACTTTTTTAATATCTGAATGGTCTTACTTTCTTTCAGAATTTGTAAGTTATTCTAAATCCAGCAGGTTAAGTCTATTCTGTTTATCAAAAAATTCACTTCCTCTCCATTACTTCTCCACTTGCCATTTTATTCCTGTTTTATACCCGTTTTAAGGTAATACATACATAAAACATATCTAAAACATAGTAAAAATTTAGATGTTCATATTTATATAGATATGTATAAGAATGTATTATGTGTATTTTAGTAAAGTTTTTTGAAAGTAATGTTACTAAACCGGAGTAAAAGGGGTAAAAAAGGGGTAGTGGAAATAGAATTTATGGATAAACCAACAATACGACATTATATTATTCGTATTACTTAGTTCCGGGATGAAACAGTATGATACCAAATTTTATACGATTATATGCAGAATGTCATAAAATTCAATGCCACACTTGATGTATTGAATAATAATTGTACTCTGAGTTATAACCATTCCCGAAGGAATATGTTGCAGCGGAGAGTCTATTTGTGTTTCCGATAATTCAAGGGTGACATGCCTGTATGTTTTTTAAAATATTTACCGAAGAATGATTGATTCGGAAAATTTAATTGTTGAGATATCTCCTGAATGGTAAAAGACGAGTTCAGTAAAACCCTGCTCTCAAGAATCACATAATTGTCAATACAATCTTTCGGAGTTCTGTCAGTTTCCCTTTTTACCACTGTGGAAAGATATTTAGGAGATACGCAAAGCTTATCGGCATAAAAAGAGACATCCTTTGCTTCTTTGTAATGATCAAAAATCAACGTGAAAAATTCATGAACTATTTTATGTTTTCGGGATGTGGGAGCCGGATGATTTGCATTTTTATTTGCATACCCATGAATGGTAATAAGTAATGAACTCAATAAATGTTTGATAGAATCTCTTTTGTAATCATTCTGAACATTCTGTGTAATCTTCCACATAAGATTATAATAATTCAGAATTTGATATGCTTCTGTTTCATTGAGCATAAATGATGGGAATCTTTGTCTGAAAAAAACAAAAAAAGGCGGATATTTCCGTATGTCATTTACAAATTCATTTAGAATTTCATTTGAGTAGGAAAATAGAATAAACCTAAAGTCATCACTTATTTTATGATGAAATACTATTTGATTTTTTGAAATGATAATAATTTCGTTTTTTTTTATCGTATTCTCAATCAGATTGACCTCTATTTCTGCATATCCCTCCAAACAAAAGCCAATATATTCTCTGTCGCTATGCACAGGGTATTCCAATGCAAAAGAGTTGCATATTCCGGAATGCATAGCAAAGTCGTTCTCTGTTGAAACGAAACTTCCTTCAAAAATGATTTTGTTTGAATCCATCTAATGATCTTCTTTTGACCACAAATGTAATTCATATTTCTTTATTTTAAATAAAACGGGGAAATATGGAACAATTATTATGAACTATGGAGCTTTCTGACCTGTTAAATTTTTCTGACCTTTGCATCTGTTATTTTTTAGGTATTAATGATTTAAATGTGTAAATTTTTTATGATTAAGAGAAACGCCAGATTGTTTTACGCTCCGGTATCAATTATCGGAGCACTATTGGTATGCTTGTCTTTCAATTCCTGCAATAAGAAGGGACAACAGGGGAGTGATACGATTGCGGAATATGCTGTAACAACGATAAGTAGTTCGAATGTAGAATTAAAAAGCTCTTATCCGGCTGTCATTAAAGGAAAACAGGATATTGAAATTCGTCCTCAGATTTCAGGTTTCATTACACGTCTTTGTGTGGATGAAGGTTCTGTAGTACATAAAGGTCAGGTATTATTTCAGATTGATGCCGTGCAATATGAAGAAGCGGTAAATGTTGCCCGTGCAGCTGTAAATGTTGCCAGAGCAAATGTAGCTACCGCTGCATTAACCGCCGAAAATAAGCGTGAGCTGGCTAAAAGCAACGTGATTGGCTCGTATGATTTGCAACTGGCCGAGAACTCATTACTATCTGCAAAAGCACTCATGTCACAGGCTAATGCACAGTTTGTAAGTGCTAAAAAGAATTTGTCGTACACCAGGGTAATAAGCCCGTCGAACGGAGTAGTGGGGAGTATTCCTTTCCGTGTTGGTAGTCTGGTCAGCCCAAGTGGAACGACTCCACTCACAACAGTATCCGATATCTCCGACATGTATGCTTATTTTTCAATGACTGAGAGACAACTTTTAGGCCTTACTGCTACCGGTGATTCTCCGAAAGAAATACTGAAGAAGATGCCCGATGTTGAACTTAAAATGATTGATGGAAATTTGTATGGTCAAACCGGCAAGGTGGAAACTATGAGCGGGGTAATTGATCAGTCAACCGGTTCAGTAGGTGTCCGTGCTAAATTCCCGAATAAACGTCATATGTTGAGAAGTGGTGGTACGGGATCAGTCTTAATGCCTTACAAGCTGAATAACTGCATTGTTGTACCTCAAAATGCGACATATGAAGTCCAGGATAAGAAATTTGTCTACCTTGTAGATAGCAAATCGATTGTTAAGAGTACTCCTGTTGAAATATTTCAGTTGGATGATGGCAAAAACTATGTGGTTACCTCCGGGTTGAAAGTGGGCGATAAGATTGTTTCCGAAGGTATTGGAACACTTAGAGACGGCATGCAGATTAAGGAAATAACCCCTGAACAGGCAGCTGCTAAAAAAGCCAGTGCAGAACAGGAAGCCGATAAAGCTCCTAAAAAGTAAGTTTTTGTCAAACACAGAAGAAATATGAAATTAGATAAATTTATAAACCGCCCGGTACTCTCCACGGTTATCTCTATATTTATTGTAATCCTGGGAATCCTGGGATTAGAATCATTACCCATAGAGCAATATCCGAATATTGCACCGCCGACGATCATGGTAAATACCACGTATACCGGTGCAAATTCTCAGACAGTTATGAACAGTGTGATTGCTCCATTGGAAGAATCAATTAACGGGGTAGAAAACATGACTTACATGACCTCGACAGCTTCCAATAATGGTTCGGCTTCCATCAATGTTTATTTTAAACAGGGAACTAATCCCGACATGGCAGCTGTAAATGTTCAAAACCGTGTGACCAAAGCTCAGGGACTTTTGCCGGCAGAAGTAACCAAGGTCGGGGTAATTACAAGTAAACGACAGACCAGTATGTTGTTGGTATTTTCTTTGTCAAGCTCTGATGATAAATTTGATCAGACTTTTTTGCAAAACTATGCCAAGATAAACATTATTCCTCAAATCATGCGTGTATCCGGAGTCGGTGATGCATCTATTATGGGGGCTCGGGAATACTCGATGCGCATCTGGTTAAAACCGGAAATCATGGCTCAGTATAAATTGATGCCAGGTGATATTTCAGTAGCATTAGCCGAACAAAATATCGAAGCAGCTCCCGGACAATTTGGTGAAGATGGAAATCAATCATTCCAGTACATAATGAAGTCAAGGGGCCGTTTGCAGCAAATTGGAGAGTTTGAAAATATTGTTATCAAAGCGTCATCCGAAGGTAATATACTTAGGCTCAAAGATGTTGCCCGTATTGAATTGGGACCTCAGTCGAACAGTGTGAGCAGTTTTACAAACGGACATAATGGAGTGACGTGTGTAGTCTATCAGACTGCCGGCTCAAATGCGACAGAAATCATCAATAATGTCAATAAATTACTCAAGCAGACAGAGAAAGACTTGCCCGCCGGGATGAAGTACACAGTCATGGTGAATGCCAACGATTTCCTGGATGCATCCATTGCCGAAGTATTAAAGACTTTGCTCGAAGCCTTTCTTCTGGTGATTTTAGTGGTGTATATTTTCCTGCAGGATTTCCGGTCAACACTTATTCCCGCAATCGCTATTCCGGTAGCCTTGATTGGTACCTTTTTGCTGTTGGCATTGTTTGGGTTTAGTATAAACCTGTTGACATTAAGTGCACTGGTGCTAGCCATTGCGATCGTGGTGGATGATGCCATCGTGGTGGTGGAGGCGGTTCATGCGAAGATGGATCAGGGATATGAATCCGCCAAAACGGCTTCGATCGATGCCATGAATGAAATCTCAGGTGCTATTCTTTCTATATCCCTTGTGATGATGGCTGTGTTTATCCCGGTAAGTTTTATGGGAGGAACCTCGGGAGTCTTTTATCGTCAGTTTGGTGTTACTATGGCAGTTGCAATCGGACTTTCTGCATTAAATGCATTAACGCTCAGTCCGGCCTTGTGTGCCATATTCCTTAAACCCCATAAAAAAGAAGGCGAAGAGGGCAAACCCCTGAACTTTATTCAGCGTTTCCATCTGGCATTCAATGCAACGTATGAAGTCATACTGGCAAAATACAAAGCCAGTATAACAAGGATTATTCAACATCGATGGATTTCATTTGCCATGGTGGCGTTTGGTGTTGTGGTATTAGTGCTGTTAATGAAATTTACTCCTACCGGAATGGTACCAAATGAAGACACCGGTACATTTATGATGGTGGTCAATATGGCACCCGGCACTTCACAGGAACGTACGCAGGAAACAATGAGAAAAGTAAGTGATATACTCAAAGTGAATCCATCCATCGAAAGTAATGTGTTGATAAGTGGTTATGGCCTTATGTCGGGAGCAGGTAGTTCGTATGGCTCTTTTTTCTGTAAACTTAAAAACTGGGATGAGCGTAAACAAAAGGGACAGGATGTAAACAGCGTTATAGGCATGTTGTACATGCAAACTGCACAAATAAAAGATGCCCAGATATTAATTTTTGCGCCTCCAATGATTCCGGGTTATAGCATGACCAATGGGTTTGAAATGAATCTCCAGGATAAAACCGGTGGAAGCCTTGAAAACTTCAATCAGATATCTAAGGGGTTCCTGGGAAAACTAAATCAACGGCCCGAAATAGCAAGAGCACAAACCTTCTTTAATCCGAATTTCCCTCAATATCAGATTGACGTGGATGCTGCAAAGTGTAAGCAAGCGGGCATCAGCCCTAATACGATCCTTGAAACATTACAGGGTTATTATGGAGGAATGTATGTTTCTAACTTCAACCGTTTTGGAAAACTTTACAGGGTTTATGTACAAGCGGATGCTAAATACCGGATTTCTCCTGAAACACTGAATAGCGTTTATGTCCGTAATGGTACTGAAATGGCTCCAATTACTCAGTTTATGACTATCAAAAAGGTTTACGGACCTGATGCCATCAATCGTTTCAATATGTTTACAGCCATGTCGGTCAATGGTTCTCCCGCTCCGGGTTACACTTCCGGCCAGGCGATAAAAGCTATTAAGGAAGTTGCCGCGCAGACTCTCCCCACTGGCTATGGCTATGAATTCTCAGGTATGACCCGTGAAGAGGAAAGTACCGGAGGAGGTAATACAACTGCTATGGTTTTTGCATTATGTCTTGTTTTTGTATATTTATTGCTCAGTGCACAATATGAAAGTTATGTGCTCCCTCTGGTCGTTATTTTTTCTATTCCTTTCGGTTTGGCCGGGAGTTTTATCTTTGCACAGCTTATGGGACTGGAAAATAATATCTATCTCCAGATCGCCCTGATCATGCTGATCGGATTGTTAGCTAAAAATGCTATTCTGATTACTGAATTTGCGCTTCAAAGGCGGCATTCGGGAATGAGCATCACCTGGTCGGCAGTATTGGGAGCAACAGCCCGTTTACGCCCCATTCTGATGACCTCACTGGCTATGATCATTGGTCTGTTACCCATGATGTTTGCCAGCGGTGTTGGGGCTAATGGTAACAGGACACTGGGAGGTGGTGCCATTGGTGGTATGTTGATAGGTGTTATTTGTCAGATATTTGTAGTGCCGGGCTTATTTGTTGTCTTCCAGTATTTACAGGAGAAAATTAAGCCTATTGAAAAAACAGGAATGGATATCAGTGAAGTCATTCCTGAGCTTGAGCAGTATACTAAAATTGATAAAGATTAATCGGAATGAAAAAACAACTAATAGGAATTTTGTGTGTAGCTGCTTTATTGAGCAGTTGCCACATTTATAAATCGTATAAAAGACCGGATGTGGCTACTTCGGCGATGTATCGGGATACCTTATCTGTAAAAGATACTTTGGTTTCAGATACTATCAACATGGGAAATCTTCCATGGAAAGAAGTCTTTCGTGATCCAAAACTTCAGATCCTGATAGAACAGGGACTCTCGCATAATGTAAATCTGCAAACAGCCATGCTTCGGGTAGAAGAATCCAAAGCCGGTTTAGTGGCAGCCAGATTGGCTTTTGCTCCCTCGTTAGCATTTGCTCCCCAGGGAACTGTTGGCAGTTTTGCCGGGGTTACAGCAAAAACCTATTCACTTCCGGTTACGGCAAGTTGGGAAGTGGATGCATTTGGTGGTTTGCTGAATGCCAAACGTGGAGCTAAAACGGTACTTCTGCAAAACGAAGCGTACCGTCAGGCAGTGCAGACGCAGGTTGTTGCTACGATTGCCAACTGTTACTTTACGTTGCTGATGCTTGATAGTCAGTTGAATATCACAGTCAAAACAGCGAAAATCTGGGAAGAAAACGTGCAAACCATGAAAGCTATGAAGAAAGCCGGCATGACGAATGAGGCGGGAGTCTCTCAAAGTGAGGCTACGTATTATCAGGTAAATGCTACTTTGCCCGATCTTCGCAGGCAGATCCGCGAAACTGAGAATGCGTTGTCGCTATTGCTTGGACAAGGTCCCCGGCAAATTCAGCGTGGATCACTTGCCGACCAGTACTTGCCCGAAAAATTATCGGTGGGTATACCCTTACAAATGCTTTCGAATCGTCCCGATGTAAAACAGGCTGAAATGGCTTTGGCAAGTGCGTATTACACCACCAATAAGGCCCGGTCGGCTTTTTATCCTCAGATTACGTTAGGTGGATCGGCCGGTTGGACCAACAGCGCCGGAGGTGCTATCGTCGATCCCGGTAAATTTTTAATATCGGTGGCAGGGTCACTTGTACAACCCTTGTTTGCCAAAGGGACAAATACAGCCCGCTTAAAAATAGCCAGGGCGGAACAACAGGCAGCTTTGCTTGCTTTTCAGCAGAGTATTCTTGCTGCCGGTAGTGAAGTAAGCAATGCTCTGTATCAATATCAATCGGCAGGAGAAAAATGTATCCAGCGGAAACAGCAGATCAAATCATTAAACAGTTCGGTGGACAAAACGCAACAATTGATGAAATTCGGATCGTCCACCTATCTGGAAGTCCTGACAGCTCAACAGTCGTTGCTGAGTGCCAGGCTATCCGATGTAGCGGATAGCTTCGAACGTATTCAGGCTGTCATTAATCTGTATCAGGCTCTCGGTGGAGGAAGATAAAAAATAACTTTAAACAATATAAACATGAATACAATCAGCCCGTTGGCTTTTGTGAGTCCCGATGCAATACTCGGAGATGGTGTGACTATCCACCCTTTTGCCTATATCGATAAAAATGTAGAAATAGGAAATAATTGTACCATAATGCCTTATGCAAGTGTTTTAAGCGGCACACGCATGGGCAATAACAATGAGGTGCATCAGGGCACTGTGCTTGGTTCTGTTCCTCAGGATTTCAAGTATCAAGGTGGTGATACTCTCCTGGAAATAGGTAACAACAATGTGTTCCGCGAAAATATAGTTATAAGCCGTTCTTCAGCCCCTGAGGGAAAAACGGTGATTGGCAACGATAACTCGTTGATGGAAGGTGTCCACATTTGCCATGATGTGCGCGTAGGCAATCATTGCGTGCTGGGTCTCAAATCAATTATTGCAGGCAATTGCATTATCGATTCGCATGTAATATTCAGCTCCATGGTAAGCATGTTCCAGGATACCCGTGCGGGTAGCTGGAGCATGGTAAGGGGTGGTTGCCGGTTCCGGAAAGATGTCCCTCCGTATATTGTTACCTCTACCAACCCCACCAGCTATTACGGAGTGAATGTAAAACTGTTGAAATATAACGATTTTAAGGAAAAAACTATTCAACACATTGCACATGCGTATGAATTAATTTACCATGGGAATGTAAGCATCCTCGATGCCGCTATCCGGGTCGAAGAAGAAGTCCCCATGAGTGACGAAATCAGAAATATCATTGATTTTGTACGAAATTCACAAAAAGGAATCATCTAAGTAATTAGTAATGAACTATTAGAAATAAATAATTCCAAGACTGTGAAAATAAAAACTCTGAGAATTACTAAATAGATTATTCAATATTTATAATTCCATAAAAGGATTATTCCGTTTTCTTTAATTGAATGCAACTGACCCAAAGAGTGAAACATATTCGTTTTGTTCGTTGGGTTTGTGGTTTACTCTTTAAAATCAATGATTCGGAGAGTCTTAATTCACCCACCTTTTTATTTTAACAACCTGTTTTAATTTGAACGTTTCAGATCTCCCAGGGGTCTGCCTATTATGTATTTCAGCGGTTATGACCCGGCCGCAAGGATTAATTTGAGGCATTTAAGTCACATAACCTATTCAATACCATAAACCGCATTCAAGCCGAAACAAAGAAAATTGTTCTATTCATAAATTCCTTTTCAATACGTGTTTTTGCTGATTATCATTTTTATAAGTTTATGAATAATGCGTTCTTTATTCTTAATTATGTTTTTGTATCTTTGTGGTCATTTCAATGAACCTTATAAAATAAACACGCGTTATCTCCGTTAAAAAAGGGTTTTCATCTTTTTTTTTCCTGAAGCGACATTCACATAGCATGAAGAACAAAATAATAATTCTGCTTACTATCCTCTTATTTGCTATGGGCCTGTCGGCACAATCCAAAGTGCGTGTATACGGTTATGTCATTGATACCAACAACCGGGGAATTGAACTTGCCAATGTCTTTTTTGAAAATACCTCTGTAGGTACTGTTACGAATCAAAACGGTTTTTACGAATTGACAATGAATGTCAAAGATTCGGCTACCCTGGTTTATTCGATGCTGGGGTATCAGACTGTCAAACATACCATTCATCCTCACAAGCAAGTCCTGCAGATCTCTGTAGAACTTCAGGCACTCTCAAAAGAAATGGGAGGAGTCAATATTACCGGTCAACGCCGTCAGACTTCCACACTCGACATGCTCGACCCCAATAAATTCAGGGCCATGCCGAATACAGCCGGTGGAATCGAATCCCTTTTAATTACTTTCGCCGGTGTAAGTTCCAACAATGAACTCAGCTCACAATATAATGTCCGTGGTGGAAACTTTGATGAAAATGCTGTGTATGTCAATGGTATCGAAGTGTACCGACCCTTGTTGATCCGTTCAGGACAACAGGAAGGACTGAGTTTTATTAATCCTGATATGGTTAAAAATGTGGCTTTCTCTGCCGGTGGATTTGATGCAAAATATGGAGATAAAATGTCATCTGTGCTTGATATTCAGTATAAAAAACCAACCGAATTTGAAGCTACTGCTTCAGTCAGCCTGTTGGGGGCTTCCGCGTACCTGGGTACTGCCGGTAAAAAGTTTACTCAAATGCATGGCTTTCGTTATAAAACGTCATCCTATTTGCTCGGAACTCTGGATACCAAGGCTGAATATACTCCAGCCTTTTTCGACTATCAAACCTATATGACGTATGAGCTTAATCCGAAATTTGATCTTACTTTCCTGGGAAACTTCTCTCAGAATTCATATCAGTTTATACCACAGACCCGTGAAACAACTTTCGGAACATACAGTACCGGCCGTAAGCTCACCGTCTTTTTCGAAGGACAGGAACAGGATTTATTCCGTACATCGTTTGGTGCTTTAACGTTGAACTATAAACCGGTAAAAGGAATGAAACTGAGTATGCTCGCTTCATCGTTCTATACCAATGAAAATGAGACCTATGATATCCTGGGCGAATATGTGTTGACAGAAGTGAAAGTTGATCCCGATCCGGCAAAACAAACCGGTGCGTCACTGGGAGTGGGGAGATATCAACAGCATGCCCGGAACAGATTGAATGCCTATGTAAGTAATCTGGCTCATTTAGGTGAGTTTGACCTGGCTAATCATAAAATGAAATGGGGTGTCAGCATTCAGAATGAAATGATATCGGATAAGATCAGTGAATGGGAATTGCGTGATTCAGCAGGCTATTCGCTCCCTTTCAGCGATAAACAAATCAACCTGTTTTACAATTTAAAGTCCGATACGACCTTGTCAACCTGGCGATCGACAGCTTTCTTTCAGGATACCTATAAATGGAGTTCAGAAGCAGGATCCTTTTCAATTACCGGAGGTTTACGTAGTAATTACTGGACTTTTAACCATGAATTCTTAGTGAGTCCACGTGTTGCCTTTTCCTATTTACCAAGTTGGAAACGCGATTTTAGTTTCCGATTCGCAACAGGAGTCTATTATCAGGCCCCTTTCTACAAAGAAATACGCGATACAATTACCGATGCTTTGGGTAATGTAAAGTTACATCTCAACAATTCAATCAAAGCACAACGTTCCCTTCATTTTGTTCTGGGAGGCGATTATTATTTCCGGGCATGGGGACGGCCATTCAAGTTTACCACTGAAGCATATCTGAAGCTTGCCGATAGAGTTATATCCTACTCCGTTGATAATGTCCAGATAGTCTATTCAGGTAGAAATGATGCGAAAGCCTATACGGCAGGAATGGATTTTAAACTCAATGGCGAATTAGTTCCGGGTGCCGATTCATGGATCAATTTATCACTGATGAACTCAAAACAGGATATCCTGGGCGATTCATATGTCAGTCACACCTATGATGTAAAGGGAAATGTTTTAACTTCTTCTACGGTGTATCCGGGTTGGGTGCCCAGTCCCAGTGAACAACGATATACTTTTTCAATATTATTTCAGGACTATTTACCCAACAATCCGAAATATAAATTCCAATTGAGAGGCGTTTTAAACGATGGATTACCTTTCGGACCACCTAATAATATTCAATACCGCACGGCCTTTCGTGCACCTGCCTATCGACGTGTCGATATTGGTGCATCCCGTATGTTAGTAAATGGCTCCGATAAAATGATGAACAGAGCCTGGTTGAAACACGTTAAGAATATTTGGTTGAATATAGAAGTGTTTAATCTGCTTGATTTTAAAAATGTCAATTCTTACTATTGGGTAACCGATATTTACAATCAAAAATTAGCTGTACCGAATTATCTTACAGGACGACAACTCAACCTGAAAGTAATGGTGGACCTGAAATAGGAGTGAGGCCCTATGTTTGTAGTTTAAAATAAAATACTTAAAAAAAAGCATAAGTTACAAGAGTATTATAACTTTGAGGATCGAAAACTTAAATTATAAAAACCCAAGTAACTTATGCAAACACA
>Ga0302210_10000403_pt1 | contig 20189 bp, 11 predicted proteins | sample II_Fen_E3_2_FD_198793 | JGI IMG/M metagenome (GOLD analysis project Ga0302210, IMG submission 198793) | Peat permafrost microbial communities from Stordalen Mire near Abisko, Sweden - II_Fen_E3_2 | ecosystem: Environmental > Terrestrial > Soil > Wetlands > Permafrost | place: Sweden: Abisko... | reverse complement strand
GTGTTCGAGATCTATTATTATTTTGGCATTTTTAGATTCAGGAAAAGTATACTGATGAAAACCTACACGTTTGGTTGCTGTAAGTGCCACATCAATGTTGAACCGATCTAAGTGAACAGAGTAAAAACCTGCTTTCACTATTTCGTTTTTATGCGAGTATTTGGAATAAATTCCACTTTTTTCATCTCGCAAGTTACCCCTTGTGAGTTTAATTTCTCCTATTGCAGGCATAAAAGAAATATCTCCCAAATCACCAATGCCTGTTCCGCTGAGGTGGGTATGCGAAAATCCTATGATTATTGAGTCGCTGATATGATATCCTGAACACCAATCCCAGCCCTGTGAATACTGTGTAGGTCCTAATTGAACAGCTCCGTAGGGTACATTCACTCCTACAAATACATGACCATGATCACCAGTACCAATATAAGGATCAACATATTGTGCAAGTCCTTTCAATCGCGGTGTATAGGATTGTTTGGCTGCAATTGTACCAAACAAATTTATAGCACTTAGTATGGATAATAATACGATGTATATGTTCTTATTCAAATAAATTCTCATATATAATTTCTTTTATTTTCTGTTTTTACTGCATTTATTACTGTAAATTCAGGGCATTATCAATTTAGCTTTCAACCGAATATCGTCAGATGAAGCCCCTATCATTACCGTAAATAATCCCGGTTCGACAACAGTTTTCAATTGCTGGTTAATTATTGACAATTCATCTTGCGTTAAAATAAATTTGACTGATTTCCGCTCTCCTTTTTTTAGAAAAAAACGTTCAAAATCTTTTAGTTGTTTGATGGGTTGTACAGTTGAGGCCACCTCGTCTCGCAAGTAAATCTGAACCACTTCATCACCATCATAGTTCCCAGTGTTTGTTACCCAAAAAGAAAGGATAAAAGAGTCTTTTCCTTTTTTTTCTATCTGTAAATCGGAGTATTGAAACTGTGTAAAGCTCAACCCATAACCAAAACTATAAAGCGGTGTCGAAGGCATTTCCACATAATTATGTCCTAACGGATTCATTTTATTATAATATACAGGTAATTGTCCCACTGAGCGAGGTATCGAAATTGGCAATCGTCCTGCAGGGTTATAATCACCAAACAATACATCAGCGATGGCATTACCACCCTCTTGTCCCGGATACCAAGCCGTTAAAAGTGCTTCTGCATGTTTGGCAGCCCAATTCATATTGAGGGGACGACCTTGTATATAAATAACAATTATGGGTTTACCTGTTGCATGAAGTGCCTTTAGTAACTCCATTTGTTTTCCAAGTAAATCCAACGATGCCCTATCATATCCTTCGCCACATTCCATATCGCTTATATTATCCTTGGTAATTATAGCGGCTCCTGTTTCTATATAACTCGTTTCAAAATCACGAGCACTCGATCCGCCCACAACCACTACCACTACATCAGAAGCTTTTGCCGCTGTTAAAGCATTTTCTATATCGACGTGAGTAGTATCTCTTATATCACACCCTTTTACATACTCAATTGATGCCGATGGTAGTTTCGCGTGTATTCCATCCAGTACGGTTTTCACATTGCCATCTTCTTGAGGGGCTGTATAATCGCCTAACATGTTATACCGATTATGTGCATTGGGACCTATTACTGCAATTCTGTGTAATTGTTTGCTCAATGGTAAAATCCCATCGTTTTTCAGTAAAACGATAGACTCCTGTGCTACCTTCCGGGCAAGTTCAATATTTGCATTGCAACGGACTCCCAACTTTGCGTCCTTTGAATTGACATATGGATTTTCAAATAACCCCATTTCAAATTTTAATCGTAAAACGCGATAAACAGCTGAATCTATTATTGATTCCCGCAGTTTCCCTTTTTTTACTTCTTCAATTAATTTGAAATAAGCATTTCCTCCCAAATCTACGTTAGTACCAGACGATATGGCTTGATTAGCTGCATCTTGAATGGTTTCGGCAACGAAATGGCTTTCATGAAGTCCTTCAATACTATACAAATCAGAAATTGTAAAACCCTGAAATTTCCAGTCGTTTTGCAGAATATCTGTTAGTAGGTATTTGTTAGAAGTACATGGAATGCCATCAACTGAATTATATGAAGTCATTACAGACAAAGCACCGGCTTTAACTGCTGCTTTAAATGGCGGTAAAAAACTCTGAAGTAAATCGTGTATTCCGACAGAAGAAGCATTCCCATTTAAACCACTTTCAGCTACGCCGTAAGCTAGGAAATGTTTCAAGGTTGAAATAACGCTTGTTTTTTTAGCTATGTTTCCACCTCCCTCTCCAGTAACAATTGCTGCCCCTAACTGACCACTTAGCACTGGATCTTCACCATAGGTTTCTTCTACCCTTGACCAACGTGGATCGCGGGCTAAATCGAGTACCGGTCCATATGCAATGTGTGCACCTTGTAAACGAATCTCTTTCGAGATTACACCTCCAACTTCTGTCAAACGTGCCTTCGACCAAGTTGAGGCAAGCCCAATGCCTGTTGGAAAAACGGTAGCTCCAATAGCCATGTGCCCATGTGGGCTCTCCTCGGCCAGAAAAACAGGAATTCCTAATCGGGTGTTTTCTATTATATAACGTTGAAGCGCATTTCCCGCTTTGGCGGCCAATTCCGGATTCAAACCGTTTTCAAGTGTCTTTTTAGTCCATGGGTCGGCACGAAAGGTTGCCCAAAGCATACCAATGTGTCTATCTTTCACCGCTTGTTTAAATTTCTCGGAACAAATGATTTTTTGTCCATTTCTTTCATACATTTCCCAACCCATGGGACAAAGCAACTGACCGACCTTTTCTTCGATAGTCATGCGGGATAATAAATCCAGAGTACGCTCCTGAACCGATAGAATTGGATTCCTGTACCGAAATGTCTGTGAGGTGACATTCAGTACGGTAAGAACAAATAGTAAAAATATTGCAAGGGGCTTTTTCATGATCTTAATTAATTTACATTCAGTAGTAGAGATGGCGAATTTAGAGTCCGAAAAAAGACATTATCCAATAAAAAACTGAATAATTTCTTTTTTAAACTAACACCTAAAAACTGTTTAAAATGAATATCTCTGCACACATAGCCGGTTTTATTTTAATGGGCTACTCAATAATAATTTTAGTACACTCAAATGTATTATTATGTGTCATTTTTAAAAAATACACTCCTTGTGGCATCTTATCAAAAGAAATTATTGAATTTTGTTGAACAGTCATTGTTCGCAAACATTTTCCATAAATATCTATCAAGTTTAATTGTAATTCTTCTTGACTTTTCAACGGTGGTATTTTTACCATAAATGTTCCTTTATTAGGATTTGGATAAACTTTAAGTTCATTTATATTGACTGGTCGAAATCCGGTACTTGTATTGTTTATTGTTACAGCGCATAGACTACCAATAGATGAATCACTACTATCACTCAAGCGAATTTGCAACATGATAGGAAAAGTTGCTTTTCGAAGCAATGCTGTATCAGCGACTGATAAACTACCATTTAGAGCATTTACACTAATAGCTCCAACTGCATTCAAAGACACCACACTAAAAATCAATGTTTGATTGTCAGTTGTTCCATTTAAAGAAAGTAGACCTATATCAGAGCCTGGAAAACATGTTTTAGAATTTACCAAGAAAGATTGATTCGATATACTCGGTACAGTGGCGACTTTCACAAAAACATCAAATTCAGCAGCGCTTGAAAATCCGTTAGAGTTTACTTCGGATAATGATTCAAAACCAAAATATTGACTGTTGCTTAAAGTTGGCAAAGTCTTTATTTGTTGAATCGGATTATTCTTAATATTATCAAACTGAGTTGTCAACAGAGCACTTCCCCAAACGGTAGCCGATATAGGCATATAAATTGAATAGTTGAAAATAGTTCCATTTAAGTTCCCATCTTGACGAGGAGTATAGGCAAAACCTGAAATGGGATACACCGCTCCTAAATCGATAGCAATTGTGTGTGGATGTGCTTTCAATGGTGACCAAGCAGAATGCCAGATAGTAGAAACATTTTCATCTATTGCATTTATCGCCGCACTCACACTTGCATCTTGTTGACTATCGTAAGAGAGAATTTTCCAGTTTTGTTTATATAGACCATAGACACGGCCAACAGTAGAACTCTGATCATCTTGAACAAATGCCTTGGCTCTGACGGTTCCTCCATTTATCAAAACAAAGCTATGGGTATATAAAGTAGAGGCTGTAGTTGGCTCTGTACCATCTAAGCTAAAATAAATTTGTGCATTAGCAGTACTACATGTAATTGAAACACTACCTGCCAGGTTTCTGCTTATCAACGGATCGCTGATCGTCATTGGACTTTTAAAAACACCAATATTAGAGATTACAGGACAGGCTCTGGAACGAGTAATGTTTACTCGTATTTTGGATGCAGTAACTGCATCCACCGATAATATCCTTCGGTAACCAATGGTTGTTTCTGTAGCAATAGTTGTCCATTTAGCACCATCCCACGCTTCTACATTAAAGGTCTCGACACGTTGTCCAAGCGCTGTATATTCCTGAATAAGAATTTTATCGAAAGTTTTATTGCCTCCCAAATCGATAGTTACCGAAGGCGTAGTTACATCGTCATCGGTTGCCCAGTAGCTTTCAGGATTTTTATCCGTAAGATTGGATGGGGCATAGGTTTCACTTCCACCCCTGATATTGGTTGCTGTAGTCACCTTCGAAGCTGCATAATCAATTGCAAATGTTTTGGTAATAATTGCTCCAAATTTCACTAAAACGGTGCTATCCGTTTTATGTATTAGACCTTCTTTGGTTGGAGGAACGTTCAAAATTAAGTTTGAATTATTTCCAACAGTACTGTAGTAAATTGTGAGTAACTGTTCAACCGTTTTAACCTGATTATCCTGAGAAGCATGATAAAACCAACCCGGACGAATTGAAACATCCGACTCAATAGGATTCCATTTATCTCCGAATTCAGACTCTACTTTTGTGGTTGAGTTAAGAATACTCCAGTTGGCCCTTCCAACTCCACTTTCATTTCCTATCCATCGAATACTCCTTTTTGTGTTATCTAATCCTTCAAACACAACAGAATTAGGGTTCAAGGAGTCAATTAAATTGAAATATCTTTGCCAGTCATAATTCTGTGATTTATTTGGCATCGGATTCGCACCATCAAACCATGTTTCAAATCCATCCTTATTTGGTATGTAAGTAGTGTACATTTCTCTTAGTTGAGCGATAAAATAATTATCATATGCCACTCCTGTTCCAAAAGAAGGACAATTCATATCGGCCGGAGAAACATATAAACCCAATGGCATTCCATATTTAGCACAGGAATCAGCAACTTCTTTCACAACATTTCCTTTACCGCCTCTCCATGAACTGGAAGCCACAGAATAGGTCGTTTGTTTGGATGGCCAATTACAGAACCCATCATGGTGCTTGGTAACAAATACAAGACCTTTCAGCCCGGCTGCTTTGAATGTTTTTACCCACTGACCTGTATTCAGTTTTGTTGGTTGAAACATATTGGCATCATATACCACACCCGGTGTTCCCCATTCCTGATCATAAAAGGTATTAATGCCAAAATGGACGAAAGCGTACATGTCCTTTTTCTGCCATTCCAATTGAATTGCCGAAGGAAGAGCACCAATTGGTGCTACCGGAACTACGGGAATTGCAGTATTGGATATTTGCCGATAACCAGCAGGAGCTGTAACTGTTGGTGTGAAAGTGGCTCCGTTAATGCTTACAGATAAACACTCGGCATCGATTACATTTCCGTCCTGAGCTTGAGTGTTCAGGTCGGTAGCCAACCAAATATAATTTGAATTTCCGGCCAACAGTGTACTTAATGGAATGTTGATTATTCCGTTTGCTGGATTTGCAGTACCAATTGGAGTTTCGGTACTAAATGAATTGGATGTATTTGTTGAATAGACAGTGAGTTTAGTGAGATCGGATAGTTGAGTTGTTCCATTCAGGTTTATTTGTATATTTGAAATTGGCAGGGGAGTAGTCACACCCATCAAATCAATTTTCAGACCCAGGATATTTACATTCTTCTTTCCCGAAGTTACATTAGAAACTGTGTTCTGAAAACAAGCACTTTTTTCGTATTGAAATGGAGATAAACGGGTAGCATTATCCAGAAATGTGCAACCGCTTAACGTTCCATTAGAGGCATTGGCGGTTTTGTCTCTTGCATCACCATTAAACTGCCAGTTAGCAACTAGTCCGCTTTCAGAGCCTGTCAGAACGGTGTCCCAGTTATTAATAATTTGCGATTTAGTCAATGCTTTATTCCAAATGCGCACATCATAGATTTTCCCTCTCCAAAATTTAACAAGATTCATCGGATCTGCCCCAAGCTTGCTTGCCCCAATAAGCCTTGCAGAACAGTTTTTGATATGAGAAACCGAGTCAGAATTCATAAAAAGAGTGGCACGCGTAGGCGTAATAACCAACGCAACATGCACCCATTGATTCGTTGGAACTTTTAAACCCGATGACCATTCCCAGCGTGCACCATTAGTATCTTCCCACATGTAGCCTAGTTCATTATCGTCACGCACCATCATTCCACTTCGAAAACTACTAAATACCTGAATTCCAACATATGATTCCTGAATAACATCACTATACACCCATGCTTCTAAAGTGAAATTATTAGTAGTTAGATTCAAGTTGGGAAGCGAAACATAATCGCTTGTTCCATTCATCGATAATGCCTTGTTTTGAGAAAAAAGCATTCCACAATAAATAAGCACAATCGAGAATAGAAGTATTTTTATTTTCATGTATTACTGATGATTTTTGTAAATTAAAATGAGATTTAAGTAATGGGAAATATATAACGTCCTATTGTTTTTAAATAAAACTTAATCAACCCTCAGCTCTATCACCCTCTCCTTGGGAGAGGGCAGGGGGAGAGGTCATATTTCAAGAAGAATAAAACAAGACATCATATATTACCAACTAATTAAATGACAGAACTTTAAAATGCTTCTAGTGGTTTTGATTATTCAAACGTTAACTTTTGCACCTAAATATTTGATGTGATTTGTTGTAATTACAAACCAATAAACGTGATTTAATTCGATAGAAATAATTCAGAATAGATTATTTCTTGCTCAACTTAAATGAGAATTAGTCATCCCTTAGAAATGTTTCTAAGGGATGACTTTTGCTAATACAACTACACTAGAATGGTGTCGCTTATTCGATACATACTCGCTGTGTTTTCACAGAATCATCAAATGCAACTCGTACAAAGTAAATTCCTTTGGCTTGGTTGGAAAGATCGATACTTGTTCTATCAGAAACAGCCGTTGTCTTTAATATTAATTTTCCCGTAATATCCAATACTTCAATAGCTCGCACTTTCTTATCAGATGCTACGCTAAATTCACCTTTTGATGGATTTGGACATATTGAGAAAACAACATTTTCGACATCATTAATACCAGATAATACGGTCGAAACTGGGATAATATTACTTGATGCTCCCAAACCAGCCGAGCTTTTATTTGCTCTAACTCTATAATAATAAGTTGTATTGGCTTCCAATTGTGTAACGTTGTAAGTCGTTGCCGAATTTACATTCAAGGCTTCGTAACCTGTTACAAAAGTTGAAAAGTCGGAACTGCTAGAAACATCTAACAAATAATTATCTACTGTACCTAGTACAGATGCAGTCCAGTTAGCAGTAAAACCAGCTGAACTAACATTGCTTGCTGTAATAGCCACCGGTACTACCATAGCATAGCTTTCCACAAAATTCGATGTTGTTCCTTCCATGGTGAAATTTGTAAGTGCACCATTGTGATTATTTCCTGTTAAATCGGTTAAAGTAGTTACAGGAACATTTTCACCAGCAGGTGTACCTTCGTCGAAACGGTAATAAGCTACCAAACCAGCAGTATTTGCAGGTACAACATTGAACATACTGGCTTTTATTTCTTCTGGGGTGCGTGTAACACTTTCAAGCTTCAATTCATCTATTTTTCCGTCAAGGTAGTTCACATTTAACCGTGCATGCTTACCAATATTCATTGCGGAAGCTGCGGGTAACTGTGTTGATCTGGTAAACGTTTTATCCAACTCTCCATTAATGTAAAATTTAACTATAGAACCATCTGATGTTACGGCAACATACGCCCATTCGTTGGTTTTGAAGCTTAAAGTTCCGATCAATTCATCTTCCCAAGGATCAACCCACATTACAAGTTGACCGTATTTAATCCCAATTTCATAAGAGCTCGCGCTTATTAATTTAGAATTGGGGAAAGTCCTCAAATTAACCCAAGCACTAAATGTAAAATTGGTGAATGAAGGAAAAGAAGAAGTAACAGCAATATAGTCTTTAGTTCCATCGAAATCAACGGCAGCACCTGGTGCAGATATACCCTCTACTTTATTTATCGGGGCTCTATAATCTGAAAGGTTTTTTGAGCAAACGTGACCTGAAACCAATATTATGGAAATCAAAGCAAGTACAGTTCTGAACTTACCGAACGAAATTTGAGTATTATTTGTATTCATAAGATTAAATATTAAGTGATTAATTTTTGCCACTCAAACAGTGGCATGTTAATAGAATAATTTTAATTATTCAAACTATCCAAAAGTGTTTGACCTTGAACAGTCGGAAACGGGTGTAAATAAGCAACACTGAATCTTCGGCTGAAGTCTCTTTATCTCTCTATAAACATTGATCGCGAGCGAAGTCGGCCCATAAGTAAAGTGTACCCTTTGGGAGCGAATCTCTTTCTAAATATCAACTTTAACTTCGTTAAAGAGGAATTCAACCCAGTTGAGGCCAGCTCAATGCTAGTTGAAAAAACGGTAGTTCCAATAGCCGAGTGCCCATGAAGACTATCCTCGTCTAGAAAAGTTGTAATTACTAATTGTGTGTTTTTCTATTATATAACGGTGAAGCGCATTTTCCGATTTGACGAACAATTCCGCATGTAACACGTTATCAAGTATCTTTTTAAAGTGCAAGGGTCGACACGAAAGTTTGCCCATAGCATACCAACCTATTTTTCTTTGACTAATTTTTCGAATCTCTTCGAGTGTTTTACCCTGGTTCCCAGCTTTTCATACATCTCCCATCCCAGCGGATAGAGTAGTTGTCCTTCCTTCACTTCCGGGCTCATTTGACTTAGCAAATTGGCAGTACGTACTTTGGTTCTAATATGAGGATCTTTGTATTTAGTGAGTGATTGTGCCTAAAGTGTTTGAAAACCATAAAACAATTATCATAATAAATAATTTAAATAGCTTCATGTAGGATATAATGTAAAGTGACAATATCTTTTGGGATGCTTTGATGTAAATATTCAAACAGAATAATGCAACCTCATGAAATTGACTTATTAATATAAAATAACTGAATATTTCCAGTTTGCTGCTGTTTTAAATAGAACTCCTTCAACCCAAAGATCTATCGCCCTCTCCAAAGAAGAAGGCGATAGAGAGGTCTGATTTTAAAAGAATAAAACAATACATTCAATTGTTCCAACTACATATTTATCTGCATATTGAAAAACAATATCATAAAGACCTTATTGTTTCACCAATTTTCCTACTAATCCATTGATCTTTACCATATAAATACCTTGTTTCAATGTAGTAATATCAATATTGGTTATTCCCTTAGCGTGTTGAAAAAGCACCAAATTTCCGCTGATATCATAGATTGATACTTCTGTTTTTGCTTCTGTGTTAATAGTAAAACTTTCGGTTGCCGGATTGGGATACATGGAGAGGGCTATTGTTTTCGCATTCTCAAAACCGGTAGAACCAGCACCTGCTGTTATTTTCATAATAAAGGGTATAGTAGTTGAAACTGATAATCCCTCTGCAAAGTTTAATAATGAAGCTCCTGATCCATTGGGAATGGTGTTATCACTTTGAAAATACCAATATGTTTTTTGGTCTGAATCATCAGAAGAACCTGTTAAAACAACCCAATATTTACCAATAGATAGATTATAAGGCATTGTAGTTGGAGCTGTCGTTTGATCAATGGTGAGCCAAGTAAGATTCTCGCTAACTAATGGAAATGATGAATTACTGCCTGAATATAAATCGGCCACCTTATTCCCGAGTTTATTACTTCCGTTATCTTTGAACAGTGATACGGTAAAAGAAGCATCAATATCACCTTTGGCAAGCGGTATTCTAATAGATTGAATAGCGGTAGCTGAACCACCAACTATAAACTGTTGTCCTGCTTGCTCTGAAGTCGTTATGCCTGAATAAGACCCATTAATATCTATTGTTTTGGTTGTGTTATCGAAAATAACAGTTTGTGCCTTTGCTGGGTTGAAGAATCCAAAAATAAGAGCAAATAAGGCAAGTCGAATTAAAAATTTAGGCTGAGTACAACCTGTAAAATGAAGTGTTTGGATGTTGTGAAAGTAATTTTTTTTCATGTGAATAAATTATTAAGTTACTAAATATTGAATAAATAAAATATAATAAATGTTACAGTAAGCAAATTCTGTGAAGGTGCATTATCAAAAGATGTATTTAAATAAGCAAATTTATATTCCCTTAAAGACAAAAATAATCTTGCGTAAAACAAAAATCGTCTAACCACATTGTGCATACGATTCAGTGATTACAAGATTAAAATTATATATATTAACCTCTAATTTTTAATGAGTACAATCTAAGAATACACTCATGCAATAAGGTACTGTTAATTAATAATCAAGTAGATATCCCATTTATAAAAGTTGAGTTCTTAATTAATGCTACCGATTTTGACTTTAAGCGCTTGCGACAACCTGACTCCATTAACAATCGGATAGAGTTTAATCACTGTTTCCGTGCGAAGCTTTTTTTCTTGTGTAAATGAAATTGTCATTTCGCCACGATTTGTCGGAGCAACTTTCCCGGGATTAATAAACTTTAGATTTTTATTGGTCCCTTCCACTACAAAATATAAAGTCATCGGTCTATTCGTATCGTTGGCATAACGCAACTTTATATGCTTGGTCGAATTCTTTTTTATTTCTCCAAAGGCTAACACTTTCAAATTTAAGTGTAACCCTTTTCCAAATGAATAGGGATAATCTTCTTCTACTGGATGGTTGAATGGTATAACCGTACCTTTAACCCAAACCCGATTAATATTCTTCCGGTTATTGCTATAAATAACAACTTCTTTCGAAAAAAAACCCGGGCGATAAAGCGGATCGAAACTAACCGTAATGGTTCCCACACTTCCAGGCTTAACCGGACTTTTAGTATAGTTAGCAGTGGTACATCCACAACCACTTGTCACACCATCAATCGCAACTGAAATTTTAGCTTTGTTTGTAAAAATAAAAGTGTGAGATACTTTGCCCTTATTCTCAAAAATTTTACCAAAATCATAGGACTTCTCTTTGAAAAAGATTGATGTAGAAATTGTTTGCGCAGCACTTTGAAAAAGGAATGCAACAATTACAAATAGTAAAATATAAATCGACTTCATATAAAAACAATAATTAAAGAGAGGTGACTCTCAGTCACAACAATCACCTCTCTTTGAACAAAAAAAACGAACACCAACTAAACGATATACTAACCAAAAACTTAATTTAAATATATACCTAGTTCACAAATATATCGATAGGAAGAACTCCAGTTAAGTGAAAGCTTAACATAGCGAGCTTCAGTTGCGGCATAGAATCCAATATATTGATAACCTGACTCGTTTGCCATTGTAGTATTAGTACAAGTCCCAATTTCTTCAAAAGTAACATTATCTTTACTCGATGATACTTGAACTTTATTAAATACGTACCCGTAAGATGCATATTGAGCATACAAACGGAGTCCACCTACTTTTTTAAGTTCCTTCATATCAATTACCAAGGTCACAGGACTTGTTCCAAATTGCCAGTTGGTAGAAGTTGAACCGTCAAACACATTCGTAAATGTATTCCTAGTTGAAGCAGGATCAGAGGTGACAGTAAAGGTGGAATAATTAGTCACTAACGAACCAAGCATGGCTGCTGAACCTACATTATCTTTAATAAGCGTTTTAGAAGTATTAATGATAATATAAGCAGTACCATAATCAGAGCTAACCTGGCTACCTGGGTCGGAACTTGAAGTAAGCTTAACAGGTATTAAATAGGCTTTCTGAGTCAATAAAGCAAGTTTCGATTTATCAATAGAAATAGTAACCGAATCTCCAGAAAGATACTTGCCTTCTGAAATTGTTGCCATTGCTTTACTTAAATCAATTACTCCTTCGGGTAATGCAACACAAGTAGTTCCATACGTTTTATTGTAAACCTCTATTAACGAGTTATCCAGTTCCGCCTTTACAGAAGTTGTTTTCCTCATCGGTTTTGTTGAACGTAATGGAATTTTTGCCAACACGTTTCCAAAATCACCAATAGGTGTGTGAACTACGCTAAAAGTATTTTGATTATTTGAAACTTTGTTTGGCACCCATCCCAGCGTATTGATGTAAATTATATTTGCAGGATTACCTACCACATCATACGTTTCTTTATCATCACACGATTGAAATGTTGAAGCCGCAATCACGATAAAACAAGCCATTATGTGTTTATAATTTAATAATATTTTCATGTTTGAAATTTTTATAGTTAAAACTCATTACTACTGATTACATTTGTTCTTATCGTCGAACAACCAACCTACAGCGCCACTTTTATCTTGCTTAACAAGACCTTGGCCATCTGTAACTTCTCTCCAGGTATTCGACCAGTCCATATCATAGCCATTGTTTGTTGCATCCTTGAATATAAATCCGGTACCTTCATTCATTTTCCAGTAACTTACTAGTCCATTACTTTTAGGGTCAACACCACAAAGTCCTATTTGAAGTTCACTAGTCGTAAGAGCACGGTTCCATAAACGCACTTCGGCGATGCGACCTGCAAAATGTTGAGAGCTTCCATATCCAGTCCAGGACATACCTAACTCTAAACGTTGGAACTTGGTTCCCTTATTACCAGCCAGCTGAGCATCCTTAATCCCATTTACATACATCGTATATTTACTGCCATCAAAAGTCAGGGAAAGTGTATACCATTGTCCTGTATTGAAGCGAGTTAATGAGATCAGAGAACCACCTGGTGATACCCATTGCAATGAATTTTGAGCCTGACCGTTTTCTCCAAAACGAAGTAAATTAGTTACTGATTCATCCTTAGGCCCAAAGTTACATAAACGACTAATTGGTGAACCTGCCCAAGAACTGATATAACATTTCAATTCATAGGTATAGTTTGGTAAATCAATAATTTTGTCATCCGGAGCAATATAGCTACTGTACATACTTGTATTATCCAAATTCAATGATTGAAAGCTAATAATTCTTGAAACCTTCAAAAAGATTGTTTTTGACGCTGCCAAAACTTCGTAATTTCCACCTTTCACTTCTTTAATTGTTACTGGAATAACATAAGTCCGTCCTTCTTTAAAATCTTCGGTTGAAATAATGCGTACTGTAACACCAGTTGAGGATGCGCGTCCAGCTTTTATAACGCCTTCGGTTCCTTCCAGTTGTACTGCATTTTCAGGAATTGCATAGTAATTCGTTTTGTTATCGGTATTGTAAACATCTACCAACGAATTATCCTGAGCAAAAGTAACGGTTACATCCTCAGTCACTTTATCGGTTGCCGATGCGGTTACGATATAGGATGCAGGTGTGTCTTCAACGACGAACTTAGCTAGAGGATTAGTATCAGTTCCGGTAATAAGCAATACCTTTTTATTGTAATCAAACTTATCACCTTCAGATGTACAGCCGGCAGTAATTAAAAAAGCGGCAATGCATAAAGCTGAAATAAAATATTTATTATGTCTCATTTTAATTAGCATTTTTAATTATTTATATATAGCTGGATTCATTATTTGAATAGCCTGGCGAAATTCATAATAAGGTATGCCCGACTGAGAATCATAGTTTCTACCTAAAAAGAATACACCACAGCCTCCTTTTTTTCCAACAGAAGGTTCCCATCTGGCGTAATTCATTAACTGACCGCCTGTTGCATAAAACACACCGAAAGATTCACAATATACCAACTTCTCCGGTGGAAATCCTCCGGGTTGGCTTATACTTGTCTGATTACTATAGGCTTGCTCTACGAAGTAGTCACAATAAGGAATTGTTTCAGTGGAGGGAGCTCCGCCAAAAAAGTCAACTATAAGCAATTTAGTTGTGTCTGCTCCTTTAGGACCAAAGTATTTACCCAACTCCTTAACTAATCTCACCAAGTTAGTACTGCTCCAGCCTTCATAGTCAATGTCGACACCATCAAGACCAGGTTCTATCACTTGATTTGCAATAGATTTAGCATAGGCAGCCATTGTAACATCATCTTGACTTTTGCTTAGATCATAATCGACACCGTCAACCGTGAATTTATGATTATAGTTTGACGCATCGGCGTGCATTACAAAACGTGTACCTTTTACTTCCTGGCAATACTTCATATCCTTATAAGCCACAGGGTGAGTTTCGGCAGTCGGAACACCCATCCAAAGATTTACTATGTCAATGCTGTCGGGAAGGCCTAACATCCGTTCGCCCCATGAAGCAGGGTCCTTGTATCCGGAGACTCCTTCAACAGGAGACCAGGCTTCATAATATGCATAGCTAATCTCATGATTGCTCTTTTTGAATGCCCGGAGGTTCTCATAATATTGATTATCGTATGTTTTTAGTTTCTGAATTTCTAATGCTTCTGTCTCTGTATCGCAACTAACGATCACAAACAAAGACGAAATAAGAATCAATAAACTCATTAATTTTATTTTCATTATATTCTGGTTTTAAAATTAAATACTAAATTATTTTTTATCCCACCAAAGTTTAGTGCCACCATTATCTTGCCCACCGAGTTTCGATATTCCCACTTGTACTCCAGTATTGTTATTATTGTATTCCGACTGAGGATAGGGAATCCGACGTACCTGAATGTTAGAATCAATAGTACCTTGACTGTTATTTGTAACTACCGGTATTAGTTTTGGGTAACCAGTTCGACGATATTCAGCCCAGCCTTCGGGTCCATCAGGATACATAGCAATCCACTTTTGAGTGATAATTCGTTCTAAATTCTTCTCGGTAGTAGCAGTTTCATCCCAAGCAATCTTGATATCGCTAGGAGCTGCAGCATTTAAATTTGAAGATTCAGCTTTATCAGTAAATGCAATTGGCATACTTGTAGCATCGGCTACATATGTATCAGCTCCTTTTACTTTATTTTCGTCGAATGAAACTGAGATACCTTTTGCATATAAATCCTTAGCAGTTCCACCCATTGACCACCCACGTAGTGCCCCTTCTGCACGTAAGAAATACGCTTCAGCTGCCGTCATCCAAACAATACAGGTAGAACTTGCATCTACATTCAGATTTGAAATGTTTTTTCCAACATATTTTGTCCAAACTGAAGTTGAAATACCTAAGCGAACCCCATGATAGCCATCATCAATAGTAGCGGGCTTAAAATAAGCAGTCAGGCGCGGATCTTTGTATCCATTCATATACGCATCCATCGAGGCACTCATTCGAATTTCACCTGCATTAAAATTGTAAGCAATCTCATACAACGGGTGATGATAAACTAAATTTGAAGAGTGTTTTAATTCGGCTCTATCAGCTACCTCAGTAATAACACCGATAGGATTATTAATTGATTTTTCTGCTTCTGCTTTAGCTAAAGTTGGATTTGCATAAGCAATACGCATCGCTAAACGAAGACGGAGTGTATTAGCAAATTTCACCCATTTGGTTGCATTTCCGCCATATACTAAGTCGTAGTTTTTAAGAATAGTTGCAGTTGGGTTTCCAGTTATATAATTAGTTAATACGTCAATTGATTTATCTAACTCATCAAAAAACTTTGCATAGACTTCGTCTAAACCATTGTAGTTATTTTGCAACGTTCCACTTCCGTAATTGCAATATGGAATAGGTCCATAGGCATCGGCTACACGGTGCATTGCTTCCACTTTTACCACTGTGGCTAAAGCAGATACTTCAGATAATCCTAGCTCATCGCTCTTCTTTACGATTGATTGCCAGGCTGGCATAACACTTGAAAATCCGGAAGTAAAAGTCTTATCAATCCAATTAGTAATGAAATAGTAAGACCCATTATGCTTTCCACTATACCATGTGCCTGTAGGGGCAATATATCCTGAATAAAGATCGCTTGATAATCCTTGCGATACTTGATAGCTGCCATCGTCGTTTGTTCCATCTTTAAACAATACGACATTTCGTTGCAATTGAGTAAAAAAGGCACCTGTTTTTAGGTCATCGTGCGTCATCATTTCTTCTGTAGCTTCATGCTGATTCGTGTTGTATTTTTCAAATGAATCAGTACATGCTGTGTTAATAAATAGAAACGATGCACACAACAGTGACAACATATACTGTGTGTTTTTTTTATGTGTAATCATAATTATTTTCAATTAGAATTATTAGAATTGAAGTTTAACAGAAAACCCTAGATTACGAAGACTTGGTTGCATAAAGTAGTCAACGCCCTGATTATAAGTCCCAGTATTTGCAGTGATTTCAGGATCGTAAGGAGCTTTGTTATAGAACATAAACAAATTGCGAGCGATAAATGACACATTAAAGGTCTTGATATATTTACACCATTTATTGATAGGTACATCATATCCTAAAGTTAGTTCACTCAGTCTAACATTCGTTGCACTATAACAATACATAGAGGCTACACCTCCTGAGGCTCCGCCTCCAATAGTTTGGTAGTAAGCTTTAGCAGGAACTCTTTTCCCATTAACTAATGCGCCGCCCGCATCTCGAGCATCAGCTGAAGCCTGTGAGACTCCAAATGCATCCATAATAGCTTGCGTATTTGAAACTACAATCCCACCAAAACGTCCGGCAATTAAAAATCCGAGTGAGATCTTTTTCCATCTTAGGTTATTACCCCAACTTAAATTAAACTTAGGAGTACTACTGCCTGCAAATACAAAATTATTTGCATCTGCTGACACAACTTGGTCGGATGGCTGCACATAAATAGCTCCGTGCTCGTCTGTCTTTAGTGTATTGACATAAATGTCGCTCATCGACCCTCCTTCCATGAGTATCATTTTATAGCTCCCAGTACCACCCATATCCATTTTTGTAAGAGAAATAATTTCCCCAGTTACAGGATTTGTCCACGCAGGAAGCAATTCCACAATTTTGTTGCGATTCAATGAAAAAGCCGCATAAGAACTCCAGCTTATCTGACCAAACTTATCATCAAATTTCAAAGATGCTTCAATACCCTTATTATCAACACGACCAGCATTTACCAGTACCGAATTGTAACCTGATGATGCAGATAAAGTAGGTTCAAAGAACTGGTTATAAGTTCTTGAATTATATGCTGTAATGTCCAACTTCACCTTGTTCTTAAAAAAAACAAAGTTTAATCCGCCTTCCAGTGCTTTTGTGCGTTCTGGCTTAAGATCTGAATTTGGCATACGGGTTTGTGTTTCAGGATATCCACTAGCTAATTTATAAGTAGGGATTGTTGCAAATAAAGGTGCTTCATTTCCGACTTCGGAATAAGAAATACGGACTTTCATATAAGGCATAATGTCTGTTCCACAGTTAAACATGTCTGTTACAATTCCTGAAAGACCAACTGAAGGGTAGAAGAATGAATTTGTTTTTGAATTTGCAAATGTTGATGCCCAATCATTACGCGCAGTTACATCCAAATAAACCATACTCTTATATCCTATTTGAGCACTGAAAAAAACGGATTGTTTTTCTTTAGTATAGCCACTTTGTGATGACTCAGCTGTTGTTGGATTTACATTTGAGTAAGTGAATAAATTGGCTACTCCATAAAGCTTGCCACCGAACATATCCTGATTATAAAGGTTATTTTCGAAACTGGAACCTATGTTAGCTATTAAGCCAAATTTCTTATCTAAGAAATATTTATTTACACTTAACAACGCATCAGCATATATTTGTCTGCTTTCTATCTCATTCAACGAGTAATAACCGCTTTCTGATGCAAATAATGTGCTGGTTGAAGCATTAAATCGCTTTTCATGCCGCTCATTGTTCTTATCCATCTTCACGTGACCGGAAAGATTTATTCCTTTATCAAATTCATATTTCAAAGAAGCATTAGTCATATATCTATCCTTATAATTCACAAACTTATCTTGTTCAGTAACCCAATAAGGATTTTGCATTGCTAGCCCCTGATCACTATAAGGCCAGAACTGTGTTTGTAAATTACGAGAAGCGTTATAACGTTTATAAATTTGAACTTTTGAGAAATCATCCCCAGCGGGAAATATATAAATAGGGACTAATGGGTTAAAGTAAAGACCTTGTGAAATCATATTTTGTTCCTTCACATTACTAGCCATAAAACCAAGATCCATCGTCATCTTGTCGTTAAAAAATGTGGATGTGTTTCGTACCGAGAAATTATATCGGTTATAATCGTTATTGTGAATAATACCCTGAGAATTCACAGAACCTAACGAAGCATAAGTCTGATTTTTATCTGTTCCGGTTGATAAACTTATGGAATTTGTCATAGTTGCTCCGGTTTGAAAGAAATTGGCAGGATTGTAAGTTGAAGGTGTTGTAAGTTTATCACCCCAACTATCGTAACTTCCTGATTCAGATTGTCCGTAGGTTGTTTGGAATTTTGGAAGTATTAATGGTGAAGAAAACATTGTACTATTAACAACACTGATAGACATTCTTTCTTTTTGTCCTTTTCTTGTAGTAATCATCACCACACCATTGGCGGCATTACTACCATAAAGTGCAGCAGCTGATGGTCCGCTAAGAACCGAAATGCTTTCAATATCGTCTGGATTTAGGTTAGATACTCCATCCCCAGTTTGACCTGCACCGTCAAAAATCCCTTGAGGTTGATCTGTGGTAATATTTGACATTGGAATACCATCAATCACATACATTGCATTATTGTTTCCCGAAATTGATTTGATACCACGCATTATTACACGTGATGATCCCCCAACTCCAGAAGATGAACTATTGATAGTGACACCAGCAATTTTTCCATTTAAATTGTTTACAAAACTGGCATCAGGGACCTTATTTACATCATTCCCTGAGATTTGCTGCACATTATATGATAATGATTTTGCCTCCTTTTTAATCCCCAAAGCTGTAACAACGACCTCATCGAGATTTTTCTCGTCAGCTGACATCTTTATAGACAGTGAAGTCTGATCATTTACTTCCACTTTCTTCGGATTATATCCAATATACGAAAACTTCAAAACACTGTTTACTCCATGTACTTCGATGGAAAAATTACCATTGACGTCAGTAATGGTTCCATTTTTCGTTCCGGTTTCCATTACATTTACTCCAATTAGTGTTTCACCTTTTTCATCTCTTACAACGCCTGAAACTTGTTTTGATTTGACTTGTTTCGTCTTATTTACATCGTTTCCATTATTAGAGATAATTATGTGAGATCCGTTGATAAGGTAAGTATAACCTGTTCCTTGAAGGATCTGTGTTAAGACTCCACTCAGTGTAGTGCTTTTTTGTATTGTGATTACAGCTTTTTTTGTATCAATTGTTTTGGCATCATAATCAATTGACATATTTGTCTGTTTTTCAATTTGCTCAAATGCCATACGCAGCGTAATATTGCTTCCCGATAAATTGACTTTCTGATTTTGTGCATCAGAGGTTATAGGAAATACTGCTAATATGCACAACAAAATAAGCACATGAACAAAGGACTTTTGTCGTTTCGTATCTATTTTTTTGATATATTTCATCTGTTTATAATTTTATTTTTTAAATAGTAGATAAAACTCTCGTGTTAAAAACGAGGGTTGTTTCAAATATAAAGTGTAGAGATTTAATTGAGCTTATTAAAAAAAAAGATTAAGATAAAAAGTAATTCCGATATTTAAGTATAATCAATTGAATTAACTATCCTTCCTTTTTTATGAAGCTTTACATTTTCTTCCTTAACTCAATGTACTAGCAAATTAACACATTGTTTTATTGGATAGATTTTGGAAACCTCTTTTCATGTTAATGCCATTTATGAATATGATTACTCATATTTTTATAAAACAAAAACATTTTATTTTTACGTGTAACCAAAATTGTTCAATAAAACTAGCAGTGACTATTCATAGTTCACG
>Ga0302210_10000402_pt1 | contig 20257 bp, 19 predicted proteins | sample II_Fen_E3_2_FD_198793 | JGI IMG/M metagenome (GOLD analysis project Ga0302210, IMG submission 198793) | Peat permafrost microbial communities from Stordalen Mire near Abisko, Sweden - II_Fen_E3_2 | ecosystem: Environmental > Terrestrial > Soil > Wetlands > Permafrost | place: Sweden: Abisko... | reverse complement strand
TCTGGATGTTTATTAATCAAATATACATAATCAACAATCCCTATTGACGAGGAATTAGCTGGGGCAGCATACCCTTGTTCAGGTATTGCAAACAGCATAACCGTAGTCATGGTTATAAAAATAAAAAACAAAGCCATTTTTTTCTTAAATATATGCATCGTAGTATTTTCTCCTCTGATTTTATTTGCATTTGATAGTTTCATTTCAATGAAAACAGCTTTTCTTACCATACTTTGATAATTCATCCTAAGTCGGACAAATTTATTTCGATTGATTTACCTCTGTTGCCAAATTTTTACCGTTATCCGTCATTTTCAGAACACCGGCGTCAATAAGCTGCTTTACAATATTTTCTTGCGTAGAAAAAGCTTGAACAAAACCTTCTAATGGCATAATAATCCGCTTATTGACTTCGACCACTGGCTGACCATTGTCACTTTTCAATTGTGGCTGTACTGTCATAAGATCGATACGGACCAAATTCCCCGTTACATGGACAGCGCTAATGCCGTCAGCAAAAATTTCCTGGTTCATTTTCCATCCTCCAAATTTAGTTATCTTATCATTTTATTTTAGTAAGATACTCTGCCGGGAGATACTCATCCAGCAGAGATCTTACTATAGCATGATCTTCCACCTAATCAGTGCTACTCTTTACTTAATTGACGTAAGACTTGCACACCACTACTACTCATGGACATAGATGGTTGTTACGGATTGCAAGTTAACTCCTAAATGTTCTTGCGCAGCCACCATACCGGTAGCTGCCACTAGTTGTTTATTACCTCCGGTATCATCTGCCATAGCTTTTGCTGCGTCGTTCAGTGGCTGAATACTCATAGTTCCATCCGCATAGATGACCTTAAACTCAGCCGCACCACTTGCCGTAGCCAGACTGAAGTTAGCACCAGCCGTGTTAGTTGAAGGTTCTGCTCCCGGTGCGGTCACTGTTGCATTCGTGCCAGCCGTCATTGTCAGACTGCCGCCGCCAGAGGCAACGTTATAATAGCCATTTGTTTGAATACCTGTCGTGCTGACAGATAACAAGGCAATATTGCCATTGACTTCAGTTGAATTTCCGCCGGAATTACTCGCACCAACACGCTTGACCGTCAGAGAATTACTGGATATATCCACCGTATAACTGCTGGCATTTCCCCCAGCACTACTAGTCATACTAATACTTGATGGTACAGGGATCGCTGTTTGAGGTGTAGTAACAGCAATATTTGCTACTGGTGCAGTCACGCCCCCCTGTGCTACTTGAATATGCGGATTACTGTCCTGGGTACTGTTACTTTTATCTGTCGTGATAACAGTATGATTCACCGGAGTAATAACACCGACTGATCCATTCACGGTAGTTGCCGTCAATTGATAATTTCCGGCATCACTACCAAGCAAAGCAACGTTATTTACAGTGACTGTTTTACCTTGACCAGCATCCATACTATCATAAACACCACGGTCGGGATTATTTAAATTGACGGTATCTCCCGCCACTATACCGGAAACTGTGTAGTTTGAACCTGTGAGGTTTGCTGCACTGGTTCCGTCATAAACTTTGCTTACGCTTCCTATCAAGCCTGCGCTCACTGTAGCTTTTCCAATCTGTCCCACGGTGCCGCTGGTACTTGTTGACGCTAATTGATAGTTGTCAACATCTGTGCCACTGATTTTTAAAAAAATTATCCTTTTTTCGTTAAAAAATTTGTTTTTTGTTAAAAACAGAGGCGGTTTGCTGGACAAACCTTAAATTTAATATCACAATCAAAAAAATATATAAAAATAGCAGCCTCAATCTATACTCAAAATATGAATATTTATCGAACGACTGCTGTTAGATTTATATAAGTTATCTTACTGACGATGTATATGGTCAGCGTCTTCGTGAAAATGCATTCTAATGAGTTAACACAATCTCATGGGTAGGAAGGTAGGTATTTTAACCTAATTTCATTTGAGAAACAGATTCATGGAAAACTTTTATGATAAGAACATAGATCGCAAAAGAAGCATCTTCTTCATCTAGATAAGTGCCGGATAGGTAAACAACAAAAAATGGATGAAATTCAAACAAAAATGTGCCAATATGCTAGCCTCAATATGATTGGTTTTCTGATAAATCCATCCGTAGCCCAGCCCGGCAAAAGTCCCCCATATACTATAGCTAATCCCCCCTGCATAATGCGCAAAGCCAAAAAGCAACGAGGCAATGATAACAGCCATGGGATTTCCCCAACGAAAATTTTTAAAAATAGCAACAACATTTTTCTGAATAAATCCACGAAAAAAGCCCTCTTCCGCCGTACATACAAGAAGTAAATTTGTTATCAACCAAATCGGCAAACTCTCTGGCAGTTTCGGATCAAAATGAACTTTATCGGTCATAATGGCAAAAAATACAAGGATTATAATAAGCAACCCTACCTTAGGAATAGTTTGTTTTAGCATAACAAGCCATTCTTTTTTACGTAGCAGCCGCCGCTGCGTTAAACCCAAAATAAGTAATCCAACTACCGTTTTATCAAAATTAATATAAAGTGTAAAGGGCATAGCGTCTTTACTAATATATACATCAGATAACACTTTCAGATTATAAAAATACGGAATTTTATGTGCACCAAGAACGTAAGCCAAAAAGCAGACTATAATTCCAGCAAAGACGCGTTTTGAAAACCTATATTGACTTTCGGTATATTGTACAGCATAAGCTAATAAAATAATGACAAAAATAGCATACACTTCGATTTGACCGCTCATCAAACCCAAAATACATGCCAAACCAAAAACAATACTCCAGGCTGGAATTTTAAATTTCCCATATTTTCCAGGAAACCATAAGCATAAAATTGCTATATAGAGACAACTATAACATAAAATAGTTGTCCATGATAACATCTCTGACCCTATCATAAATTCACCTCCATCCCCTTATTTCCTCTATTTTACCCTTAGCTCTTACAGCGAAACCGAAAAATGCATCCATAATATTATTTTTATTTACATTTACCTGTATATAGAATGTGATTATATAAAAATTAGCATGAATTTTACTATCGCAAATGATCTCTTGCCAGAGTAATACTAGTAATACTATACTATATTTATGAACCTCTTTACGATATATCTTTTTTACCATTACTCATCACACGCAAAAACATAAAACGTATAATATTTCAATCTATTAGAATGGCACCGATTTTTAATGTTGGCATGAATAACTAGGAAATTTTTACCAAAAACTGTAAATGCATTTTTATAGACAACATGATAATTCAAACAAAAAATCTCTAATGAAAAAGTCATTAGAGATTAAAATAAATTTTACTGTTTTTTTCAGTCAAAGATATACCAAAATTATAAAAAAAGTAACGAGGAGTTTTTAATGTGGCAAAACCAATTAACAACGAACGTCGAAATAGTCTTGTACAATATGTTCTAAATCAAAAAAAAGCTACTGTAATCGAATTAGCAGAAAAATTCAACGTCTCAACCGAAACGATTCGTAAGGATTTATTATATCTTGATCAAAACAATATTTTACTTAAAGGACATGGTGTTGTAAGCGTAACAAATTCTTACCTAGAAAACGAATTTGCTATTAAAGAAACTGAAAATACAGCTGCCAAAATTCAAATTGCCAAAAGAGCTGCCGCACAGATTCCAGAAAACTGTGTCATTTTCCTTGATTCCGGAACCACTGCTTTACAATTGGCTAAAATATTAAACCTCCGTAAGGATCTAATTATTGTTTCCAATTCGGCCTTAATTTCACAGATTTCTGCCACTTCCAATAATCAAATTTTAATTGCAGGCGGAGAATTGAGAAAAAAGAGTTTTTCCTATGTGGGGCATTGGGCTTTGCAATCCTTACAACAAATACACATTGATATTGCGTTTCTTTCCTGTAGTGGTTTCCACTCTGATGGACCTTCTATCCATTCTTACCGTGAATTAGAAATCAAACAAACCGTAATAGAGAATTCTCATAAAACAATTCTTATAGCTGATACCAATAAATTTAATAAAGAAAGTCTATATCGTTATGCCACATTTTCTGCTTTTGATTTATTTATACCTGAAAGACAGCTAAGCAAACAAGAAAAAGAACGATTTCCTCATACTCTAAATATTTTAGAAGATGAGTCCTCTGCAGCAGAGTAACTTTTTCCTAAAAATCAACTTTATGACAAAATTTATTCTACGGTAACAGATTTGGCAAGATTACGGGGTTTATCAACATCACAGCCTCTTGCTAACGCAGCATAATAAGCTAGAAGCTGCAACGGAACAACTGCAAGAATAGGCATAATCAGCTCATCTGTAACTGAAATGCGAATCACATGATCCGTAGATTTTTCAATTTCCATATCATCCCGCGATGCAATTGCAACAACAACTGCATCGCGGGATTTTACTTCTTTAATATTATTTAGTATCTTCTCATAAACTCTTTGTTGTGTCACTAAGGCAACAACTGGTACACCTTTGGTAATAAGAGCCAATGCTCCATGTTTCAGTTCTCCAGCTGCATAAGCTTCAGCATGAATATAGGAAATTTCTTTAAGTTTTAATGCACCTTCAAGAGCTACATGATAATCTAGTGAACGTCCGATAAAAAATACATCCTCACTGAATCTGTATTTGCGGGCAAGCGTTTGAATAAAATCAGCCGACTGGAAGGTTTCGCTCATCTGTTGCGGGATCTGCCGCAACATGACAAGCAGCTCCATTCTACGTTCCGGTGTCATCGTGTCTTTGATATCTGCCATATAAATAGAAAGCATAAACATCATAATAAGCTGTGTTGTATACGCTTTTGTTGATGCAACTGCAATTTCCGGACCGGCCAAAGTATAAACAACCTGATCAGCTTGACGAGCAATGGATGATCCAACTACATTCACAACAGCAAGTGTCCTTGCACCGAAACGTTTTGCTTCCTTAAGTGCCGCAAGTGTGTCACTCGTTTCACCGGATTGACTGATTACGATCACCAATGTTTGCTTATCTATAATTGGTGTACGGTAGCGAAATTCCGAGGCTAAGTCTACCTCAACCGGGATATGAACCAGCGTTTCAATATAGTATTTACCGACAAGCCCTGCATGATAAGCTGTTCCACACGCTACAATATAAATATTCTGAAACATTCCCAAAAACTCTTTATTCCAGTTCAGTTCTTCCATAACAATCGCACTATTATTCTTTGCAATATGCATCAATATACTTTCACGCACAATTTTGGGTTGTTCATAAATTTCTTTGAGCATAAAATGCTTATATCCCCCTTTTTCAGCGGCAGCTGTATTCCAGGTCACTTCAAATATTTCTTTTTTTATCGGCTGACCTTCACTGTTTGTAATGAAAACAGCATCTTTTTTTACAATAGCAATTTCTCCATCATTCATGATATAGGTATGCCGCGTATGAGAAATGATCGCTGGTATATCGGATGCAATGAAATTTTCACCATCGCCCAAACCAATCACAAGCGGATTATCTTTTTTCGTACAAATTAAACGATCCGGATCTCTTCTTGACATAAAGACAAGAGAATAGGCACCTTCTATACATTTAAGAATTTTATGTACAGCTGCTTCAAAATCACCTTGATAAAATTCTTCCATTAAATGAGCAATCACTTCCGTATCCGTTTCAGACTGAAATAGATGACCTTTTTTCCCCAATGTCTCTCTGATTGGAAGATAATTTTCAATAATGCCGTTATGAACAATAACAAAATCACCTTTACAATCGATATGTGGATGAGCATTGCAATCCGATGGGCGCCCATGTGTAGCCCATCGCGTATGTCCAATTCCCATCGACCCCTGTGGTTCATGACCCGCAAGTTTTTCTTTCAGTGCCCCCAACCGTCCAACGCTCTTTATTATATGAATCTTCTCGCGATCAAGAACCGCAATTCCCGCTGAATCATAGCCTCGATATTCCAATTTCGTTAAACCATCAACTAGCAGCGAAGATGCCTGCCTTTTACCAATATAACCAACAATACCACACATCTAATGAAAGCCCTCCCTTTTTATATAAACAAATTTAATCACTTTTTCTATTCTGATTCCGATCTTTATCCACCGTCTTATGCTGTCGGTCACCCCACAGTTTTACAGTTTTTTTCGACTAGATCCGGCCGAGAGGCATCCGCTGAATATTCGATAACCTCTTCCTCGTCTTCTTGTCATCGCAAACAAGAGCTAGCGCTAAGACAAAATGTCTTTTTCTTTTTTTGAAATCAGAAGAAAATTAAACGGGGCTGTCGCATTAAGCATTCTTCGCAAATAAATATGCAAAACCATTCTTCAAAACGCAAGCTTTTGCATATCAGAAAGATGGATTATATATTTATTAGGATTATACTTTTAGTGAGACAGCTCCATATTTTTTATTTAAATTTCACGGCATGGGTGAATTAACAATTTTCCGTTGCAGTTCCATCGCCATTGCCGTTAAAATGATGCAGCAGGAAACGGCTCCTGCATCAAGAAACCCTCGGCTTCGTTCTCCAAGTCTTGCTGCTCTTCCGATTTTTGCCACAAGATTTTTTGTATTTTCTTTTCCTTCTTCTGCACCCGAAATCAATGCCTCTAACATATCATAAAAAGGCTGCTGTTGATCCAAAGCATGCTTATAAGCCTCTTGTGCCGGACCAAGGGTGTCAAGCAAGGTTTTATCACCAGACTTCGCACCTGCTAAATCCATGAGTTTAGTCCGTGAACTTTCCAATGCATAAAACAACAGACTCGGCGTAATTTGCTCCACATCCTTCATAACTTTGAACAACTGTAAAAAGAATGTTCCATAAAGCGGTCCCATTGAACCACCAATATCCGTAATAAGTGTTGTACCCAAAATTTCAAAACCTTCTGAAAGTGTCATATTTGAATTAATTCGCTCTTTGGCTAATAGGAATCCTTTATCCATATTAATTCCATGATCACCATCGCCTGTTGCACCATCAATTTCGCTTAAATAAGCCGCATTTTGATGAATGGCTTCAATGACTTTTAGAACTACGGATATATTTCCGTTATTATAAATATATTCCATCTGTTCACCTCCTCATTTGTGTCAGCCCCATTGTTTCCACTTCCTCATCCAGACATGTCTTTAATTCTTGATCTAGTTTCATAATACTTAATGTAATTCCATTCATTTCCAATGAAGTAAAATAATTTCCTACATAAGATTTGTAAATAGAAATATCTTTCTGTTTTAAAAGACAATTTACTTCATGGAAAAAAATATACTGTTCCATAACAGGTGTCGCACCGAGTCCTGATACAAGAACCGCTACCTCATCTCTCTTTTTAAAAGGAAGATCCTGTAGAATCAATTCTGTCATTTCTTGAGCAATATATTTTGCAGATTTTAAATTTTCAATACGAATACCTGGTTCACCATGATGACCAATACCAAATTCCATTGTGCCTGCTTGAATTGTAAAATTCGGTTTTCCATTCGCTGGAATCGTACAAGGCTCCAGACCAACACCGATACTTCGTGTATTGTTAATCGCTTTTTGTGCAGCATGAATGACCGCGTCCAAATCTCCTCCCCCATTTGCTTTTGCCCCGCCGACTTTCCACATAAAAATCTCACCAGCAACGCCTCGACGTTTTTCCCGTTCCATCTTATCGGCACTAGCTACATCATCATTAGCCACAACGGTCTTAACTTCAATACCATCTGCCAAATCAATTGCCATTTTAACGTTCATATTATCTCCTGCATAATTTCCATACAGGCAGGCAACCCCCATCCCTTGATCAACGGCACAAATTGCATCATAAAAAGATTTTGCTGTCGGTGATGAGAAAATTTCACCTACGGCAACTCCATCCACCATATTTTTACCGCAATATCCAATAAAAGCAGGCTTATGTCCACTGCCACCACCAGTTACAATGCCAACCTTTTTTTTATTTTTACAAAAATTTGATAGAATCACTCTGGGATTTTTCTCATCAACATGAATCAAGTCATGATGACATGCCGCAAATCCTTTCAGCATATCCTCTACAACAAAAGCAGGATCATTAATGATTCTTTGCATTTTTTTACCTCCTGTTAAAATTAGTATAGAAGGTTTAATTGACTATTCTGTGCAAAAGCAATATGTCAGTTAACATTTCTTGATAATCAGGATGATGGCATACAAGTCAGCATCCTGATCCAAACATTATTTAGAATAACCTTAGTCCATTTTCACACAGTACAGACTCACTTCTTCCTTTTATAATTTAGTAATAGCAAAAACTACTTTTACTTGATGATTTTCAAAATTAACTAACTGATACTTTACCCCTGCCGGAAGGAAGAAAGTATCTTCTGCAGCTAAGACAAAGCTTTCCTGTAAATCAACAAGATTAACTGTAATCGGTCCATTGATGCAATATAGCGCAGCATCACCTTCATGTACATCCGGATCTGAACATCTTGGTCCATATCCACCAGCTGGAAGAATGAATTCGCCAAAATTCCCGTAGTCATTACTAGTGATAAAACGTATGAGCATTGGATGTTTTGTACCATGTACACTATTTAGTTTCTCAAAATCTCTTACTGCATATACGGCTCCCGTTTTTCTCGCCTCTGCAGCATCGACTGGCCAAGAGCCAATATCATCCGTACAACCTTGTCTTGAAATATCATGAATTGAACTTTTCATATTAGGCAATTTTTCATTGTTTGGTCCTTTATAGAATTTTGTTTCCGCATCTGTAGGTATAACAGCCGGTGGAATTTGTTCACTCCAAGCTTTTGGTGTAATAAAATATAAAATCCTAGCTTTTTCATCTGAAAAATTATGACAACAATGCCATGCACCTTCCGGCATATATAGACCTTCTCCAGTTTCTAAATAGGCAAACTGACCATTGCCGCTGCGCTGTACAACAGGCCCATTTAAAATATAATAAGATTCATCACCCGGATGGATATCAAGCGGTGCAAATACACCACCTGGTCCTAATTCATAAATGCCCAACATAAAGGTATCCGTTGTTACCATTGTAAATGTATTATCACTCGTAAAAGCATTATTAGGTGGATATAGAGCCGTAGAATAATCCTGTTTTCGAATCAGCATTGCCTTCTTATTTTCCGGTGTAAACGGAAATTTCCCCATAATATCAAATAACTTTGCCATATTAAAATCCTCCCGATCGATATTTTTATGATTTTTTATAAAATATTTATGATTCACATTCTTCTTTACTCGAATTTTCTTCTATCTTGACCTTCTTCAAGAAAGCTAAACATGCAGCAGTTACTAAACCGCCAGCCAAAAGTGCCAAAAGGAACAAGAAGATATTATTACAAAGAAAGAATACAAACAAACCTCCATGTGGGGCATTCATAGTCAGCCCAAATATATATGATAATGTAGCACCAACTGCTGAACCTGCCATAAGGGAAGGAATAACACGAATTGGATCTGCAGCTGCAAAAGGAATCGCAAATTCAGTAATCATACTAAATGCCCCAGCAAAAAGACCTGGGACAGCCGCTCTTTCTTCTTTGGTAAATTTGTTTTTTGCAAGCAGACATGCAATCGCAATACCAAGCGGTGGTGACATTGACGCTACAAAATTAGCAGACATTGGGCTCCAGTTGCCAGCCTGTGAAGCTGCAATAGCAAAAGCATAAGCGACTTTATTACAAGGCCCCCCCATATCAAAAGCAAGCATACAGCCCTGAATAATACCCAGAATAAGTAATCCGCTTCCTTGTAAACCATTCAAAAAATTCTGTAAAAACAAGTTTAGCGATGCTATAGGTCCACCTATGAGGTAGACCATAATAAGTCCCATTACTGCTACACTGCATAATGGAATAATCAATGTCGGCAATAAAGAACGAACCGCGAATGGCAACTGAATCTTTTTTAATTGAACGACTATATAACCGGCTATAATCCCAGCAATCAAAGCGCCTAAGAATCCAGAGCCTTGGTAATCTGCCATAAATCCACCAACCATGCCAGCGCAAATACCAGGTTTATCAGCAATTGAATATGCAACATAGGCAGCAAGAACCGGACACATCAACGCAAATGCTTTTTTGCCTACCCAAAACAGTGTCGATGCTAAATTACCAAACTCAGGTACAGAAGTCGGAATATCATATCCGCCTAAAGCAAAACCCGCTGCAATCAAAATACCACCAGAAATAACAAACGGTAACATATATGAAACACCTGACAATAAAGCTTCTTGTATCTCACGTAAATTCTCTTTCATTATAAATCATAGTCCCCCTAACTATTTTATTTTTTGAATATAATAGATGGATTTTGTATCACTTCATGCGGTCTAAACTTAACAATTTTATCAGTATAATTTTCAAACCGCTCTGCTTTGCTTACCTTGACATCATTGGCAAACACAATCCGATCAGCTTCAGCAATATCGTTACTCGATAATTTGTTTTCAATACCTAATGCCCCTTGACATTCTACTTTACATTCATACCCATTTTCTTTACATAATTTTTTAATTGCTTCCGCAGCCATATAAGTATGTGCAATACCTGTTGCGCAAGAAGTAATTGCCACTACTTTCATACTGAATCCGCCTTTCATTAAATTATCAATATTATCCCTGTACTTTAACTGGCAAGTTTATTTTGCCACTCCTGTATTTTTTGAATAAGTGCATCATATGCATCCACCTCATTAAGCACATCAATAAACTCCTGATGTGCCAGCATACCAGCCAATGCCGCTAAGATCCGCAAATGTTCCGTACATTCATGGCTGCTTACCGCAATCATAAACACATAACGTACTTCACCCTTTTCTCCATTAGATTCATACAAAAATGGAATCTTGCAACGGCAAAAAGCAACTCCAGTTCTTGCTACAGTTTCACTTTTACCATGTGGTATGGCAATAAAATTTCCCATATACGTAGAACCGCACTGTTCTCTCAGTTCTAGAGCGTCGATGAATTCTGCTGCATCTTTAACGATTCCAGCATGTTGGAGTTGTTCCGCCATATAGTGAAACAACTCCGTCTTATTAGCAAATGGATCGACATCCAGCATTACAGCATCATCAAGCAAAACTTCCGACAAATCTATTCCGCTCATTTTCTTTCTCCAGTCTTTATTTATTTCTGAACATCGCCAAAATATCTTTGATATAGCTCTTCATAAATTGACAGGCATCTTCTTGTACTTCATGGTAAAATAAATTTCCATCGGCAGCCTTTAATTTTTCATATATATGTTTGCTGGTGGCTTTTGCCATATACGAATAATAATTGACTTTTGAACAACCTGCCTGAATTGCTTGCTGTACCTGTTTAGGATCTACACCACTTCCACCATGCATAACCACACGACAGTCTTTCGGCACAGCTGCGCGTATTGCTTTAACCCGATCAATATCAAGAACAGGCGTTTCTGCATAAATTCCATGCATGGTACCAAAACATACAGCTAAAGCATCGACACCAGTTTTTTCAGCAAAAGTTGCAGCCTGGTCTGGGTCGGTAAAGCTCTTGCGAATGTCTTCCCGAGTCAAAGCAGCTCCACCATGTGAATCATCAGAGGTACTGGACATAATTCCAAGCTCGGCTTCGACTGTGATATTCAATTTGTGGGCAAGTTCTGTAAATGCTTTTAATTCTGAAACATTTTTTTCAAAAGGAAGTGCACTGCAGTCATACATAATAGAAGAGAAACCACATTGAAGTGCCCTCATAACAAACGTGTAATCCGAACCATGATCAAGATGTACACATACCGGAACTTTTGCATTTTTTGCATACTGCACCATTTTCGGACCAATACTTTCAATAGGAATCAAAGAATCATGAACCTGAGCATGATCGATAATAACTGGTACATTTAATTCTTCTGCTGCTCCTATGACAGCGCGGATTGATTCTACATTGGGCGTGTTAATACAACCGATTGCATATTTTCCTGCTTCTGCTTCTCTTAAAATTTCTTTCATATTTACTAACATATTCTTTTCCCCCTATAAATTGTTATGCTATATGTGATACTGCACATTTAGATTTGTGCAGCTATTTTTTTTAGATTAGCCAATCCTTGGATTGCTAACTCTTCACCTGTATCAGCAAATTTTCGCCAAATCGCACAATTTGCATTCAATTCTTCAAAACTCGGATCAAAAGATTCTATAACACAAGGTCCCTGATAATCAATTTTTTTCAATGCCGTAAAAAATTCTTTCCAGGGTACAAGCCCTGTTCCCGGAATGCCTCGATTATTTTCACAAACATGTACATAACCAAGATATTGCTTACCGCAAGTTTCAACGGCTTCCGTATAACTTGTTTCTTCACGAATCATATGAAAACAATCCAGATGTACAGCCATATTTCCTGTGCCTATTTCCTTGCAATAACGTACGCCTTCCTCAGCTGTATTAATAAAATGAGTTTCAAATCGATTGACCGGCTCAACACAAATTTTCAGTTTTGGATGTTTTTTTAATGCATATTCCGCTACTTCACGCATCCCATTAACAGAATGTTCCCATTCTTTTTCAGTTTTTGGTTTTCCGGTTAAACATCCCCAGCCCGCATAATTCACTCCACCTAAAATAGTAGAGCCTAACTCATAATTAATGTCGACTAATTGCTTCAGAGAATCCACTGCATTCTTGCGAATTTGTTTGTCATCAGAAATTAAATTTGTTTTCGCATCTAAAGTTGTCGTTGTGACAACTTCGAGATTTGTTTTCCCCAACTCAGTTTTTACTTTCTTCAATGGGAAAATTTTTGGATGTGCAATAGCAAAATCAATTGTCTCAAATCTGAGTTCTGCAGCTTTTTTTATTACCCATAAGTCTTTCTCTTTAAAGACTTCTGTCCAAATAAAAGTATCCACTCCAAACCTCATTTTTTTCCCTCTTTTCCTATTTATTTAATTTTGATTGACATTTCAATACAAATCAAAACTCCATTTAATATCCATTTGGAAGTTCTATTTATATTCAATTACCAACCATAAGCAGATAATAAATCTTTTTTTAATTGTTGTCAATAGGTTTTTTATCTTTTTTAACAACTTATTATTGTTTTTTACCAACTTAAGAGCTATTATATAGCTATAAACAAAACTCACAGGAGGTTTTAACTTGGCAAAACCAATTAATGATGAGCGTCGGAATAACATCGTGCAATATGTTTTAAATCAAAAAAGGGCAACCGTCACTGATCTCGCAAAAAAATTTGAGGTAACCACGGAAACCATTCGAAAAGACCTATTATATCTTGATAAAAATAATATTTTGCTCAAAGGTCATGGTGTAGTAACTGTAGCAAACTCCTATTTAGAAAATGAATTTGCCTTAAAAAAAAATGAAAACACGGACGCTAAGATCCAAATTGCCAAAAGAGCAGCTGATCAAATTCCACCAAACTGCGTTATTTTTCTTGATTCGGGAACAACGGCGTTGCAATTAGCTAAAATTTTAAATTTACGCAGTGATTTAATTATCGTATCAAATTCGGCTTTAATTTCACAAATTTCTTCGACTTCCGATAATCAAATTTTAATCATGGGCGGAGAACTGCGAAAAAAAAGTTTTTCTTATGTGGGACATTGGACGATTCAATCTTTACAACAAATACACATCGATATTGCTTTCCTTTCTTGTAGCGGATTCCATTCTGACGGTCCTTCTATTCATTCTTATCGTGAATTACAAATCAAACAAGCTGTAATTGAAAACACCCACAAAGTCATCCTTATAGCAGATACATCAAAATTTCAACAAGAAAGTTTATACCGTTATGCCAGATTTTCCGCTTTTGATTTACTTATTGCAGAAAGGTCTTTGAAAAAAATTGAAAGAGACTATTTTCCGTCTGCTTTAAATATTTTAGAAAGCTAGAATCAGAAGATAATTTTCGTTTACACTCTATTTTTTCACAAAAATGTATCATTAAATACAGATAGAACGAGCCGTGCAGTATTTATTTTCTATAGAACCGCCTGAAAAAGGCGCACGAAAATCCCAGTAACATCTGGAATATTTTCGTACGCCTATGAAAAATATGAGCATTACCATCTACAGAACCTAACGCATCAAATGGTGTCCCCAATGCTGCCAAAAAGTTGCCGCCAGAGCCACCGCTTGCTCCCCAAGTAAAACGCCCTGCCCATACCATCAAAAAATGTTTGGAGACCTGCAAAAGCTTCTTTTATATTACGACTACGTATAAATTCAAAAATCATCGCAATAAATAAGCTGAAAAACATTGCACTGACCAAACTCATTGTAATGGATGAACCCGCAACCTTACTAACAACATCGTTCATGACTAGCTCGTGATATTTAATTATTGTTCTTCAGCAATCAGTTTTGCTGCTACCGCTCCCATTTTAGCCTCATTGTGTCCAACACCCGGTACTGTAAGTAACTGCCAATGAAACGGCACACCCATTTGTGCTGCTTTTTTCTGTGCTAGTGCAAAAAATTCCTGTCCACGTTCAAAGCGATTTTCCCCCTGTGCATCTGCCAACAGAGTATGACGAAGGTCAGCATTGGACTTTATATCAGCCTCACCTAATAAAATCGTCACAGGCTTAGCAAAAGCTGCTTTCAAGTCATCTGCATTCAGTGGCAACCCTTTAATACCATAAGGGAACGCGACATTCGAATCTGGCATCGTATACCAGCCAGCATTAGCAGAAATAATTTTTTTTACTTTTGTTTCTTTATTAAGAAGCACATATCTATGAATCATTTGCGATCCAGCCGAATGTGAATATAGTGCAAAATTCTCACCAGCAGCTCCTGACCTTATCTTTGCCTGGTCAAAAATTCGGTCAATCACTGGAAAAACCCAATTTTCTTTCGGCTGTAAATTGCCTGTTTCATCATCCGTATCTGAAGCATTTCCCGTATTATAGTAACGCACACCCGGATACTTAGATTCAGAGAACTCCGGGCATACTACCAATAGATTATATTGGTCAGCATACTGAATCCAATCATCACGATAATCTTCTGCATTACGCTTAAACCCATGCATCACAACAACAATCGGTCGATCTGCTGTCCAGTTAGCTGGGCGATAATAAAAAACCCTTAGATCAGCATTCGTTGCACCTGTAGGTTCCGACATTAAAAATGATCCCGACCCAACGTTTATTGTTTCAACTTTTTCAAAACCAATAGCACCGCAGCCAGCACTTTGCAACAAAAAAAGTAGACAAATAAGCAGCACACTTGAGTTTAAAAATCTATGATTCAATTGAAATTCCTCCATATTGATAGCATAAATTCATTCCTTTTTATATTACCGTTCTCTCAAAACAATTTATCTTATATTGTATAACATTCGGACGGTTACCATCCTAAAATATATCTCTGCCAAAATCTGATTCATTCCTTACACTAAACTTTGTGTTTGCTTATTATATAATCGTCAAATTAAATTATTTTTAATACTAGCCATAAATTCCTCCACAGTTCTTGCATTATTAATATCATTTAGTACATTCACATTATTAAGCAAGAAATATAATGTTTTAAATTCTTCTTTTTGGTATTGATTTAAGGCAAGCATAAAAACACTATCTATCTTATATCCCGGGTTCCATTCAATGGAGTCTTTTAATGTCATCACTGCAATAACAGGTTTAATTATAAATTCAGGATTGCCATGCGGTATTCCAACATTTTGAAAAACACTTTGTGCCAGTTTTTCTCTTTCATAAATCGATAAAATATATTGTTCACGGATATATCCTTTTGCGGCTAAGGCTTGTCCTAAAAAATTTAAAACATCTTTTTTATTATTAAACTCCTGCTGCAGAAAAATTAAATCAGATGAAAAAAGCCGCACTAATGTCATTTGTTGTATTTTATTTTGTTTATTATAAACCAAAGAAAAATCAATCAATTTTTTCAATTTCTCTATACCATCATGGCGTATCATTTCCGTAGAAGATATAAACGGAATTCCTGAAATAACCGGCCCCATTGTTCCAACAATAGCAATAATCCGATAAATCTCTTGTAGTTTTCTCAAACGAACTTGAATATCTTCTTCGACTAATACTCCCAATGCAATAATATCTATACCCTCCAACTTTTCTGGTATTGCTTTGCGAATATTATCCTCAATCCATTTTGCAGTTCCAATTCCGGTGAGGCACATTGTTACAATTACAGAAGGAGCATCTGTTTTCCTATCAATACCACAAAATTCCTCATCAACTTTAGAGAAGTCATATTTCAATGAACTTACAATTTCGTCAATATCCATATTAGGAAGAAGTGCTTTACGAATAGCTTCCATCACCATTGGCGTATGTACTTTTATTACTGTACGTACCAAAATTCCAGTTTGATCGGTAATTAATTTGCCAAATCCAACCAAAGATCCCATATCAGCAAGCAATAACACACCTTTTCCTCGATCAATTTGTTTTACTATTTCAATTGTACGTTGTAAAGCCATTTCACAACTTTCTTCCAAAGGCATCTCCAGTGCCCGTGCGTATTCTACATTTAATAACCGATTGGCAACCTGAGCCATTCCCTCTGCAACATGTCCGTGCGACAACACAAGCACACCCACATGAGCTTCGGCAAACGAATCTTTTTTAGAATATGCTTTTAAATACATTGCAATAAATATTGTTTCATCCTCAGGTAAAGAAATCTTCAAATTATAATTTGCTATTTTCACCATTTCTTGTGCAAGTGCATATTCCATAGGGTTTTCAGCACATAATGTCGTTAGTTGATAATTTACAATGTTAGAAGCTGGCATTCTTTGACGTTCAAAAAGCGTACCTAAATGCGTTGCCAAACAATATAAAAGACTATCATCGATATCTGGCATTTTACGTTTTGCAAAATTAATCATTTTTTCAACTACACAAATAATTTCTACTGATACAATTTTTTCTAAATCTTGTCGCGCTAAATTGTTTTTTCGTTGTTGCGTTTGTTTGATAAATTGCCGCATTTTCACTTCTAACTCTTCACTTATAATACGGTTAATAACCGCATTTTCAATGCCCTGATTTTCCATGTTAATATAACTATTTTCAATTTCTTGATAAATGTCAGTTGGATATAAATAGGTAGTCTGAATTAAATCTAATTTAGATTGATCATTTGGAGCAAATTCCAAATCTCCTTGCAACGTTAAAATTTTTTCTATTGAAGTTCTTTTTTCGCCAAGACTAAGTAACCCACGAACAACCTGCTGACGTAAATCACTGATTTCTATTTTTAAAGCAGGTTCTTTTTTTGTCATATGCCGCAAGAAGGATCGTGCACAGGCGACTTGAATATCAGAATACAGTTGACCAATATTTCCCGGACAAGTATATATTAACAGAGCAACAACAACATTATAAGACACTTGCACTTTTAAATGCAATCGATTAGCCTCTTCTCGCATAAATGCAACGATGATTTGCAAACGTTCTTCCATTGGACGCTGTTCTAAAGATGGCAACTCAATGAGCATAGGAATTCGACGTCGAAACTGTAAGAGTAAAAAAGATTCTACATTTTCTGTCGTTGCGGCAATTAACATTAACGAGATATTTCTAAAATTATCATTTTCACCTAATCTTCTGAATTTTCCTTTATCAATTAAATAATACAGCATTTCCTGTCCCTCTGGTGATAAGCGATGAATTTCATCCAAAAATAATATTCCATTATTTGCTTTTTCAACTAGTCCAGCCCGATCGCTATCCGCACCAGTAAATGCCCCTTTTACATAGCCAAACAGCTGCGACATTAAAAGTTGTGGTGTTTCAGCATAATCAGCACAATTAAATACAACAAATGGAAAGTTTTTTTCATCGTGTCCAGCTTCAAGCGCAAATTTATACATACAATGTGCTAATTCGCTTTTTCCTACACCAGTAGCTCCAACAATTAATGTATGCAAGCCTTTAGGAGGATACAAAATGGAAGCCTTAGCCAATTCCACCTGAGACCTTAAACTTCCATCACTACCAATAATAGCTTCAAATGCATTTTGTTTAGGAATAACTTCCTGTTCTAAAACAACTGTCTCTTCACTATGTTTTTGGGTAATTTTATTTTTAAATTGCTTAAATATTTCGCCCACTGCGTGCCGAGAAATATTATATCCTTCGTCATTTATTCTTTTTGTCAATGCTCGTTCTGATAAATCGGGGCTCTCTTGTAAAATTTTTTCTATTGTCACGAATAATACATCGCGCATTCTTTTACGAGAATTTTCAATGCCAAGCGAATTGCGAATTTTTATAACGTCTATACGTGTAACATGTAAAATGTTTGCAAGTGCTTCATCCGTAAAAGGATTTTTTTTATCTTCATTTGCAATTATTTTTATTAACTTTTCCATTAATTTCACCATCCAATGAATCTTAATATAGCCAAAACATAACAGCTGTAATATAACATTTTCAATCTAATATGTATAGTCTATCTTCTCATAAAATAAACCAATACCGCCTGTAAAAACAGGCGGCTATGTTATATTAAAACTATGCAGATTTCTTACTTTTATAAATCTAAAATGATGGAAACATCACCAAAAAGGCTATCCTAAATTGGAAAAGCTCATAAATTTTATATTCTCAACTATATGCACCTGTACATTTTTGCAGAAGATGCTCAACACTTTCATACGCCGGCGCATCTTCATAAAGAATTTCATATAATCCTTTCAATAAAGGTAGGCGTTCTATTTCTAATTTACCGTGCTTCGCTAATTCTTTTGCAACTAAATACCCAAAGTTGATTGCTGGATAGCCTTCAACTGTGATACCTTCATCTTTCATTTTTGTAATGGCCTGACTAGCGCTCAACCCGCTGCCAATTGCTTCACCCAGCATACGATTCCGTCCAGCTTCACCAGTCAACTCTAAATCTCCAGCGCCCGGCAGACCATAGACAGGAGCCAGCGTCCCACCTAATGCTGTCGCCAATATTGCCATTTCAGATAATGCAAAAGTGAAAAGTGCACCCTTTGTATTTTTGTGAAGATATCCTTTCTCTCTCTTGACAAATCCTTCTGCCATTCCCAATCCAACACAATAAGCATTCTTCATGGCCGCACAAAGTTCTGTACTAATCACATCAGTTGTCACATTAACTCTATATACATTCGTCATCGCTGCTTTTTGCATACTTTTTGCAGCTTCAATATTGGTACTTGCATACGTTACAGATGTTGGTACTTCCCATAATACTTCAATTGCTTTGCACGGACCTGCAACAAATACAAAAGAAATTTTATCCTTAAGAACCTCGGGTACACGTTCCTTTAAAATTTCCGGTAAAAGTACAATATTGCCATTATGATCAGAATTAAAACCTTTTGTTACACTACCGATAATCATACCTGGCTGCAGATATAAAACAACCTGTTCAAAAACATCACCTAGCGCATCGGACGTGATCGCCATAATTACAATATCAGCACCATCAATAGCCTCTTTCATTTGAGTACTATAAAAAGTCTTAACCTCTTTCGGTAAAGGAAATTTATGTTTAGGGTGATTTTTTCCTGCTTGTAAAGCATCAATAATTTCATCATCTAAAGGAGAACCCCATACTCTAACTTCATTTCCATTTTTTGCTAGTGGCATAACTAATGCACTTCCCATTGCACCTGCACCAATAATAGCGACTTTTGCCATAATATATACACTCCTCAAATTTTATTTATGGATATTTACAGCGAAATAAAAAATGATACTGTTGGATTGAATTCATTTTTATTATAGCATAAATAAATTTTTATTCAATAAAAAACAACAAAAATAAGTAATAACAAATAAAAAAAGTAAATTTTTATTATCTTTTATTAACTAAATGGCATCTTTTATTATTCATTTTTTATTTTTAATGGCTAACTTTGTCTGTCATCTCTATATTTGAAACTATTTTTTTATTTCAAAGCAGTTGAATTCCTTGATTCCACGCCTTAGAAAAACAAATCATTCCATCAATTGGCATATAAGTTGCATATATTATATTTGAGCGAGATATAAATTATACTGTTTTGAATTCAATCAACAACTTTCAAAAATTATTTCAGAATAAAAGGGAGGGCATAGTGTAATGTAAACGACAACCACAATACGGTCTAAGGATGGTAATAATCGAAAGCAAACCATAAGAAAAAATATAATCTCATCAATTTTAAATATGTAGGTGATAAAGTAATGGAAAAAATTTTTAAATTTGACGAAACCGTCATACGCGTAGGAATTGAAG